>ENA-OPDH01002413-OPDH01002413.1-human-gut-metagenome-genome-assembly--contig:-NODE-2413-length-12166-cov-2.372224_pt1 | contig 12166 bp, 9 predicted proteins | sample MGYA00241260_ERZ501500 | MGnify/ENA primary metagenome ERZ501500 (study PRJEB25962, sample SAMEA2042519) | human gut metagenome | biome: human gut; feature: human-associated habitat; material: faeces...
CAGTACGATGCGTTGCGCGAAGCGCTTTTGAAGTTGCAGCTAAACGATGCGGCGCTGCAGTTTGAACCCGAAGTGTCCCAAGCTCTCGGCTTTGGTTTCCGTGCGGGCTTCCTCGGACTGCTGCACATGGACATCGTGCAGGAACGTCTCGAGCGCGAATACGACATGGATCTCATCACGACGGCGCCGAGCGTGGTCTATGAGGTGCTGATGACTAATGGTGAAGTCATTCGCGTGGAAAACCCGAGCAAGTTGCCGCCGGTGGACAAGATTGCCGAAATTCGCGAACCGATTGACACCGTGACGATCTTTGTGCCCAACGATTACGTGGGTGCGGTGATGAAGCTATGCCAGGAAAAGCGCGGTGTGCAGATCAACATGGCTTACCACGGTCGCCAAGTACATCTGACCTATGAGCTACCGCTGGCTGAAATCGTGCTTGACTTCTTTGATCGCATGAAGTCAATCACACGCGGCTATGCCTCGATGGACTATGAATTTAAGGAATACCGTGCCAGCGATGTCGTTAAAGTCGATATGCTTATCAACGGTGATCGCGTGGATGCGCTGAGCACCATTATTCACCGTACGAACGCACAGTTCCGAGGCCGAGAAATCGTCAGCCGTTTGCGCAGTCTAATTCCGCGCCAAATGTATGACGTGGCGATTCAGGCAGCTATTGGAGCCAATATCATCGCCCGAGAAAACGTAAAGGCCTTGCGCAAGAACGTGTTGGCGAAGTGCTACGGTGGCGATATCACGCGTAAGAAGAAACTGCTCGAAAAGCAGAAAGCCGGCAAGAAGCGCATGAAGCAGGTGGGCAGCGTGGAAATTCCGCAAGAAGCCTTCCTTGCCATTCTGCAGGTTGACGACAAGTAAAACGGTAGGCCGGCGGCGGTGCGATTTCATCGTTGACCGGCTTTTGTACAAAATTCAAATCATTTCTGCCCCGTCGGAAAACAGCACGAGGCAGATTGCTCTAGAAAGCTTTCAAAATGAACTTTGCTCTGATTTTGTTCCTGCTCACGGTCCTTACAGGCGTGATGTGGATTGCCGAGAAGTTCTACTTCCGTCCGCGTCGCCAGGCTCAGGCCGATGCCAATGCGCGTGAATTTGAAGCGGCTAATCGCGAAGCGATTGACCGAGGAGAGGTCGGCGTTATTAAAACACGCAACGATATGTACGCACGTGATGTGCGTATGCCATGGTGGCTTGATTACACCGCCGGGCTCTTCCCGGTGATTCTGATCGTGTTCCTGCTACGATCTTTCCTTTTTGAACCATTCCGCATTCCTTCGGGTTCCATGTTGCCGACGCTTTACATCGGGGATTTCATTCTGGTGAATAAGTACACCTATGGCGTTCGTCTGCCGGTGGCCAACACCAAGATCATTGATGTCGGCACGCCTCAGCGCGGTGACGTGATGGTTTTCCGCTACCCGATGGATGAGTCGATGGACTACATCAAGCGCGTTGTTGGGCTTCCGGGTGACACGGTGACGTATGTCAACAAGGAAATTCGCATCAACGGCGAACGTGTTCCGCAGACATTGGTGGGTGACTGGGTTGATCCATTCTCAATGGTGACGCTTTCGGAACGGACGGAAAAATTGGGCGAGCATGAACACCGTCTCGCCGTAGACAACCGTTACCCGGCAGGACTGCGCGGTCAGCCTTATCCGCGTGTAGGAAACGCCTGCCGCTATTTCAGCAATGGCTTTACCTGCAAGGTGCCGGAAAATCAGTATTTCGTGCTCGGTGACAATCGAAACAACAGTGAGGACAGCCGCTATTGGGGTTTTGTGACCGACGACATGATCGTGGGCAAGGCGGTTCTTATTTGGGCCAACTTCAGTGACATGAGCCGAGTCGGTTCGATCAAATAAGGCGGGAAGAACTATGTCAGTTCCGGTTACACGCGTCCTTCTGCCGGCCGAAGAACTCGAGGCTCGCATCGGGTATCAATTTAAAAACAAGGCGCTTTTGAAGCGCGCGCTTACGCACCGCAGTTTTGCGGCCGAACACAACGAACGTCTTGAATTTCTGGGTGACTCGGTACTCAACTGTGTGATCGGCCACGCCCTTTTCCTGCGCGACCGTCATTTCACCGAAGGCGTGCTTTCGCGTGTGCGCTCCAATTTGGTTTGTGAAAAGGCTCTCGACGAGATTGCCGCCCAGATTCAAATCGGGCAGTTTATCTATCTCGGTGAAGGTGAACTCAAAACCGGTGGGGCCGATCGTCCTTCGATTCTTGCCGACGCGTGCGAAGCAGTTTTCGGTGCGGTTTTTCTCGACGGCGGATTTGAAGAGGCTCAGCAAGTGATTTTGCGCTTGTATGAACCGATTCTGTCTGCCAAAGCGATGTCAAGTGAGCGTCTGGCCAAGGACCATAAGACGCTCCTGCAGGAATTTCTTCAAGCTCGTCGTCTTCCCGTACCAACTTATCGCATCATCAAGGTGACGGGGGCTGCACATTGCCAGCACTTCGTCTGTGCTTGTTCCGTTCCCAAGGCTGAATTGGAGGAACTGGGCGAGGGCAAGAGCCGTCGCGCCGCCGAACAGGAAGCGGCCGGACGTATGTTGGAAAAAGTTAAGGCGAAATTTCCTTACTCGAAGAAAAAGCAATGAGCGATAACGATTTTGAAGCGATGTTGGCTGCGGCCGGCCTGGGAAATAAAAAAGAGATTCCGGAAGACTACCGCTGCGGTTATACCGCGGTTGTCGGTCGTCCGAACGTCGGTAAATCCACGCTCATCAATGCGATTGTTGGCGAAAAAGTTTCGATTACCTCGAAAAAACCGCAGACGACCCGTGATCGTGTTTTGGGCGTAGCAACTGACGATGACGCTCAGATCGTCTTTGTCGATACGCCGGGATTTCAGTCGAAGCACACGTCGCCGCAGCTTCTCAAGCACATGAATCGTACGGTTCGTACCGCGTTGGCCGATGTTGAGGCTGTGCTCTTCGTGATTGACGCCGCCGGATGGAAAAGCGACGACGAACTGGTGTTGAAGCTTTTGGATCGGGAAGCTAAAAACGTCATTTTGGTGCTCAACAAGATTGACCTTGTCAAAGACAAGGAACGTCTGTTGCCGCTTATGGCCGAGTCGATGCAAAAGTTTCCGTTTGCCGCCATCGTTCCCGTGAGTGCGGAAAAAGGCAAGATGCTCGATGATCTCAAGGGGGAGATCAAAAAACTTTTGCCGGTCTCGCCGCCTTTTTTTGATGCCGATCTCTACACCGATAAATCGCCGCGCTTTATTGCGGCTGAAACGATTCGTGAAAAGGCATTCCGTCTTCTAGGCGACGAATTGCCTTACGGTTTGGCCGTGATGATCGAACGCTGGAACGAAACTGACAACGGAGCCGAAATCGTTGCTTCGCTATGGGTCAATCGCGAAAGTCACAAGCCAATCGTGATCGGTGAAAAGGGGGCTAAGTTGCGTGAAATCAGCCGTCTGGCACGAGCCGACATCGCAGAACTTTTGGGTAAGCGCGTTCACCTGGAAGTCTGGGTGCGAGTGCGCCGAGGCTGGAGTGACGATGCTCGTATTCTGAAGTCTCTCGGCTACGGCGACTGATTTTTCTCATGGCTTCGGGAACCGTTTCCAAGGAATCGGAGAGAGCGCCCGTCGTACGCGTGCGCTCGGAACCTGCTTTTGTCCTCTCCTGCCAGCCCTGGAGAGAGACGAGTGTCATTGCCGAATTGCTCACGCGACATCACGGTCGTGTGACTGTGGTGGCGCGTGGCGCCAAGCGGGTTTCGAGTCGATTTCGCGGCATCATCATGCCGTTTGTCCCCCTTGTGGTGAGTTTCTCAGGCGCGGGTGAAATCAAAAACCTCACCGATGCCCGCTGGATGGGACCGATGACGCCCAATGAGCATGAAGGGCTTGTGTCGGCCTTTTATGTCAATGAGCTGATATTGCGCATGACGGTGCGAGGTGACTCCTCGGTTTGTCTTTACAACGATTATCTGCAGGTCTTGAGCGATCTTACGCTTAGGGAGGGCAGGGAGTTGTCGGTGGCCCTGCGCAGCTTTGAAATCAAGCTGCTCAATTCGCTTGGCTGGAGTCAGGCATCTAAAGTTGAAGAGATTGACAAGGGTGGCATTTGGACGGTTCGACAGGGGGAACTCGTTTGCGTTGATGAGCTGTATGAAGGTGAAAGAGCAGTGACCCGTGACACAGCTCGGGCCGTTGCCGCAGCCAAAATCACCCCGTGTGCTGATTTGCGTGAGGTGCGCGACGTTCTGCGCCGCATAATCGGTTACTATGTTGGCGACAAGGGTTTGAAGACCCGCAAGACTCTGGAAATTTGGTCGCAGATTTGACGCTCAATATCATGTCGACGATTCGGATTTCCGAGAAAAGGCGATGAACCGATTCTGCCGTTTCATGACGGTTGCAGTTTTTTATGTTGACCAAACTTTCCGTCAATCTCAATAAGATTGCGCTGATTCGCAATTCCCGTGACGGCAATACACCGTCTGTTACGCTTTTCGGTGCCGTGGCTTTGAAAGCCGGCGCTGCCGGTCTGACGGTCCATCCGCGTCCTGACGAGCGACATATCCGACACGATGATGTTCCGGCACTCTCCAAACTTCTCAAAAACTGGCCCGGCCGCGAGTTCAATATCGAAGGTAACCCTTTCATGAACTTGATGGAGCATGTCCGCGCCGTACGTCCCGATCAGGTGACGTTTGTCCCAGACAGTGAGTCACAGAAGACGAGTGATCACGGCTTCAATCTCATCGAACAAGGTGAAAAACTGCGTCCGCTGATTGCCGAAGCTAAGGATCTCGGCTGTCGAGTCAGTCTTTTCATGGATCCTGATCCCGAACAGATCGTGCTTGCTAAGGATCTCGGCGCCGATCGCATTGAACTCTATACCGAAGCGTATGCTGCGGCGTGCGGCACAGCCTCTGTCGGCCCGATGCTCAAGAGATATGCCTTGGCGGCTCGCGCAGCTCGGGAAGCCGGACTTGGCGTGAACGCCGGGCACGATCTCAGTCTTACGAATTTGCAGGAATTGCTTGTAGCCTGCGAGTGCATCGCCGAAGTTTCCATCGGCCACGCGTTGGTGAGCGAAGCGCTTGAGTATGGTATGACTGAGACGGTCGGTCGATACAACGCCTTGTGTTTGCGCGCCGCTGAACAGATCGCATACAAGAACAAGTCTTAAAGGAAAATAAACATGCTTGGTCCCGTTGTTTGTGACATTGTTGGAACGACTCTGTCGGAAATCGAAAAAAGGCGCATTGCACACCCCCTAGTAGGCATGGTGATTTTGTTTGCCCGTAACTATGAAAATAGGACTCAACTCGAAAAGCTTTGCCGGGCAATTCACGATATCAAGCCGGGTGTTCTGATCGGTGTGGATCACGAGGGTGGTCGCGTACAGCGTTTCCGCGACGGCTTTACCGAAATTCCTGCGATGAGCGCCTACGGCCGCGCCTATAGAGACGATCCGGAAGCGACGGCGAGAGCCCTGACGGCCGCAGGTTTTGTGATGGCTTCCGAACTGCGCACGGCTGGTGTCGACTTTACGTTTGCTCCTGTGCTTGACTTGGATTGGGGGCAGAGCCAAATCATCGGTGAACGCTCTTTTGCGCTCGATCCTCGCGTTGTAACGCGCCTAGCTCGTGCTCTGAGCCACGGAATGCTTATGGCGGGCATGGCGAACTGCGGCAAGCATTTTCCTGGCCATGGCTACGCGGCAGCCGACAGCCACGTGGCGCTGCCCGTTGACGATCGTGAGGTCTCACGCATTGAACACGCTGATGCGAAACCTTATACATGGATGGGCATCGGTCTGGCGTCCGTAATGACGGCGCACGTCTTGTATCCGGCTTACGACGAAGTTCCAGCAACCTTCTCCAAGCGCATTCTCAAGGGGTTGCTTCGCGATACGCTTCACTTTCCAGGCTTCGTTTTCTCGGACGATCTGTCGATGAAGGGGGCCGGGAGCGGTACACTGACACAGAGAGCCCAAAAGGCGCTTGAGGCCGGATGCGATGCCGTTATCTGCTGCAACGCGCCAGAGGAAGTCGATCAGATGCTGCAAGAACTGCTGTTCGAGCCTGACGCCGGATGGCGCGAGCGCGCATCTGCAGTTGACCCGAAGCCCTTCCCGCCGAATCATGAAGAGCTACTTGCTTCCAATGTTTACAAGATTTCTCGTTCGTTGATGACAATCTGAACGAGAAACGAAGTCAGGACAAACTACCGTGATTATTGAGTCTCTTCTCGATACCGACCTCTACAAGTTCACGATGATGCAGTGTGTGCTGCATCAGTTCCCGGACGCCAACGTGAAATATCGCTTCCGTTGCCGAACCGAAGGGGTGGATTTGAGTCCTTATGCGGATGAGATTCGAGAGGAAATTGAGCATCTGTGTACGCTTACGATGAAGGAAGACGAGCTGGATTACCTTGGCAACCTTCGCTTCATCAAAAGCGACTTTGTGGATTTTCTCAGTCTCTTTCATCTCAAGTCGAAGTACGTAACGGTTGCGGTCAGTTCCGAAATGCCTTGCGGCATTGACATCGTGATCGAAGGACCGTGGTTGCACACAATTCTTTTTGAGATTCCGATTCTTGCAATCGTCAACGAGGTGTACTTTCGCCACACCGTTCCTGAACCCGATGAGGAGGAGGGCATGGCGCCAGAAAATCCGTTGGATCAAGAACGAGCCCGACAACGGAAACCTCAAGATCAGCGACTTCGGTACACGCCGCCGCTTCTCCCGCGATTGGCAGCGCAAAGTCATCAAGGTGCTTTGCGAGGAACTTGGTCCGACATTTTTTGCGGGCACGAGTAACGTCATGTATGCCAAGGAGTTCGGTCTTATTCCGATCGGAACAATGGCGCATGAATATCTGCAGGCCTGTCAGGCCCTCGGTCCGCGATTGCGCGACAGTCAGACCTTCGGGTTTGAAATGTGGGCCAAGGAATACCGAGGTGACTTAGGCATTGCTCTCTCCGACGTATATGGCACAGAACCTTTCCTGCGCGACTTCGACATGTTCTTCTGCAAGCTCTTCGACGGCGCGCGCCATGATTCGGGCGATCCGGAGAGTTGGGGAGAGCGCATGATTCTTCACTATGCTGCCAACAAGTGCGATCCGCGTAGTAAGACGCTGATCTTTTCGGACGCGCTCACGGTGCCGAAGGTGATTTCGCTATATCGGCGCTTCAATCATCGCATTCGCGTCGGCTTTGGCATCGGCACAAACCTGATGAACGATTTGGGCCCGACGCCGCTCAATATCGTCGTGAAAATGGTGCGGGCCAACGGGCAGCCGGTGGCAAAAATTTCCGACACTCCCGGCAAAGGGATGTGCGAGGACGAAACCTATCTTGCCTATCTGCGGCAGGTGTTCGGACTGGATCCGGGCGCACCCGTCGGTTCTTCCAAACGGTAGTTTCTTGACGGCGTTCCGGCACTATCGGTCGATTGCTCAGGGCGATCGGCCGATTTGGTGTTTTTTAAGTGGGACTGCTGTCGGTTTCTAAAGGCTACAACGTTGATTCGTGCTTCGTATAGTGGTGAAATTTTTGTAAACAGATCCCAAACTTTTAGCTAAAATCAACAAGATTAGTGTTTGAAGGTGTGGTTTGCATTTTCGAACACGCCTTCGAAACGTTCAGTGCACGGAGAAACAAAGACAATGCATGCACTCAAGATACTTCTGGCAACGGCAGCGGTGCTTCTGCCGACCTTGGCTTCGGCAGCTAGTCTCAACGGTGCCGAGCTCGCCATTACATGGGCAATTCCGTTTGCGGGCATTCTTTTGTCCATTGCCCTTGTGCCGCTCATCGCGCCCAACTTGTGGCACCACCACTACGGCAAGATTGCCGTTGCCTGGGGGTTGGCCTGCGTAATTCCGATCTTTATGTCCTTTCCGACCGACGTGGCAGTCGGCTCGGTTGCGCACGCCATGATCGGTGACTACGTTCCCTTTATTCTGTTCGTCGGCGCACTTTTTATCGTTGCGGGCGGTATTCACATCCGCAGCAGCTTCGTCGGTCGTCCGATCGTCAATGCCGGCATTCTCTTCGTTGGTGCTTTTGTTGCTAACCTCATGGGGACGACCGGTGCGGCTATGTTGCTGATTCGTCCGTTGTTGGCCGCCAACGAAGGGCGTCGCTACAAGATGCACACTTTTGTGTTCTTCATTTTTATCGTGGCCACTATCGGCGGCTGCCTGACGCCTCTGGGCGATCCTCCTTTGTTTCTGGGTTTCTTGCGCGGCGTGACGTTCTTTTGGACTGCGCAGCACCTGATTCTGCCCTTACTCGTGACGCTTGCCATTTTGCTTACGATCTATCTGGCGATCGACACCTATTTCTTCAAGAAAGAAGTGGCCGAAGGGTCGTTTAATCCCAACGCCGTGGAGTCGAAGTCCTTCGGCATTGACGGCGGCATTAACTTGATCTATCTGGCCATCATTGTTGGCGCTGTGTTGATGAGCGGCATCTGGAAGTCCAGCTTTGAAATCAACGTTTTGGGTGTGCACCTGACAGGTCAGGGTCTGTTGCGCGACGCAATTTTCATCGCCGTCGCCATCTTGTCTGTTTTGACCACTTCCAAGAGCGCTCGTGAAGCCAATCAGTTCTCCTGGGAGCCGATCAAGGAAGTTGCCAAGCTATTTTTCGGGATCTTCCTGTGCATCGTGCCGGTACTCGAAATGTTGCGCGCCGGTCACGAAGGTGCGTTCGCTCCGCTCGTCTCTCTTGTAACGGACGAAAACGGCGAATTCAATAATGTGATGTTCTTCTGGCTCACCGGTGCTCTGTCGGCCTTCCTCGATAATGCGCCTACCTATTTGGCCTTCTTCAACCTGGCAGGAGGTGATCCTATTGAGATGATGACCACGCACTCGCATACACTGATGGCCGTTTCCATGGGCGCTGTGTTCATGGGCGCGGTGACCTACATCGGCAATGCTCCCAACTTGATGAGCGTGAGCATTGTGCGCGAGCGTGGCGTCAAGATGCCTTCCTTCTTCGGCTATATGCTTTGGTCGGTCGGTATTCTCTTCCCGACGTTCTTCATCGTCGACATCATTTTCCTCTAATCGATAAAACGGCCGGCCCGATGCTTTGGGAGGCCTTCAACGAAACGAAAAGCGGCATCCGTTGAGGTGTCGCTTTTTTTTCGTTTCGCATCAGTCCCACTTTTAAGGGGAAACACTTAATATAAAAAGAAATAAATAGAATTTTGCCTTTTTGTTAATAATCTAGTTAACGGAAAGGAGTATCGATTCATGAACCGCTCGAATGTCACGACATTGACAGCGATTCTTTTTGCCGTAGGGGCAATTTCTCCGGTTGCCTTCGGCGGCCAATTTCATCCGCAAGCTGATCTGACTTCGTTGGTTGTTGCTGACTCTTCGGGGATTCAAAAGGGCGAGGAGTTCATTCGGGACGACACCCTCGAAATCACAAGTGATATCTACGGATCAATTGGCATAACTGCCGTGGATGCAGACGGCACCGGTTTTGAAGCCAATTTATGTCGACGCGATGATTGCACCGGGCTAAAAGTATCTGTTGAACTGGGACAGACTGCCGATTCCGTCGGCATTTTGCTCGGTGAGGGTGCATCGTTGAACTTGTTCCAGGATGCACAGATCAAGGCTGAAACGGCGATTCGCGGTAGCGGGACCGTGTATTTGGGCTTTGGGGACCCTGCCCGCTATGACATCGTCGGCGGGTTGGACATGAGAGAGGGAACGATTCGGAGCGAAGCCGAAAATTCGTTTCACTATGTCGGCATCGGTGATTTGGGACGATTTGAGGCCCTGGCAGGGCATTTGATTGTCGGAGAAACAGACAAAGGGGGTAGTGAAACGTTCCTTCGCATCGGAACATTACAGTTGGGTGACGGGGCAAGTGTGACGGTTGTCGGAGATCAGGCCGATGGTTCGGGATATCTCGCTGACAATCGAGTACTGATCGTTCAGAGGCTTGAAGCAACAGCAAGGCCGGAGTGGGCGCCACCCTCAGAAAGTGAACAGCGAGCCGTGAATCTGAAGGGGGAAGCCACGCTGATTTTGGGTACGGAACTTGCACAAGGAGAGTCTGTCAAGGATTTGCGCGCAAACATACTCAATATTCTTAACACGAGCGAGGTCAATACCGGTTCATTTTCCAGAGCGACATTGATCACGGGAGCTAATGTCGAGATTGATGAGGGCATTTCTGTCGTGGTCGGCGAAGAGGTAAGCGAGGAAAACAAGAGCATGGCGGAGAAGATTCAGAAGTCTTTGACGGCAGGGATCCATATCGGCAATGACGGTCGCTGGATCGTACATTTTGAAGACGATGCCGCTAAAAGCACCGTTCGCGAACCGGTGAGTCTGGGCGAACTTGCCGGGATGGATCAAAGCGGCATTACGGCCGAAGCTGAGGCCGAGCTAATTCTCTACAACTGGAACGGACAGGCTTTTGACATAGGCGAGTTTGATCCGAACAACGTTCATGCTTTCGGAGGGGCCCGCCTGCAAATCAAGGATAACATTGCCACCCGCTTGTGGTGCAAGGACTTCGCTGGTTTGAGAGGTTCGGCTTTGGTTGGGTATGTGGAAGATTTGGCCGATCGCGAAAATGAAAACGCAATCCTGATGCATCGTCCCGGCTACGGCTTTATTTTCGATACATTGCCTGAAGAAAACGTCGGGCGCGACGCCTACGCCAACTTGGTTGACGGCGCTATCTTCTTGCCTGTGACTTCAGGTATTGCCACGGCGGCAGAACGAGCAGTTCAAGATGCGATCACGATAGTGATGGCACACGATCTGACGCTATTTGACGGAAAAGGACATTGGTGGGCACATGGCCAGTCCGGTCGCATCAAGGCCAATGAGATTTTTTCGGGCGGCAGCGGTGACTTCGGTTTTGAGGCGGACGTGACGACCGGAGCATTGGGGTACGATTTCGCCATGTCTCGCAATTGGATTACAACGCTGGCCGTGTCTTTTGCCGGGATTGACACCGACAGCAATAATAATCTTATCGAACAATTTCAAGCCCCTTCTTACGATCTCTTCATGCCCGACCGTAAAAGGATCAAAGGATCCGGGAAATACAGCAATTTTTTCCATAGTCGAATAAATCAATTCGGCAAACATAGCGAAACAAACGTTATAAATAAAAGAAAAAGTCAAAAATATTGCCATTCACTTACAATTTAGAAGCAGAAACAAATTCTCACAAACAATTAATGAATTTTTTCTATATTTTCTTGCCACTTTATTAGAAGTTGTCGTTTAAATTTAATATGTTTGTACAAATCAAAATAACAAAATACAAACACTCAAGTTATGGCACAAAAATTATTAATCAGAGATCTTACTTTGAGAGACGGCCAGCAATCTTCTTTTGCAACCCGTATGACTCAGCAGCAGATCGACAGGGTATTACCGTTTTATAAAGATGCAAACTTCTATGCAATGGAAGTTTGGGGAGGAGCTGTTCCTGATTCAGTAATGCGTTACCTGAATGAAAATCCATGGGATAGATTGGAAAAAATCAAAGCCGTAGTGGGTAATGTATCCAAATTAACAGCATTATCCAGAGGTCGTAACCTATTCGGATATGCTCCTTACACAGACGAAATTATCGAAGGTTTCTGCCGCAATTCGATCGAATCGGGCTTAGGAATCATGCGTATTTTCGATGCATTGAACGATGTGAACAACGTCAAATCGACCATTAAATATGTGAAGAAATACGGTGGAATTGCCGACTGTGCAGTATGTTACACCATCGACCCGAAATATCCGAAACTGGGCTTACTCGACAAATTGAAAGGTAAAAAGAATCCGGAACCTGTATTTACCAACGCCTATTTCCTGGACAAAGCAAAACAAATGGCTGCCCTGGGAGCCGACATGGTGACCATCAAAGATATGAGTGGTTTGATCCAACCTTCACGGATTGCAGAATTAATTCCGTTATTCAAACAGAATCTGTCTATTCCGGTAGATTTCCATACTCACTGTACCCCGGGTTATGGATTGGGTGCCGTCCTGATGGCTATCATCAAAGGCGTAGATATCGTCGATACCAATATCTGGAACTTTGCCGGCGGAACCGGAGCCCCTGCTATCGAACTGGTTTATATATTCTGTAAGAAATTAGGTGTCGAACTGGACGT
>ENA-OPDH01002419-OPDH01002419.1-human-gut-metagenome-genome-assembly--contig:-NODE-2419-length-12146-cov-3.377305_pt1 | contig 12146 bp, 8 predicted proteins | sample MGYA00241260_ERZ501500 | MGnify/ENA primary metagenome ERZ501500 (study PRJEB25962, sample SAMEA2042519) | human gut metagenome | biome: human gut; feature: human-associated habitat; material: faeces...
GTCCATCAGGCAGCTTCGCAGACAATCAAAAATGCCGATGCCGGTATTGAATGGCATAAAGGTGTATGTAGATTTTGCGGAACCGGATGCGGCCTTCAGATTGGAACACTTAACGGTCGAATCGTTGCTACCAAAGGCGATCCCAAAGCACCTGTGAACCGCGGTCTCAATTGCATCAAAGGTTACTTCAACGCCCGGATTCTTTATGGTCATGACCGCTTGACACGTCCCCTCATGCGCATGAAAAACGGAAAGTTTGATAAAAATGCGCCTTTCGTTGCGGTGAGCTGGGAGCAAGCCTTTGATGAAATGGAACGACAGTTTCGTCGTGTTTATCAAGAAAAAGGGCCAGAAGGAGTAGCCATCGTTGGGTCTGGACAGTACACAATCCCCGAGGCCTACGCCGCTTCAAAATTGCTCAAAGCCGGCTTTCGTTCGAACAACATTGACCCCAACGCTCGACTTTGTATGGCTTCAGCTGTTGCCGGTTTTTATCAGACATTCGGCGTGGACGAACCAATGAACGTGTACGACGATATTGAACAATGCAATGCGTTGGTTCTGTGGGGCAACAACATGGCTGAAGCCCATCCGGTTCTTTGGAGTCGAGTAACCGATCGAAAACTCACACACAAAGAAACTCGTATCGTCAATCTTACGACGCATACGAATCTTTCTTCGAGCATGGCCGATCTTGAAATCATTTTCAAACCCAACACAGACTTAGCTATAGCTAATTATCTGGCTCGTGAAATCATTGAACGGCAGGCCTACGATGAGGAGTTCATTGAAAAGCACTGTATTTTTGCAACTGGATCAGTTGATATTGGCTATGGTATGCGCTCCAATGACCATTTCGCATACGAAGCGGAAAAAGACACCTTGGCCAAACAACGACAGATCATCCTGAGCCACGCTGAAGCAATCGGTCAAGGACGAAAAGAAGGTATTGAGGTTAAGCAGAGTCAAGTTGAGTCTGCCGGAGCACACTGGCACATCTCATTTGAGGAATACAAACGGGGGCTTGCCCCTTACACCCTTGATTTCGTGGCAAATCTCGCCAAGGGCGATCCGGATGAAACACTCGAGAATTTCAAAAAGAAACTTAAACAACTTGCCGATATCTACTGCGACAGTAAAAGCGACATTCTTTCGCTCTGGTGTATGGGCTTTAACCAGCATGTCCGCGGCGTGTGGATCAATGAACTCGTATACGCATTGCACCTCCTGACGGCCAAGCAAGGCCGCCCGGGCAATGGAGCCTTCTCACTTACCGGTCAACCTTCAGCATGCGGATCAGCTCGAGAAGTTGGTGCGTTCTCACATCGACTTCCCTCGGATATGCTCATCGGCAATCTCGAACATCACCGCCGCACAGAGCGTCTTTGGCACCTTCCCGAAGGCACACTCAATCCTATCGTGGGCAAACCCCTCATGGATTTAATGCGCGGTCTCGAAGACGGATCAGTAAATTTTCTTTGGACTCAAGTTGTCAATGTTTTTCAGTCCGCACCCAATGCCAACCACTGGCTGAAGGCAGCTAGAAAACCAGAAAATTTTGTTGTCGTAGCCGATGTTTATCCGACATTATCGGCAAAAGTCGCTGATTTGATTCTGCCGGCAGCCATGATCTTCGAGAAATGGGGACTTTACGGCAACGGAGAACGACGTACTCAGGGCTGGACACAAATGGTCGCTCCTATCGGTCAGGCCATGACCGACATAGGGATGATGATGGAATTTTCCAAGCGTTTCAAAATCTCAGAATGTTGGAAAGAACACAAACTCACATCAGGGCAAACATTGCCTGATGTTCTGGACAAAGCAGAAGCTATGGGATTGAGCGCCGATGCGACGCTTTTTGACGTTCTATTTGCCGGCATGCCTCAGGCTAAACAATGTCCATGGCCCGATCCTAAATTCCCTGGGAAGGAATGCAGCACAGCAAAAGCTCTGAATCTTAATTGGTTCCCAGAAAAAGCTCTCTTCAATGAATACCGAGAATTTACTCTGGGACACGGGCATGACCTTGCAGACTTTGACACGTATATGGATCCTGAAGTTCGAGGCCTTACTTGGCCTGTTGTCAACGGGAAGCCCACAACCTATCGATTCAACGCTCAGTACGATCCATATGTGAAAAACGGTGATTTTGAGTTTTACGGCCCACTGATGAAAGCCATTCCTCAGGGAAATCTTCATGGCATTACTGACAAGACCTTAAAACCTCTTCCGGGACGGGCAAAGATCTTTTTCCGTCCCTTTGCCGAACCAGTCGAAAAGCCCGATGCTGAATACGATCTAATGCTATGTACAGGCCGTATTCTTGAACACTGGCATACAGGAACAATGACACGACGCGTGCCAGAGCTGCATCGAGCTGCTCCATCAGCTGTGGTTTACATGCATCCCGCTGATGCTGAAAAACGTGGTCTAAAACGGAATGATGTCGCTCGCATCTCAAGTCGACGTGGCAGCATCAAAGCTCGAATTGAAACACGAGGCCGAATGAAGATGCCTCGAGGCATGGTTTGGATGGCATTTTTCGATGAATCGGTTCAAGTCAACAAACTTTGTGTAGATGCCACTGATCCCATCTCAGGAGAACCGGATTACAAAAAATCGGCTGTGAAGATTACCAAAGCCTGACCAAAAACAGTTTTCTTCGACAAGCGCTACCGCGCTTGTCGAGCAAGCATTTTTGCATCATCAAATCAGAATATTCGAGTGATACACAATGACAAAAGTATATTTTGTATCTGCCCTGTGTTTGTTATCTTTCTGTGCATCAGCCTCTGAAAATCAACAGACTCCGATCGACATTGATTCAATGAGTCTTGAAAAAACCAGTCCTTTCGAAACCCCGACTCCCAAACAATACGGAGAAAATGCCGGACTCTATGAACACGCGCTTCCTGGCGCACCTTCAATGATCCCGCATGCCATTGATTCATTCAAAATCACCCGTGACAATAATCCCTGCATGATGTGCCACGCCAATCAAAGTGCATTGGGCGATCCCAAACATAACGGGATCCCTATAACGATTCCAGAAACTCACTGGAAGTCAGTTAACGGTAAACGTGTACTCGCACCATCTCGCTATGAATGCACTCTTTGCCACGCCACGCAAACGGACGCTCAGCCGCTTGTTGGTATCGATCAGCTTAAACACCTGAAATAACCGACTGCAATGCCAATAAATTTGCCCGCTGTTATTAATCCCATGACAGCCACCCACTGGGGCGTGTGTCGTCCCATTATTGAAAACGGCGAGCTTAAAACGCTTCATGCTCACGAAGCCGATCGATTCCCGAGTCCGAATCTTCATACTCTTTGTGAATGGATCAAAAGCAATAGACGTATACGCACCCCATTGATTCGCCGCGACTTTCTTAAACGGGGAACAGAAAGTCGCCAAACTCGAGGACTCGACGACTTCGTTGAGGTGAGCTGGGAGACGGCATTAGCGATAGCAGCCCGTGAAATTAATCGGGTATACGACCAAAAAGGTCCATCTGCAGTTTATGGCAAATCATCGGGTTGGAAGTCTTGCGGCCTTGTTCATAGTTCTATTCATTTGGTTCGTAGACTTTTAGCTCTTCGTGGCGGCTTCGTTCCTGTTTGCGGCACGTACTCAACCGGAGCAATTTCAACCATCCTTCCATATGTGATTGGTTTAAGTGATCCGCCGGCAGAACCTTGGAAAGACATTCTTGAGAATGCAACATGCGTCGTATTTTGGGGGGCTGATCCTCTCGTTACGAATGATGTCGACTGGGCTTGTCCCCTGCACGAAGGACAGGCCGCTTTGTCTGCACTCAGATCGCTCGGTACGAAATCAATTTTCATCAATCCAATCCGAGGTGAAACAGCCAAATACCTCAACAGCCGTTGGATTTCTGTTTTTCCTGGGAGCGATTGTGCATTGATGCTTGCCCTCATGCACGTACTGCTTACCCGAGATCTTGTGGATTTGAATTTGTGTCATCGTCTAGCCTACGGTGTGGACACATTCATTGACTATGTTTTGGGACACAACGACGGACAACCGAAAACACCACTGTGGGCTGAAGGCATCACTCATATTGCCGCAGCGGATATAGAAGCGTTGGCTCTGGAACTCAGTCGCGAGAAAACCATGCTTTGTTTTGGATGGGGACCTCAAAGAGCGCGTTTCGGCGAACAGTTCCATTTCATGGCCTTCGCCCTGGCCTTATTTTTAGGTCAAATCGGTTTACCTGGCTGTGGAATCAGCTCGCATCATCACTACTGTGACGGCGGAGACCTGATATGCGCCCCGACACTTCCCAATCCAATTTCGAGCAAAGTTCACTCGTTGTATCCTCTTGTCGGAACTAACACAAACGAGATGGAAGCAATCCCTGTCTCTCGACTGGCTGACATGTTGGCTCATCCAGGAAAGACTATCGAATATGAAGGCAGGCAAATTCGATATCCCGACATTGATTTGATCGTTTGGGCCGGCGGCAATCCCTTTTCTCACCAACCCGACCTCAATCTTCTAGAAAAAGGTTGGCAAAAACCAAGCGCAGTCATCGTATGCGACACACACATGACTCCTACAGCGCAACGCGCTGACATTGTCTTGCCTGCTTGTTCAAGTTTCGAAAGAAACGACATCACGCCGCTTGGAACATATGCCAACAGAGGCATTGCGGCCATGCATCAAATCATGAAGCCGATCGGATTGTCCCGAAGTGATTACGATATCTTTTGTGAATTAGCCTCATTGCTCGATCTTGAGTCTGCATTCAGTCAAAATCGTTCTGAAGCCGATTGGATCTACCACTTCTATAACCTTAGCTCAACTAACAGCAACCTCCAACCTCCTCCGTTTGAGGAATTCTGGCAAAAAGGACTTCTGCTTTTTGATCCGTTACCACAGGATCCTGCGCGGTGTTTCTGGCGTCGCTTTCGCGATGACCCCAAAACTTTTGCACTGCCAACTCCAAGTGGAAAAATCGAAATCGTCAGCAATCGTCTTCGTGCGCTTCACAACGAGGATGCGCCAGAACATCCAACCTACATTTCCAACGACTTAAAAGATGCTCAAAACCACCCTTTCAGGCTCCTAAGTATCAAAAGTCGTCATCGTCTCCATTCTCAGCTCGACAGTATTTCATCGTTAGCCAAAGTTAATGGTGTTGAAATTTGCACGATCAATACGCATGACGCATCAGCTCTCGGAATTTCCCAGGGAGACATTATCTTCTTGCACAACAGCAGAGGCAAAGTAAAAGCCATCGCTAGAGTCGATGACGATGTTATGCAAGGTTGTGTAGCCATTGCTCATGGCTCATGGCTTAACAAATCTTCTCTAGGGGTGGATCTAGGCTGTGCCTCCAACACTCTTATCCCCGAAACGCCTACTTCCCGACTTGGCTGTGCCAATATCGCATCAGGCACTGGGGTATCTATAACTGTCGCACGAATAGCACAGTAATCAGCACAGTCGGCTCCCACAAAAATAACAGAACCTCTCACTTCAACCCTTTTTACCCCGATACCGCAGAAATGACAACCCAAAAATCACACCTGTTGCCAATTGGGGTGGGGCGCGAAATTTGGCCCTGAAGGTTCAAGCATTATAGGCAGTCCCTCAGGAAACCCCGAGTAACTGCTTTTCATAGTTGACAGGCGCCAGCATACCGATGGTCGAATGAGGACGGATCGTATTGTAGGTTTCTATCCAACGAGTAACCGTAACAACAGCCTGCTCATAGCTGTCGAAGCGTTTGCGACCGATGAGTGTTTCACGCTTGAGGGAGCTCCAGATTGACTCACCGGGCGCATTATCCCAGCATTGCCCCACATCGCTCATGGAGCACCTCATGTCCAGTTGCATAAGTCGGTTCTGGAAAGCAGCAGAACAATACTGCGTGCCTCGATCCGAGTGCATGATTGTTCCCGCAACAGCGTTGCTACCGCGCGTACGTACAGCCATATTGAGAGCCCTAAGGACCAGATCGGTCGTCATCGAAGTATCCATGGCCCAGCCCAGAATGCGGCGGCTCCCAAGATCCAAAATGGTAGCCAAGAATCCCCATCCTTGGGTCGTGGGCAAGTACGTGATGTCGCTCACCCATGCTCTGTTGAGTGTTCCGGGAGCAAAATCGCGCCCTAAGAGGTTGGGATAGACAAACATGTTGTGATTGCTGTCGGTCGTTTTGACAGTACGTTTGAAATGACGGTACCCGATGATGCCGTTGACACGCAAAACGCCTCTGAGCCGCTTGACTCCGATGCAAACGCCTCTTTGACGCATGAGCGCGTGCATTTGACGGTACCCGGGGGTGTATTTCATCTCGTTGCGGATGATTTTGGCTTGTCTGAGCACAGTTTCATCGGAAATGACCTTCTTGCACTTCACAGGCATGCGCTGGCGCTTAACCCATGCGTGATAGCCGCTGACACTGACCTCAAGTACCTCGCAACGCTTGGCTATCGGGATATCTTTGAGTTCCGAATCCTCAAGGGAAGCTTGAATAAAGGCGTACCTCACTGAAGGCCGTTTTTCGAGAGGTACGCCGCGAATTTTTTTAGCAGCAATACCTCGGCGCGGGACTTCTGCAATTCGGAGCGCAAACGCGCAATCTCTGCCTGCTCGGCACTAACGGAATCTTCGCCGTCAAGTGATGCTTGAAGCAATCCGCTGCGATACTGGCGCACCCAGCTATACAAGGATTTGGGATTGATGTCGAGTTCACGAGCCACATCAACAGCCGGACGATGCTCGTCGACGACAAGTTTTGCTGCGTTAAGACGAAATTCTTTGGTGAAAATACGACGAGTAAAAGCCATGGGGTTTAGTCTCCTGATAGACAAAATTGTGCCCTAACAGGGCTGATCTATCAGGTCCATTTTTCGTACCCTCATCTCATAGGTTAAAAAATCGCTCTTCGGGGATATCTGTGGGTGACTTCTCTAAAACCTAAGAAAGTACGGGGCAGTTCGACAGCAGGATCTCCGCCATGAAGCAAGCCAGCTTGGCACAGGCAAACGCTGGTCTTTTGTCGCGGCAATCTCGAAAAATGTTGTGCTGTCACGTACCTATCGTGATACATGGTGCCGTTTCTGGTTCCTGAGGCATCAGCGTCCGGCTTGCTGCCCACGATTGACTTGACGGCCTTGCAACATGTGCCGGCTCTCTGAGACGACAAAAAACCGAGGCAAGGAGAATCCCACTTTGCAGCAGAATTTTCCTTCCTCGGTCTGAGGCAAAACGAAAGGTTTAAGCACCAATCGCGTTTAATTGACCTGCGTAAAGGATGAAGAAGCGCAGGCACATCATGCCGACGACACTGCAAAGTGCCGAAAGCACCACCGTGCCAAAGGACTTCTTGAAGAAGGCAATCAGCACGGGGCAAATAAAGCCCACGCCGACAACGCCAACCCAGAATTCGGCGGCCCAGAAGCCGTCGACGAAAGCCTTGGCAGCCATCTGAGCCGATTCGATACCCGTCAACAGCGCAAAAGCGATCATAAAGATGCAAAGCGCCTCGGCAGCCATCACCGGCCATTCGGCCACATGCAAAACATGCACGTCATGGCTTTCGTGCGACTCACCCAGCATCACGGCACCGAGCTGATTGCAGGCAATACCCGCGGACAGCCCCGAAGCTACGAAAAGCGCCGGAAGAACAGCCGTGTTGATGAGCGGGAAACGCACCAGCGCACTGATCAGAAAGCCCGTGTAAGCGCAAACGGTCAACGCAAACACCAGACCGATCCAGGTGAGTACCGGCAGGATTTTGCGCAGCACGCTCAATAGAGCGGCGCCGCACGGAATGCCGTCCACAAGGCGCTTGACCGGTTCAAACTCGTAAAAGCTCACGAGCGTCACCAGGAACATCGTCGGGATGAACACCAAAAGGGCCATCACGCCGACGCTCATCACCGAAGTCGGGTTGTAGAAGATAAGAATCTTCCAGAAATCCGACGGTTTGGTAAGGTCAAACACCAGGCAGATCATGCCCAACAGAATCGTCACGAGCGCAATGAAGCTTGCCGCCTGAAAAAGCGGCGTGATCTGCGTCTGCTTTCTGAAAATGCGCACCAGAGCCGCCGCGGCAAAAGCACCGCCCGAAATGCCGGCCAGAAAGAGGTACACGGCAATCGGCCAGGGCCACGCCACGTTTTCAGAAAAGCCGATCGTGAAATCAATGACTTGTTCCATTTACGACTCCTTCTTCAACGGGATGTAGCGCAGGCTGGGTTTGGTGCCCAACTGCGGACGCACGCGCACCGAGTCCTTGAAGTCAAGAAGTTTGGTGACAAATGCGTTGGGATCGTTCACGTCGCCAAACACCAATGCGTCGAAACGGCAGGCCGAAACGCAGGCCGGATCCTCGCCTTGTTGCAGTGATCTGCCGCGCCGGTATCCTCACGGATGTAGCGCACGTTGTAGGGACAAGCCACGATGCAGTACTTGCAGCCGATGCAGAGATCCGCATCCACCGTCACAATCCCCGTTTCCTTGTCGCGATGCGCGGCCCCCGTCGGACAGACGCGGATGCAGGGTGCTTCCTCGCACTGCTGGCACGAAACGCGCGTGTAGTGGCGATCCTTTTTGTTACTGCCGTCAGGCTTGACGCCGTTGAGCTGCATCAAAAGGCGAGACCGTCCTTTCGGAAGTTTGTTGGTCTCATTGCAGGCAATCTTGCATTCGCCGCAGCCCACGCACTTGTTTTGGTCAAAGACCATCACGTAGTGCGGCTGACTGTCCTGTCGGGAGACGCCGGTGCAGCCTGCCAAAGGCGCGGCCGCAATACCCAGCGCTGCCGTCCCGAGCAGTTGTCTGCGGTTAATTGTCGGTTTAGTCACAGTTTTTCTCCTGATCTTCGAACGCACGCCAAAGTCCGTTGCGTACAGACCGATGACGTGCGTCCTGCGTTATCCAAGTCCCCTTCGAGTTACTTGGTCGCGTGGCGGTAGCCGCCGTTGTCGATCAGAACCTGTGCCTTGGCAAGATAGCTTTCTGCCGCTGCCAAACGATCCTTGATGTAGTGCGAAGCATGAGCACCCCAGCTGCCGTCCTTCTTGATCAGGTCGGCAATTTCGGCGGCCTTGTCAAGAAGCAAACGCGTTTCCGTCTGATCAGCCGGCGTCATCTTCGTGATTTCCAAAAGCTTCGTGATGCGATCCACACCCTTGACGATGCGGTCGTAGCTTTCCTTCACGGGACGCTGCACTTTCTGCACTTCGTAGGCAATTTCCTGCTGCGACTTGTAGATCAGGCCCTTGTCGAGTTCGGAAGTCGCAGGGCTGTGGCAGCCGCGTCCTTCGCACACCGTCCAGTCGGCCGGAGCGGGACGACCGCAGCTCCACTGCAAATCCACAAAACCGTGATCTTCCTTATCGCGGCTGTACACCCAACCCTTTTCAGGATCCTTGGTCACCATGGAAGCCTGAGCATCCGTGTTGATCTTGTAGAGGTGCGCGCGGCGAACAGCGGCAAAGCGATCCGTTCCCCTGAGCGCTTCCTCAAACTTGCTCACAACCGGAATATTGGGCAGCCGATGCAGTCGACGTCCTTGTGCGAGCGCGTGTGGCTCTGCACATCGGCCTGCACCGTGTGGCAGTCCTGGCAGGTCTTCTTCATGGGCGGATTGGTAACCTTGGCCATCCAGTCGGGACCGCCCTGACGCTGCTGATCGTGGCAGGTCACGCAGGTCAAGCCCTTTTCGAAGTGCTTGCTCATGACGTGCTGCTCGAGCTTGTCGTTGTAGACGTCCGCGATCAAACGCTTCGTTTCTTCCGTGCTGCGTTCGATCTTCGTGTTGGCGGCTTCGCCCAAAGACTTCACGAAATCAGGCTTGCCCTGAATGTCAAATTCAGGAGCGGGCGTCGCGGCTGCAACGGTAAAACTCAATGCCGAGCCCAAAGCCAGCACGCTCAGGGTGCTGATCGGACGGAGCAGTTTTTTGAACGTTGTCATTCCTGTTTCCTTTCAATAGCGGTATTCACAACCGATCTCTGTTTTCTTACGAGAGACCGCATCGATTTAGGGGTTCATCGCCGCTTCAAGCGCGACGTCGGCAAGGGCGTCGGCGTAGTCGTCATCGATGTAGCGGTTCGAATAAAGGAACACCGCATCGACGCTGTTGGTTGTGAATCGAATGTCCTTTTTCTCGGGATCTTCCGAAATCTGTCTCAGAATCTGCTGCAGGTCTTCGGGCTTCATGTCGAAGGGCGGAGCCTGAAAGACGTCAATCGGCGTGAGCGCCGGATAAATGCGTGAGGTTTCACGCACCATGTCCACCACGGCCTCGATCGGGTTGTTCTTAGTTGAAAGCATGCGGGCGTACGAACCCGACAGAAGCGGACGGAAATGGAAAAACTCCTTGTGGTCCCAGCTTTCAAAACGTCCGATACCGTAGTCGCCGGCAAGCACCTCACTCAAAACCTTGTCGAAGTATTCAGGTGTGATCTCACGTTCCTCACCCTTTACCTCGGCCTTGGCTTTTTCCTGAGCTTCGGCAGCGGCAAGCGCTTCGGTCACGCGCCCGGACAACAAAGTGGCAATGAGTTCGCGACGCGAGAAAGCTTCTCGCTGCGCCGTCATTGTCGGCACCTTGTCGGCATCGGCCTTCATTTCCTTTTTCGAGCGGAAATGCATGGGATGCACGTTTTCGGGGTTGTGCAGCACTTTGTCAAACTTAGCCTGCGTCTCGTCGACAAGCTCCTGAGCGGTCGGCACAGCAGCCTTGGCTGCCTTCTCGCAGAACGCCTCGTAGAGCGCATCGCGATCAATCAGCTCGACACGTCGGGAAGATTGCGTGACGATGTCGATCAACGTCAGCATGTCGGCCTGCATTTGCAGGATCGGTTCGGCCTTTTTCTCAACCGTAGTGGTGTTGTTGTCTTTCATTTGTCAGAAGATTCTTTGGCTATATCTCGGTTGATCAGTACAGACCTTCCTTCTTGAGCGCCGGAAGCATCCAATCAAGACCGTAGGACTTGATGCAGCGTTCCGTCGGAGCACCGGTCTTCTGGTCGAAATCCATCACATCGAAGAAGAGGTCGAAGCTCTTTTCAATGTCGGCGCGATCCATCACGATGGTGCCCTTCGTAAAGGGCTTGCGGCCCTTGGCGTCGTGGAAAATCCATTCCGGATAACGGTCGTGAACATGGCGCATGTCGCGGTTCTTCAACTGACGCATCGTGTAGAGACGCTGCATGATGAAGGCGCGCAGACCGGCCTTATCGAGCTCATCCTGCGTCATCTGGATGCCGGTGACGGCACTGAAGACCTTGCTTTCCATCTCGATGTCGCCGATGTAACCCTTTTCGCGCAACGGAGAAAGTTCCCACGGTGCCGTCCAAGAGCAGATACCGAGCATGTCGTGCAATTCCTTGCGGGCAATGCACCAACGCAGGCGAACCATCTTGGCGCGCGATGTCGGGCGGTAGTCCTTGATACCGTCAACGGCGCTTTCGTCACCCCAAAACTTGGCGGCAATCTTCTTTTGCAGCTCAAGCGGCAGACCGGAGGTCGAGAAGTTGATGTGAGCGTGGCACATCGGGTCACGGTTGTACATGCAGTTCAACACCACACCGATCTGACCGTCGTTTTCGTTGGAATGGTGCTTAGTGTGGCCGACAGCCCAGTAAAGCGCCTTGCCTTCTTTCTGCCATTCCTCTTCGGTCATGCCGAAATGCTTGAGCCACACCGGCGTCGTTTCACCGAGCCAGCGGCCGAACTCGCCCTTGCGGTAAGCGATGCGCGGCAAAATGTCCTTGAAAATCGACGGATCCGGATTTTCGATCTTGTTCCAATCGATGCTTTCGTACTCTTCCTTCGGGAGTACCTTCTGCCAAAGCCCCTTCTGGTACATCACGCGGAAGTCGCGGTGCAGCTGACCGTAGTTGCACCAGATGCCCATGTCGTCAATCGTCTGGACACCCACGAGATTGGCTTCGCGAGCAACGTCGCTCTTCAGATCCGACACAAGCTTCGGGAACCACCAGCGGCCGTAGAGCGGCATGCAGGTCTGTTCGGTGATCTTCTGAATGCCGTACTTCTGCGCCGTGTGATCGTCACGGATAACCGAGTAGCAACGAATCGGGCAGGCGTAGCAGCCGGTGCTGCGCACGGTGTACTGCCACATTCCCTTGCCAAG
>ENA-OPDH01002420-OPDH01002420.1-human-gut-metagenome-genome-assembly--contig:-NODE-2420-length-12143-cov-5.290205_pt1 | contig 12143 bp, 9 predicted proteins | sample MGYA00241260_ERZ501500 | MGnify/ENA primary metagenome ERZ501500 (study PRJEB25962, sample SAMEA2042519) | human gut metagenome | biome: human gut; feature: human-associated habitat; material: faeces...
TGCAAACAATCTTGCTCTAAATCCCTGAGCAACATCGACTCCGGAAAATTCATATCCACTAAGTAATGTAAAATCAAATACTCTCATCTGTATCACCCATAACTACTTTTGCAGCTAATTGTTTTAATTGCTTCTTTTGCCTGTCTATATATTCATTGAATATCGTCTGACTAGTTATTATATTTTTTAGAGTTTCTTTCATCTTCACATAGTTGCTGCTTTCAAAAATATTTCCCATTGGATATAATTCTTTTGAATGCGCTGTATTGTCAAACGCTAGTATTATCATATTATTAACCATTGCCTCGTTTACTGCATTGTATAGCTCTCTGTAATGATTAATATCCAAATAAATATCGCATCTTTCAAACAGTTCTTTTCTCTTTTGTTCCGTAATACATGGATATAACTCAACATTATTATTTATATCCAGTCTCGTTAATTTATCTGACATAATGGTACTGGCAGCTATATGAAAAGTTATTTCCGGAAAGTCATTTATAAGCTGTTCAATATACTCAAGCTGATCCGATTCTGTAATAGTAAGTGCTTCCTTTTTTCCAAATTTTAATTCATTATTTTCAAAATATGAATATACTCTGTCGCATTTATAATTTGAATTTTCTTTATACCAATTGACCTGCTGCTCTTCACTGCACAGTATTCGAAACGCTGTGTTAGTCTGAGTTATTACTGTCAAATCTGAGTTTAATCTATTTTGTGGCAGGTATGATATTTTAAAATTACCATAATCCCAGGCAAATTTATTTAATATCTCATCACTTGTCAGCCATATATTTTCATCATAAATTTTATTATATTTAAGATAAGCTTCCAAATAATCAGCAAAGCCTCTATAGCTCTTCGGACTAATGCGGGTGCCAAACGTGGTATATGTCTTTGGACCTGTCTGTTCTAATACTTTAATGTCACCATTTCTATCATAGAATTCCCTGACTGTAACATTGCCGCCACTCACATTCTCCGAACAATACATATATCCGTATTTGTTGTAATAATCTATTCTATATACTGTATTATTCCTGTCAATCCACTCGACTCTGCTGACCATTCTTTTCTCTATCGGATTCTTAAAATAGATGTTTGCCTTTTTGGTTTTATTATCATATATAGCACCATTTAGACCATCTGCACGAACACTCCAATATTGAGGGATATCTATGAATGCATAATACCTGTCTTTTTCCTTAAGCACATCGTTTTTTTCAGATATGCCACAAAACAAATCTATGGCTTCTATTGTTTTGCATTCTTTAAATCCCATATTTTCTGCCAGCTCTATTATATTTTTCTCAAACTTACCTAATTCATCAGTAATAAAAATCATAGGGCAAACCCACCCTCTGTATAATGTAAAAACCTCTGTGTTATAAAATAATTCTCGCCATTTTCTAATCCGGCATTTGCCAGTATTTCCAGTCCATTGCCATCGTCCGCTTCTGCTGAGACTATATAGACAGTATTATCATCACAGATAATCTCATTCTCCTTTAAATGCTCATGCCATTCACAGCTATCGAAATTTCTGTTTAATAGCCTCATTGCATTCCTTATTGAGCTGTTCTCTCCACCATAGAATACGAGTCGTATATTGTTTTGAGTAGCTTTTTTTAGCAGCTTCTCCAGCATAGCTGTTCTATCCACAATTCTGCCCATAGAATTACACAATAAGCCATCCTCCATCTGCTCTCCCCATGGGGTTCTCAGTATTGTGAAATAGTAGGCTCTGTCAATTTCATTATTTGTATGCAGCATCAACAGGGTTGCAGCATAATGATATATTTTTTTCTCTGCTTTCTCATTATTTTTTCTTGCCTCATCAATAAAATAATTCCATTTTTCATCTATCAATAAGGTTTTTCCGCTGAATATGGCATTTAAAGCATCCTGGTCAGGAAGCCATGTCCGTGGATTATCGTTCAGATAATCTATAACCTGTTGAAACAGGCTTCCATTTTTCCTGATATTGTCAAGATTCATGCAAAGAACACCCGCATTAAAATATCTGTCACGACTTGTCTGCCCTGCTGCTACAGCGTATGGAGTTCCCCAATTTCTTATTGTCGAACAATCCTGAGCAGCCGCCAGACAGTAATTATCTATATTTAGGTTCCATAATTCTTCAATATCTGTATTTACAAATAAATCAGAGTCCAAATATATTATTTTTTTTAAATCCGGCATAATATCGGGCAACATAATTCTGAACATTGTTCCAATTGCAAATCTATTCATTGAATCAGCAAACGTGCCAAAAACGTCCGAATTAAAATGATGAAATTCTATATCATTTCCACTATTATCAGCAATAAGACTCAGCTTATTTTTATTTATTTCGTTCAATGTGTCATCATGTAATATATGAAAAACTATTGGCGCTTTTGTGTTTTCAACAATGGATTGCATCGTTGTTCCAGCCCAGACACTGTAATTTCCATCCTTATCATGTATACCAAGACAGATATGCATTGCATTATCCAAAAAGTATGCATTATCCATTTTTTTCGCAGTTACTCTCAGCCTTGACATTCTTTTCAATACCACATCATCTGAAAAAAACTTCACATATGGATTATTAAATATATCCGGTTCACTCTTTAAAAACTCTTCTTTGCAAATATCCAGTTCCCTATTCATAAAGGTTTCTATTCTACTATATGGCTCAATATATTGGTGCCATAACAAAAATGTCTGGATTTCACAATAACACTGCTCAATTACATTTCCCAGTTCTGCTTTTCTACTTTGAATAGCCTGCCTTATATGATCCATAATAATCTTAGCATCCCGGATCTTTGCATTGCTAATTTCAGAACGTATAATGCCCTCTGTATTCTCAAAGTAATAGTATAATGTCGATTGCACCTTACAATATTTCTTTGCAAGTAACACACAAAGCATAGAAAAATGTGTATCCTCATAATATACATCTTCTATAAATCTTAGATTATGTTCTATTATAAATTTGGTTGAGTATAGCTTTGCCCATGCTGTTACATTAGTAAATCCGGTCAGACCTATAATGAGATTTTTCCTATTATCAACATTATCCAAATCAAGCCTTTGAATTTCAAAATCATTTACTTCTAATACATTTGGCTTATCTGCTTTAAAGCACGATACACCACACTGTGCCACATCATAATCGTCCTCTGTCATTCTGTCATACAGCACCCTAAGCATATCCGGATGCACATAATCGTCCGCATCCACAAATGTGATATATTTGCCGGTGCAGATATCCATTCCCAGATTACGTGCACCGCCACACTTTCCTTTTTTCTGTATTTTAAGAGATATAACATTCTCCGGGTATTGTCTTTGTAAGGATTCTAATATAGACCATGTATTGTCTGTTGATAAATCATCTATGAGTATCACTTCGAGATTTTCAAAGCCATATGTCTGGCTGTAAATTGAATCAAAGCATCTCATAATGTATTTTTGTACATTGTAGCATGGAATAATTACTGATATCTTGTCTTTACCATTCATAACATTTTCTCCATAATATATAAAATAATCAAATTAACTCTAACCTTAATTGTGTAACAGCACCTTGCATCTTTTCCAACCAATTTGTACTATTTCCTTTACAACTCACAAACTATACTGTTCACATGACATTTCTCTGCGGCTCTCGGATTTTTCTTTGCGAACTGGCGGTTGATTCTCTTTTTCACTATCTCGCAGTCCTCACGCTTGATTCCGATGAGCATGATAAGAAACTGCACCTTTCCATACGAGGTATATATGTCACTGTAGCGGATTGATTCACCAACGCACTTCTTAAGCTGCCTTGAATACTTGTTCATCTTTGTCTCGCTCTGTACCTGTCTGCCTTCCTCGTCCTCCAGAGTACAGAGCATGAGATATACAGGTACCCTTGTGCGCTTCATAATACGGATGGACGCCTGGTATATTCCTCTGAATACCGGATAGCTGCAGAAATATCCACCTCTTTCTGTTTCCTCCTGCTCGTTCATGCCCTCCTGGATGTTTTCCAGTATCTCATGTGCATGATTCATCTGATTACTGTATTTCTCAAGGATTTCCAAGAGTCTTGAAGATGGATAAATACCGCACTCCCTGAGATAATAGTCCACGACATCCGTGTATAGCTCTTCCGCCTCATCATAGCGCCTGGTCTCTACCATCGCCTCCATGATGAGCTCCTCCCACTCATTGAATGGGTCGACCTTTGCCGCATATACTCCGAGCTTCTCCAGTCCCTTGAATTGTTTTCTCTTTCGCAGTATATACGCAGCTTCATTTATGATTTTCTCAAACATAATGTGATAGCGTCTGGCCTCCTGTGCTATCCACGTCTCGCCTGTATATGCCGCCAAAAACTCTCCCTTATACAGATATAGTGCTTTTATGTACAGCTCAAGCATATTGTCTTCTATTTCCTTTATCCGCTCATCACACACTGTCTCTGCACTCTCCGGTTCATGTGGCATCTGCTTTTCCAGTGCACAGGCCTCGTTATAGAGCTTCTCAAACTCTGCTGCATCCTCTTCTATCTCTATATCCGGAGTCCAGTAATATATGCCTCCCTCCAAATATACGAGGTTCTTTCCCGGCAGTCCAAGCTGTGCGAGCTTTTGCTTTGTCTTGTATACAATAACTCTTAGTGCCGTGTGAGGTGCATCTATGTCACGCTCACCGATTACTATTTCCTCGAGCTTATCCTTTGCTATTCCGCAGTCAGAATAGTGTATCAAAGCCTGCATCATGCGGTTGAACTGGCTTTCCTTATGCATTTTTTCCGCCACAAATGGTGCTCCGTTATAGTCCATTCTGAAATTGCCAAACATCTGTACCTTGATTTTATGCGTCATAGGTGCCTCTCTTCCCGAGTTTTATAAACCTGCTTATTATAGAATTCATATTATCATTGACTCATATATTCAGCTAGTTTTTAACTAAACAAATTAATCTAATTATCATTATACATCAATTACGCGCATGGCAATAACAACGACAATTTACACAAAAAGTGTCAAAACTCGTACTTGACAAATCGTAAGATATATGATAGCTATTTCTGCTATCAATCGTCTTCTTTATGCCTCCATGATATATTTATCCTCTATTATGCAAAAATCAGCTATTCGAAGCAAGAAATAAAAAAAGATCCTGCAAGAAAATCTCACAGGATCCGGTTATTTCTGATATATTAAATCAGATATGTTAAATCAAATATTAAATTAGAAAATAGCATTTACAATTGTTGAACCAATGGCTGTTGCAAGGAATGCCAGTCCACACACGAGTGGAAGCTTATTGTCATCCTCTTCTATTGCCCTTACTCCAAAGAATATGCTTACATATCCTACTACTCCCGCAAATGTATGCAGCCAGCCGCTCACATTGCCAAAGAACTGGAATGGGATTATGTCGATGATTGCTGCCACAAGGATAATCGGAAGGTATACTGCATCATACAGACATGCTGCTGAAAGTGTCTGTGCAAATGTCACCTTTTTATCCTTCTGCACTGCGTTTAATACAACCAGAATAACTGCTGCCAGGATGAGTACTCTCACTGCCTCTCCTACGATTCCTGAGAAGATTCCCTCAAAGAAGCTCGCCGGGTAAAATGAGAATCCAAAGCCGCCTATGCTGCCAATTACGCTTGATAACAGATATACTACAGACAGCACTACCTCTACTATGGCAAATAAGCCAATAAATATAAAGCCTGATGCCATATTTGCATTCTTTACAAACTCTGCTGCAGCCTGTGCCGGCTTCTTAACAAGACCCTTGTAGAATGTGATGATAGATGCCACATTCTTGTCATTCTGCAGCTGCTGTCCTGCTGCACTCACCTGCTGTGTGAAGTTATCAAACGCCTGCGACTGTGCGCTGCCCTGTGGCTGTCCATTGAACTGTCCCTGTGGCTGTCCGTTGAACTGTCCCTGTGCACTGCCCTGTGGCTGTCCGTTGAACTGTGCCTGTGCGCTGCCCTGCGGCTGTCCGTTAAACTGTCCCTGCTGTGCTGCATTATCTGCCTGTGCATTGTTGTCCTGTGTCTGATTTGGTGCCTGTGGCTGTGCCTGCTGACGACATGTGCATACCTCATCATCAGCTAACTGCCTGCCACAATTTGTACAGTATTTCATAACTGAAACCTCCTTAAAATAATTAATAAACTGCTGATAATTATATTAGCATTTCGGATATTTAATAGCAATATTTATTTGATATTTATTTGATATTTATTTCATATTATATTATGATTATTTATAATCATTCACATTCTACAGAGGAATAAACATGCCACAAACACTTAATATAGCTGTATGCGAGGACGAAGCTGCAGAGACCGTGCTGCTTTGTGATATTCTCAACCACAGCGATATCCAAAATACATACACTGTCTTTACGGATGCAGATTCTTTTCTTGCCTCATATGAGTACGGAAAGTATGACCTGCTGCTCATGGATATATACATGAAAGATTCCATGACCGGCATAGAGGCAGTCTCCATAATCCGCGAGACAGATGCCGATATCCCGGTTGCTTTCATCACGACAAGCACGGAGCATGCCTTGGAAAGCTACAGGCTGTCTGCCATCGGATATATCGAAAAGCCGGTTTCTGCAGCTGAGCTAAGTAACATTCTTCACCTTGCCATGCTGAAGAAATCAGATGCCCCGTCTCTTTATGTGAAGAGAAACAAGAGTATGGAGAGGCTTGCCCTTTCTGATATCATGTACATAGAGCAGAGAGCCAGGCAGATTTTCATACATTTAAAAGAAAATGAGGAAATCAGCTGCTATGAGAAGCTTTCAGATCTTTCAGATCAGCTGCCCGCTGAGCTGTTTTTTCTGCCGCACAAAAGCTACGCGGTAAACCTGTCGTATGTCACACGCATTGATACTTCACTCAAATGCTTCGTGATGGCCGATGACACAAATATCCCTATCAAGAGAGAGCTCTCCGGCAAAGCCAAAAAGGCTCTGGAGAGATACTACTTTGATCACACCAGAGGGCTTAAATAAGGCACTTTCCTATTGATTTGATATGAGCTAGACTGTCAAAAGTAATACACTGCAAGGAGCCCGGATTATGAAAAAAATTAGCGCTATACGAAATATTCCCTATCTGACAATTATACTGCTTACACTGATTTGCATACTGCTTCTTTCCTCAAAAAACATGATTATGAGCCAGGCGAGCTATCCTGAAGCCACTATCGTAAGCTCTGCATATGCCGTAGTGGAAGGCTCGGATTCAGATAAAGAAGAAATCACATTTCCACATACCTTTAAGCACCTTTCGCCGCGCACACATGTCACCGTCACCACACATATCAACCTGAACAAGGATGATCCAATCTACATAAAAACTGTCTATTCCCCTGCGAAGGTCTATCTGGACGATGACCTCATATATGAGTTTGGCAGGGCCGAAAACTATCCATCCTATATGAAGGATCCCGCAACCGAGGGGTACCTGATAGGCACTGACGGTCATTCAGGTGATACAGAGCTTCGCATAGAGTATCTGTCTCCTGTTACCAGAAGCTCGCTTACGGTATATTCTCCTATCTACGGAGCATACAAATCCTTATTTTTCACTCTGTTAAAGCTGAATAAATGGTCATTCTTTATAGCACTGCTTGAGCTTGCCGCAGGTGTTTTGTTTATATTTATCTCACTAATGCTTTTATACTACGATAAAGAGGTTTGCAAGATGATATTTCATTTTGGATTCTTCTCACTCATGGCCGGCATGTGGTCTATCGGCGAGTGCAACTACACAGGTGTCATAGTCAAAAACCCTACACTGCTGTATCTGTGTGCTTTTATAGGGCTTTTCTCGCAGATGATTCCGCTGCTGTATTTCTGCAGGCTTGCAGTTGGTTTTAAGAATGACAAGCCAATTATAGCTATCGCGAAGCTCCTCACCGTGCTTGACCTTGTCGCTTGTGTCTTACAGCTTAGCGGTACGGTTGCACTATCCCAGAGCATGTACGTGTTCCATGTCATTCTGCCTCTCATACTTTGCTTCCTGACTGCATACATCATCCTTGAGGCTGTTCGTAGCCAAAACAGCAGGGCAAAACGGCTGATGGTTCCGGTATTCATACTGGCACTTGCTTCATGTGCTGAGATAATCAATTATCATTTAAAATTTGTGGCCTCATTGTCATTACTGTACCAGATTGGAACTCTGCTTTTCATTATAATCATGGGAATTATAATGGGGCTTAATATAAGCGATATGCTCATGATAAAACGTGAGAATGAAAGACTCATATTCGATATGAATCTCCTTGAGCATTCCCTGTTGGAGCAGAAGAAATATAATTCGCTCATCACAACAAACGAACAGCTTTTTAAGAAGCAGCGTCACGATCTGCGTCACCAGCTGGTTGCAATAAAAGGCCTCGCAAACACTGAAAATAAACAGCTGAATGAATACCTGGATGCCCTGATCCACAGCATACCATCTGCGCCTGCAAGCTATTGCGAAAACAGGGTAGTCAATTCCATTCTGTCATACTATAGTGCCATATGCAGAAATGAAAATATCGCTCTTGAGACAAAGCTTATTGTTCCGGAAACCGATGATGCGGCCTTGGACAATGACCTGTGCCTGGTATTTGGAAATCTGATAGAAAACGCTATAGAAGCCTGCAGACGCATGGATACTTCTGATTCTTTGAACGAGAAATCATCGCACTTTATCCGACTGCATGCCCACGTACACTATAAGACACTTATTATTACTATGGACAACAGCTTTGACGGACATGTTACCATCCAAAACGGAAAATACCGTTCTTCTAAGAGGGACGACTATGGTATAGGTCTGTCATCCATCCGCTCTGTTGCCGGCAAATATGATGGTGACGTTGCATTTGAAGCAGCTGATGGTATATTTCAGTCATCAGTATACCTTCAAATATATAAATGACACACTAAAATCATTAATTTATATTAATGCTTCATACCTAAATTTCATTTTCAGAGCCCAACTAACTTATTGTATATAATGTATACATATGCTATAATAATAAAAGAATTTTGTGCATTATACACATATGGAGTTTTAATTTATGATAGAACACACGATATACAAGGAATTTATTGATAAAATTTCAGAATTATCAGACGGGATATATCCTATCATCACCGACCTGGATAATGACTTATCATACGTACCGGATAAGACAGCTGATTTTTTCGGCTTTGAAGCCGGCGAGCATACCTGCTTCTTTGAACAGCTGAGCTCTTGTGTCAACGACGTTGACCTGCCGGAATATAAGCAGGAAATCCGCTATCGCTTAAATGGTGAAAAACCGGATGATATATTTTATGTCCGCATGGGAAAGCATACCAAAGAATATATGATGGGATTTTATTCTGATATTTTTACCGGTGATGACGGACACCGCTACCATGTCCTCGTGCTCAGAAACGAAAATACCCTTCCGGATATCGACCCATATACATATCTTTATGGTCAGTCAAAGTTTGAAAGAGACATCAACGGCTATATCATGGAAAACAGGTCTGTAACCATAATCGAGGTGGAGATAGGTCATATAGATGAGTTCAATATACTGTATGGTTCCAATTTCAACACTGCAATCCAGCGTGAGCTTGCGCTCAAGTTCATCTACATGATGGATGGCAGCACCGCTACCTACTATATGAATAATTGCAAGTTTGTATTTGTGGTAAAGGAAGCAGACCGTGCCTTGGCCGAGGCCTTCTATCAGAAAATTGCCGATACAATAAAGTCCATGTATTTCTTTAAATGCTTTAAATTTGAGTTTGATATATATGCTGCGTGTCTGATTCTCAAGGATTATGATGGTGATACCTCAACTGTCATCAGCAAGGTGGAGTACACTCTAGACCGCGCGAAGGAGCTTCACAGCCCTGATTTGTTATTTTTCAATGATATGGTCAGGTTCAATGGCAGCTCGCATATAGATATCATGAAAATCATTCATCAGTCGGTTATCAATAGCTGTGATGGCTTTTTTGTAGAGTTTCAGCCCATTGTAAAGGCTTGCAATGGTGAAATAATGGGTGCTGAGGCTCTGGTGCGCTGGAAAAAGGAGCCTTTTGGCACGGTGCCACCCGGACTGTTTATCGACTGGCTTGAGGATACCCCTGCTATGTATGAGCTCGGAAATTATATCATGAGAACTGCAATAAGCGCAGCCAGTGAATTTGCAAAGATAAAACCGGGCTTTTTCATCAATGTAAATGCATCCTCAGAGCAGCTTGAAAAGGAATGTTTTGTGGAAGATACTCTGGCAATTCTTAAAGAGTATGATTTTCCACCTTCACAGCTATGGATAGAGATTACAGAGCGATGCAGAGATCTGCCTATATCTATGATAAAGAAAACTGTCACTGCATTCAGGGAAGCCGGAATCCACATCACTATGGATGACTATGGCACAGGAAGCTCTTCATCTCAGATGATGCTTGAGCTTCCTGTAGAGGGTGTCAAGATAGATATGTTCTTTGTTAAAGACATTCTCGAGGAGAAAAAGAAGCAGGCACTTGTAATCGGAATGATTAATTTTGCCAATGCCGCAGACTTAAAGATATGTATTGAAGGCATAGAAAATGATAACCTTGAGAGCTATCTCAGGCAGTTCGACGTCACCTGGTTTCAGGGCTATCACTACTCTAGGTCTATCTGTCAGGATGAGCTTATGAAGCTTCTTATAAAGCCATAGCCCTGGATATTACTCAAGATTTTCCTTAAATACTGTCAGTGCGCCATTTTTCTTTAAAATCAGCATAACAATTGCTGCCACTATGCTTCCGGCCACTGTAGAGATAAGGAATGGCACTATGTATATAAACATGCCTTCCGGCTGAATAAGCATCACGTATTTTGCAAGAGGATACGCTGCCAGGCCTCCGAGTATGCCTGTGCCAAGCGCCTCTGCAATACATGTCGGTATGATTTTTTTGCTGAATCTGTACATCAGTCCACAGCACAGAGCGCCTACCATGCTTCCCGGGAATGCCATGAGGCTTCCAAGTCCTGTCAGGTTTCTGATGATACTCGCACAAAATGCCACACCGACACCCCATGCAGGTCCTAAAAATACTGCTGCGCATATATTTACCATGTGCTGTACAGGTGCACATTTGCTGCCGGCAACAGGGAAGCTTATTAAGCTTCCTGCTACGGCAACTGCCACAAGCACTCCTGCCATGGCAATCTTTCTGATTGAAAGAGTTCTTTTTTTAGTGTTCTTTTTACTTTCCATTATTACCTCACCTTAAAGTATATCGCATATTTCTGTACTAAAAAGTTACAATATATCAATATACTCTCCTGCAAGTGCCTTGTTCATGCTTCGCACTGCACAGAACTTACCGCACATACTGCATGCCTCGCTGTGGTCATCCTCAGGCAGACGGTCATCCCTGATAGCCTTAGCTGTCTCAGGATCAAGCGCACATGCAAACTGTGCATCCCAGTCGAGGACACGTCTCGCATCCGCCATCTTGTCATCTATATCCCTCGCTCCAGGTATTCCCTTTGCTATATCTGCCGCATGGGCTGCTATCTTGGATGCGACGATTCCCTGCTTGACATCTTCTACATTTGGCAGGGCAAGGTGCTCTGCTGGTGTGACGTAACAGAGGAATGCTGCACCGTTCATGGCTGCGACTGCTCCGCCTATGGCACTTGTGATGTGATCGTATCCCGGTGCTATATCTGTGACAAGAGGTCCCAGCTTGATTCCCGGAACAGCTATATTCACCGGGATCATGGATTCAAGATAGGAAAATACCATGGCTATGGCCACGAACATACCTGTGTATGTGATCCTTTTTGTACTCCAGCCATGCATTCTATCCACCGCCGTCTCTGAACTTTTCTGATCATTTTTATCTCTACTGCACATCTATATCTCTTTCCCTGCCACCTTGTATCTCTATGACAAGCTTGTGCGGAAGACAGGTTATAGTCTCTCCTCTCCTGCTCTTCCAGCCCATATTCACACACACCTTATCCGGGCAGTCCGCATCACCGACACTGATCTTCCCAGATTCAACCACAACAGTGTTGCTGCCCCTGTCCGTGTTGAACTCATAGGTATCGTCGACTGTCATGTCTA
>ENA-OPDH01002425-OPDH01002425.1-human-gut-metagenome-genome-assembly--contig:-NODE-2425-length-12132-cov-4.029809_pt1 | contig 12132 bp, 14 predicted proteins | sample MGYA00241260_ERZ501500 | MGnify/ENA primary metagenome ERZ501500 (study PRJEB25962, sample SAMEA2042519) | human gut metagenome | biome: human gut; feature: human-associated habitat; material: faeces...
ATACCGACGAAAACGGGCAGATCATTCTCAAGGGCGTCACCGGCACACTGGTGGTAACGGAGGAAAAATCCATCTCCGGTTACACCATCGACGAGAACACCCGCACGCAGACCGTGGTGGTCAACCCCAACGACACGCAGTCCCTCTATTTTTATAATGCTCCCATCGGTGGGCTGGAGCTGGTGAAAGTGAATGCGGCGGACAAAACCCAGCGTATCCCCAACACCACCTTCGAGATCCGCCGTGTCAGCGATGGCGGTCTGGTGGACACCGTCACCACCGGAACGGACGGCCGCGTGTATGTGCCGCTGGAAAGCGACAGCTACTATGCCGTGGAAACCGAGGCGGGCAAGGGCTTCCAGCTGGACAATATCCCCATCTATTTCGCCGTGGAGGATGGTAAAACCACAACCAAAACGGTGACCAACAAGGCCATCTCCGGTATCCTGATCCATAAGGTCGATTCGGCCACCGGCGAGGGCATCTACGGTGTTCCCTTCATCCTCTATGACAGCGGCAATAATCCCATTGCGCAGGAAACCAGCGATGACCGGGGCTATGTCCGTTTTGAAAACCTGACAGCTGGCCGCTACTATCTACGTGAATTGGAAAACGAGGGCTATATCCCCGACACGCAGAAAAAGACCGTGTATGTAAAGTCCGGCGAAACCACGGAAATCGAATGGAAGAATACGCCCATCACCGGTCAGCTCCAGATTTGTAAGACTTCAGAGGACTACAACTCCATGAACGGCTGGCCCGCCGGAACGCCGATCCCCAACACCGTCTTTGAAGTTTACAATGCCCGCACCAACCGTCTGGCGGATACGATCAAGACGGATAAAAACGGCTTGGCGGTCAGTAAGCCTCTGCCGCTGGCGCGGTACAAAATCGTAGAATCCAAGGCGGCGGAGTTTTACGGGCTGGATAAGACACCCATTGAGGTAGAGATCGAACACGCCGGTCAGATCGTCAAGGCAGCCATGACCAATAAGAGCCTGTACACCAATGTGTCCATCAAGAAAACCGGCTACGTGGAGGTCATGCCGGGGCAGCTTGTCCGCTACAACTTCACCGGTATTGCCAACAATTCCACCACGGCGCTGGAATCCTTCTACTGGCGCGATACCCTGCCCGTCAAGGCGGTGCGCCTTGAAAAGATTTACACCGGCACGTGGAATACCCCCGGCAACTATAAAATCGTCTACCGAACCAATCTCAGCGGCGATACCTGGCGCACACTGGTGGATAACCTGAGCACATCCAAAAACTACGTCTTGGATGCTTCGCCCGCGGCGCTGGGGCTTGCCGCCAATGAGTATGTGACGGAGTTCATGTCGGCGTTCGGCATTGTACCTTCAAACTTCCGTCAGGTAGAGGCGCCCCGCGTAGACTGCAAGGTGCTTTCAAAGCTCACCGGCGGTACGCAGTTCGTCAACACGTCGGATGCAGGCGGCGTCTACAACGGGCAGTGGATCATGGCGACCTCCCGCTGGGTCACCAGAGTTTACGCCCCCAGCAAGCCCCTGCCTCGCACCGGTTATTAAGGACTAACAACGGATGCCGCTCCGCAAGGGGCGGCATCCACATTTTAAGGAGGTTGAGATTTCTTGAAATACAGAAAAATGATTATTCTGACATTGACGCTTTTGCTTCTGACCTCTCTCTGCTGCACCTCGGCGCTCGCTGCGGGCGGGGATGTTGCGGGAGCGGTGGAGCAGACATGGACGGAGGCGGCCAAGCAGATCAAGAGCGTGGTGGAGAAGGTGGTGTTCCCTGCGCTGGATATGATCCTCGCTATCGCATTCTTTGTAAAGCTTGGCGGCGCGTACTTTGATTACCGACAGCGAGGACAGTTTGAATGGACCGGACCCGCCATCCTCTTTGCCTGCCTGATTTTCAGCTTGATTGCGCCGAAATACATCTGGAATATCATCGGGATCTAATTCGTGAAGAAAGAATTTAAAAATCGAATCCGGACTCTCCTGCCAGAGGCAACGAATAAGACACAGTGGTTGCTTTGCCGGCGAATGCTGTAGGCCTATAAAGTCACCTTTTACACCTCACAAAGATATGCTTGCATAAAAGGTGTTATCTTGATATAATACTATCAAGAAATTGATAAGGAGGGCTTTCTATGCAAATCAGACCATCCTCTGCTCTGCGGAATGAGTACACGCAGATCTCTGAGCTGGCAAAGGCATCCGGTGAACCGATCTTCATTACGAACAAGGGTGAAGATGACGGTGTTTATATGAGCATGGCTGCATACGAGGAGCGGGAAAAAATGTTCCGACACCGCGACAAGATTTATGCTGCGGAACTCAGCAGACTGAGTGGGGAGCCCGTCTGCACGCCGGAGGAGCTTGACGAAAGAATGGAGGAGCTGTTCCGTGCCTACGAAAAGTAAACTGGTCTATCTTCCACCTGCTCAACATGACTTTGAGGAGATCGTAAAGTATCACATTACGGAGGCAGGAACTCCCTACGCGCGAAAAATCTACAGCACAATGAAAACGACCATAAACCGTCTGCGGGATTTCCCGCTGATGGGGCAAACGCATCCAGACCCGATCCTTGCGGCAAGCGGTTACCGTAAACTTGTGCTGACGAAGACTTATGTTGCCATCTACAAACTGATTGGAGACACCGTCTACGTTTATGCGATCGTCAATGGCACAACAGATTATCCGCGGCTGCTCAAGTAAGCGCTGCAGTCAGATGCAAAACAAAATACTCTATGCGAAAGGCTGTCGCCCATCCGGGCGGCGGTCTTTTTGCGTCTCCGGAGGTGAATGAACAATATTTATTTGGAACTTTGTTGCCGCGACGGTCCTGGATCAGCTGGTGGATTGGATCTACGGGCAGATCGTGGGCTTTCTCGGCAATTTCTTTGCCCTCATGGGCAATATGGGCGTGGAACTTTTTGAACTGGAATGGGTCAGCGCCATCATTCTCTTTTTCTCGCGCCTTGCGTGGGCGTTGTTTGCCGTCAGCGTGGTAGTCTGCGCCTTTGAGTGCGGCATTGAATACTCCACCGGCAGGGGCAATCTCCAGCAGTGCGGGATGAACATCATCAAGGGCTTTCTGGCGGTGAGCCTGTTCACCGTTGTCCCCGTCCGCCTCTACGCCTTATCCGTGTCGCTGCAGGGAACCTTTTCCGCGGGACTCACCGGCTATGGACGGAGCATTGGTGAGGTGGGACAGGACATCATTACGGAGCTCAATGAGATCCAGACCCTGTCGGATGTGGTGAACAGCTCCCACTTCGGCCTTGGCATCATCACCAGCCCCATCATGCTGCTGTTCTGCATTATCCTTATGGGCTATGCGGTGCTGAAGGTGTTTTTTGCCAACCTGAAACGCGGGGGCATCCTGCTCATCCAGATCGCGGTGGTCAGCCTCTATATGTTCAGCGTTCCGCGTGGCTATCTGGATGGATTCATGGGCTGGATGCGGCAGGTCATCGGCTTGTGCCTGACTGCCTTCCTCCAGTCCACCATCCTCATTGCGGGACTTATGGTGTTCAAAGACCACGCGCTGATGGGCGTTGGACTCATGCTCTCCGCAGGCGAAGTTCCCCGCATCGCCGGCAGCTTCGGCGTGGACACCACGACAAAGGCCAATATTACAAGCGCCGTTTATACGGCACAGTCCGCAGTGAATGTGACGAGAACCATCGCCGCGGCAATCAAATAAAAGGGTGTGTATGAAATGACACAGTCAACAAGAAAACTTACGATGGGGAGCCTGTTCGATGGCATCTCCGGCTTTCCTCTGGCTTCGGTGCGGTGCGGCATCGAGCCAATCTGGGCCAGCGAGATCGAACCGTTCCCTATACTGGTATCAAAAATACGTTTCCCTCGCATGGAGCAGATGGGAGACATCAAAAAAATGAACGGTGCATATCTGCCGCCTGTAGACATCATCTGCGGGGGCAGCCCTTGCCAGGACTCAGCGTGGCCGGAATGCGCGCCGGATTGAACGGTGCGCGTTCCGGCCTTTTTATGGAACAAATACGGATCATTCAGGAGATGCGAGATGCAGACAGAAAATCTGGAAGGACAGGCGTCCATATTCGACCGAGATTCGGGATCTGGGAAAATGTCGTCGGTGCTCTCTCAAGTGGGCGGGACGCTGAAACGGGTCAAAAAAAGCCTGGGGCGGATTTTCAAAAAGTCCTCGAAGCGTTCCTCCAAGTTGAAGAACCATACCTTCATGTTGTTAGACCTGAGACCGGGCGCTGGGAATATGCTGGGGGCATATTGGGAGTACGATCCTCTGTGGCTTGGATCGTTTGGGACGCTCAACACTTCGGAGTGCCCCAAAGACGCCGTCGAGTGTTCCTTGTGGCAGATTTTGCAGGCTACAGCGCCATCCCGATACTCACTATCCCAGACAGCGTGCCTGGGTATTCTGCGCCGCGCAGAGTGCCGCGGCAAATCGCTGCCACCCTTATTGGAAGTAGCTTTGCGTATGCAGGCAGGGCTTGACCCGCCTGCGCCCATATCCGGCGAAGTGAAAGCTTATCATATCAACCAACGCAGCGAAGGAATTGACCTGAACGGTGTGTCCGGTGCCCTGATGGCAACGCAGAACCTTCAAATGCAGACCTTTATCACAAATTCCGGCATCAATCAGAACGACTTGCAAAAGCGGATGGCTTTTGCCGCCAATCAGCGGGATGAGGTGCGGGATCTGCACGATGTGGCAGGTGCGCTGCAGGCTCAGCCGGGGATGAAACAGCAAACCTTTGTCGCTGGATTTTCTGCTGGAGCAGGTGCAAGCGCCGGAACCATCGGATATCAGGAAGGCGTATCGCCTACCCTGAAAGGCAGCCCCAGCGGGAACTGTATGCCCAGCATTCTCTGTATCAATGATCAAGGTGGGCAGATCATGGAATGCAGTGAGAACGTCACCGGAACCCTGCGGGCACAGGAGCATGGACACCAGCCTTTAGTGCTGCGTCCGGGAAAGCCTTTACTGTATGAAAACTATGGAATAGACAGCCGCTATACAGGCCCCCATAAGGTAGCGCCAACGCTTTCAGCCAGAATGGGTACGGGCGGATTGAACACGTCACTTGTTCAACAGGTACCGGAAGAAGTCATCTGCATTGCGGGCAACGCCATTGACCGCCAGCCACAAAACGGCGGCAACGGCTTCGGCTGGCAGCGGGACATTTCCTATACCCTGACCACCTCGGATCGCCACAGCGTCTATGCCCGCCAGAGGGTAGATCAGTTCAGGGATGATGAGATCGCCTCCACGGAGAGCGCGCGGCAGCACAAGGACGCTACAGACCTTGTCTGCCAGCCGCCCTCTACCTGGGATGCGGACTGCCGGAATCTCATTCGCCGCCTCACCCCTTTGGAATGTGAACGGCTCCAGGGCTACCCGGACGGTTGGACCGATGTTCCCGGCGCGTCGGACTCCGCACGCTACAAAGCCCTCGGCAACAGCGTCGCCATCCCCTGCGTGGAACACCTCATGCAGCGGGTAGCTATGGTCATTACGCTTGATTTGGAATGGGATTTTTAGTTGGTCCTGGTAATAGCTTTCACACTTGCTTTCGGGTATCTTGACGTTACCATTAAAAAGATCGGAGGAACTGCCATGGCAGAAAAAACGCGCAACCTCTGCGCGCAGATCCCCGTGGAGCTGCATGACAAGGTGCGGCAGCGACAGGCGGAATCCGGCGAGACACTGAGCCGGTACATAACTGCGCTCATTACCAAATTTTATGAAATGGAGGAACGGCAGACGATGGAGAAGGAAGTAACAAGACCAGTCTGTGTGCAGGTGCCGGTAGAATTGTTCGAACAGTTCAAGGCGTATCTGAAACAGCACGGCATGACGCAGAAGGACTTTGTCATCCACTGCATCCGGCAGGCGCTGGCGGAGGACACCGGCGCCGCCGAAGAATAAGAAATACATCGCGCAAACCGCTGCTGAGATTCTCGGCAGCGGTTTTGCTTTGGAGGAACAAAATGTTTATTTACCCCGAAAACCTGAAAGCCAAGCCCATGCTGTGGCTCTGGCTGCTGCGGGACATCGCCGTGATCGGCATCGGCGCTTTGCTCTCTGTGCTGGCGCTGACACAGGGCCTCGGCATGGGACTGCTGGTGGTCACGGTGCTCTACGCCTTCCTCACCATTCAGGTGGATGGCAGCAGCATTCTGGATTTCCTGCGCCGTGCCGCCTGCTTTCTCTTTCTGCGGCAGCAATACTATGAATGGAGGCTGGACCCATGAATCGGAAACAGAAAAAGGAACTGCGCCAGCGGCAATCCACCCGGCAGCTCATGGGCATCGTCCGCGTGACGCCCCACGGCATCGTGACAGATTCCGGCGAGCGGGTCTTCTTCCTGATTCAGCCGGACAACCTCTCCGTCCTGTCCCCGGAGGTCATACGGGGCCGTGTCCGCTCCCTCACCATGCTTCTCAGCACACAGCCATCGCTAGAGATTTTGGCGCTGGACTCCCGTGAGTCCTTCCAGCGGAACAAGGAGTATTACCTGCGGCGACTGGAGGAGGAAACGGAGCCTGCCGTGCGGGAGCTGTTAGATCGAGACATGGCCCATCTGGACGCCATTCAATTCTCCTCCGCCTCCTCCCGCAAATTTGTGCTGGTGCTCCCACTGGATGAAAAAGCCGGTGCGGATGAAGGTGCGCTGCGGCAGTTGGAGAAAGCCATCTGCGACCATGGGCTCCGCGTGCGTCTGGCGGAGGAACAGGATGTGAAGCGCCTGCTGGCGATCTACTACCGGCAGGATCTCACCACGGAGGTATTCCGTGATTTCGATGGAGAGGAGTATATGGCACATGGCTAAAAAGAAACAGAAGAAGAAAAAGAAGATGCCGGAGCAGGTTCAGCGCCCGAAGGACTTTCTGGATATGATCGCGCCGGCGGCAGTGAAGTTCAACACAGATCATTTTATCCTCGGAAGCCGGTATCACACGGCAATGGCGTTGAAAAGCTACCCGCCCATGACGGATGAGCTGGCGCTGCTGCGGGGCCTTGGCGATATGGGCGGCGTCAACCTGCGCCTGACCGCACGGCAGGTCACACCCGCCGAGGAGGACGCCATCCTCCACGCCGCCACCAACAAAAGCCGCATGGAGCGGAGCAACACCAACGATTACAAGCAAAGCGTCACGGCGGAGGCCAACCTGCGGGATATGGCGGAGCTGCTGGCGAAGCAACGTCAGGAAAAGGAGCCGCTCATCCACTGCGGCGTGTATCTGGACATCGCCGCCACGGATACGGAAAGGCTGCGCACGGCGCGGGATACGGTATCCGCCCAACTGGTTCGCTCCCGCATGGGCGCCGATCCGCTGCTTCTGCGCCAGCGTGAGGGCTTTCTTTCCGCCAACCCCGCAGGTGGCAGCCAGCTTGCCAATTTTGCGGAGCGGGTATTACCCGCACGCAGTGTTGCCAATTTATATCCCATGAACTATTCCGGCAAAACCGATCCCAAGGGCTTCTTCATTGGCCGGGACCGCTTCGGCTCCAACATCATTGTGGACTTCGACCGCCGTGCTTCTGACAAGACCAACGCCAGCGCCCTCATCCTCGGCAACACCGGACAGGGCAAAAGTTATCTTCTGAAGCTCCTGCTCTGCAATGTGCGGGAGGCGGGCAAAAGCGTCATTTCATTGGACTCCGAGCACGAGATGGAGGACGAGTGCCGCGCCCTGGGCGGCTGCTTTCTGGACTACTTAAGCGGGCAGTACCGCATCAACCTGCTGGAGCCGCGCTGCTGGGACGATGGCAGCGGGCCGGAAGACCCGGACGCGCCGGACGCTTTCCGGGGGACGCTGCTCTCTCAGCACATCTCCTTCCTGCGGGATGTGTTCCGCGTCTACAAGGGCTTTGACACGCCCCACATCGACACGCTGGAACTGATGGTGGAGAGCCTGTATAAAAAGTGGAACATCACCGACCACACGGACTTTGCCGGAATGCAGCCGACCGATTACCCCATCCTCTCCGACCTCTACGATGCCATTCAGGAAAGCTACGACCATTACGAGGCCGCAGACAGCCTCTACCCGCGGGAAATGTTGCGGGATCTGCTGCTGGGGCTCCATTCCATGTGCCGCGGCGCGGACGCCCGGTTCTTTAATGGGCATACCAATATTGACCGCTCAAAATTTCTTGTTTTCTGCGTCAAGGGACTGGATAACATGGCGGAAAATCTACGGAACACGCTGCTGTTCAGCCTGCTGTCCTATATGTCGGATCAGCTTCTGACGCTGGGCAATTCCGTGGCGGCCATTGATGAGCTGTACCTGTGGCTGTCCGATCCCACCGTCATCACCTACATCCGCAACGCGCTTAAAAGAGTACGAAAAAAGGAATCCGCCCTGTTCCTTGCCAGCCAGAATCTGGAGGACTTCACCCAACCTGGGATACGGGAGCTGACACGCCCCCTCTTTTCCATCCCCGTCCATCAATTTATCTTTAACGGCGGCAACGTGGATAAGAAGTTCTTCATGGATAACCTCCAACTGGAGGAATCCGAGTATGCCCTAATCCGGGACCCGCAGCGCGGCTCCTGCCTCTACAAGTGCGGCAACGAGCGGTATCTCTTGCAGGTGCAGGCCCCGGAGTACAAGCAGGACATCTTCGGAACGGCAGGTGGACGGTAATGGCGGTACCCGTCGCAGCACTGGCGAAGATTGCCGCTGCAGTTCTCTCGGATGAGGACGCCCGGCGAAAGCTGGGCTGGATCGTGGCGATGATCTGTTCACCGCTGATCCTGACGCTGGCGCTGATCTGCTCTCTGCTCTCCGGCAGCGCGGAGCATAACAACTCCGCCGTCATGCTCTGTTTCCACGGCGGAACGATCCCGGACAAAACACCTGCCGAATATGTCGCCTACATCGAAGATATGCGCCGCAGCTTCACGCTGCTGGACGACGCCATCGCCGCCGTCAATGACATGACGGAGGGCAGCGACAGCCTTGACGGCATCCGCATCAAGGCTGTTTTCTACGCCATTTTCTTTGGAGAGGACACCCCCAGCCGCCGAGCGCACAGCCAGTTCGTGGATTGCTTTGTGACCTACGAGGAACGTACCCGCACCGTCACCGATGAGGATGGGACGGAAACCGAGGAGAGCTACACCGTGGCGATTCCCGTTATGGACATGGTGGAGGTCTACAGCAATATTGAAAACACTCTTCACTTGGAAATATCTGCGGAACAGAAGTCCAACGCCGACAGTGTGTACAATCTGGCGCGCTATGGCGTTGCCGGAGGTTCAGAGGGCTGGATACCCGGCGCGGACGGTTTCTGTTCGCCCATCGGTTCAGGATGGGAAAGCCGTGTCACCTCTGAATTCGGCAAACGCATCGATCCCATCACCGGGAAGCGCAAGGGACACACCGGCATGGACTTGGCAGTCCCCACCGGCACGCCCATCCGCGCCGCGCTGCCGGGAACGGTGACGGTCTCCAAGTACAACGCCGGAGGCTACGGCTACTACGTATGCATCGACCACGGCAACGGACTCGTTACGCTGTACGGCCACTGCTCTCAGCTTCTGGCAAGAGTGGGACAAAACGTGCAAGCGGGAGACATCATCGCCCTCTCCGGCAGCACCGGGCGCTCCACCGGGCCACACCTCCACTTCGAGGTGCGTGTCAACGGGGAGCGGACGAATCCGAGGGCGTATCTGCCGAAAGGCTGAAAGGAAAAGATGATTATGAATACTGCAATAAAACCGATCACGCCGGAGCGTGAGCAGGAGTTGGTTGCGAAGCTCGTGGATTTTCTCAGCAGCCGCTACGACGCTGGGAATCTCTATGACATTCTGCGTCACGGACTCGGCATGGATCACAGCGACATGGAGGCGCTGGGCTTCCAGCTCCGCGATTACTACGAGGAGGTTGAATAATATGGCATATGAGAAAGTCCCCAGACCGTCCACGGTCTATCACCTGACGAAAAAGGAACACCTTGACAGCATTCTGGACGACGGTGTGATTCGCCGCTTCGATGATACCGAATGCTGGTTCTGCGAGAGCCTCGATAAGATGCGGGCATACATGGCACAGACGGTTCTCTGTGAAGGCAAGTCTTATTACGCCGTGGGCGGTCAGCTCTGCCGCTATCCCAAATTCGTGCCGGAGGATTATGTTCTCCTCAAACTCACGCCCCGTGGCTATGAGGATAACTGGTACCGCTGGAATCAGGAGATCCCTCCCGGCAGTTCCAGAGAACTGATGCAGGCAGCAAAAGAATTCTCCATGCTGAAAATCGGCTACCGCGGCGATATGGCGTTCAAGGAACCGGAGGTTATAGATGTGCCGAAATTTCTTTCCGGGGAGATCGTCAGCCATAAGGAACTGACCTCCAGTGAAATGTGGGGACTGATATTTGAGCGGACCGAGGCAGAGATGGCAGCCTATATGCGCGGGCTGGATCAGCTGGAACGGGATGAACTGATTCAGTCTGCAGCGGAGATATCAGCCATGCAGGTTTGCCGCGGCAGGCTGACGGTACAAGGGGAAAGCCTGCCCAGAGAGGAACTTCAATTTTTGCTGCAGGCGGAAAGACCTCTGGAGGTTCTCCGTGAGGCTTGGCTGGAGCATCAGAGCGTAGACGAGGGCGAAATCTTTTCCAGTCTGCTTTCCGGTCTGCGCGAAGAAACACAGAGAATGGAATCCCCGACGATGCAGATGAAATAGGAACGAAGGAATATGCCGACTATGAAAAAAGAAAATGTCACGATCACATTCGAGAGTGAGCAGCTTGCCGCTCTCGAATTTTCACTTAAAAAGAAGAACACCAGCGTGCAGGCGCAGTTGGAGGAGCTGCTCAAATGCCTCTACGAAACCGAGGTGCCGGAGCCGGTGCGGGAGTATCTGGACAGCCGCGCGGCGCCCGCTGCCCGTCCCCGCCGTCCAGCAAGACCGGCGAAGCCGCAGCCGCGGGAGGAGCCTCCCTCCGTATTGGAACAGCCTGTCGGCGAAAGGGCTGGTGACTGAGATGGCGGATCATGTAGACATCACACTGTGGATCGACCGACGTTGGAAGGATGCCATCGAGAAGCATCTCAAAGGTGAAACCCTGCAGGAGCATCTGGAGAATGTGCTGGATGAGCTTTGCAACCAGCTCCCAGAACGTGAGTATAAACGCATCAGTGCCGAAATCTACGCAGAGGATGTCGCGCAGCGTGCAGAGGAAGAAGCAGCCCGCACCTACGCTGCCTACCATGTGACCGAGCGTGGGCAGGAGTGGTACTTCAAGACCTCGCCCGGTGAGGAACTGTTGGATGCCGCAGAAAAGCTGCGTGGCTATGTCACCGCAGAGAAAGGCACTGCACCGGATCTGTTCATCAAAATGTTTGCGGACGGCCGCCCCATCACAGCGCAGGAGTACAACGCGCTCACGGCCCTTCGCATGGAGAACACCGGCAAGGTGCGCGGCGTGTTCGATGTGAACTTCGACAAGCGGGAGTTCTCCGCTGTCCGCATCATGGACGGCTGGCGGACCTGGGCGATGCGGGATGTGTCGGCGGCGGTGTACCATGCCACACGGTCGCAATTCGCGTCGAGCGATGATAAGTGGCGCAAGCTGCTAGATCATCTGAGCGGTAAAGAGATCACCTCGGCGGGACATCTCTCCGCGCGAAATTTCTCTTTCGGTGACGAGATCATCGAATCGGACGGCAAGCTCAACTTTTATGTACAGACGGAGTTCGATGTAGATGCTGCCTTCGGTACATTCGTCCTGACCGATGAAAATGATGATTGGCTCAATGTCTACGCCAACTACAATATCGCACAGGGCAAGCCCTGTGGCACGCTGGAGCTGACACTCTGCAAGGACGACGGTTCCGAGGAAAGCTGGAGCTACCAGCTCAACGCCGCAGAGCAGGATGTCCTGCTGCGCAAGATGGAGGAATACTGTCAACAGCAGACCGGCATGAGTCTCCACGACTACGCGCAGCAATTCCGCGAGGAACCGGAACAGCAGCAGGGGCCGGTGATGAAGCTGTAGGTACAAACGCAGGCACAGCAAGGCTGAAGCACTCACGGCTGCGGAAACAACAGCGTCCAGGCTGCGCGTGCCTGCGGGCCCGCGGCGCCGCCGAACTGCGTCAACCCGCCCTTGGCGGGC
>ENA-OPDH01002426-OPDH01002426.1-human-gut-metagenome-genome-assembly--contig:-NODE-2426-length-12132-cov-2.712346_pt1 | contig 12132 bp, 8 predicted proteins | sample MGYA00241260_ERZ501500 | MGnify/ENA primary metagenome ERZ501500 (study PRJEB25962, sample SAMEA2042519) | human gut metagenome | biome: human gut; feature: human-associated habitat; material: faeces...
GCAGATGCCATCCGTGACTGTGATGGAACCGAATTCCCACAGGAGCTGAAGGACACCGGTGCGAAAATCTACGCTACCTACTATACCACCCGAAAGGACAATGCCTGGGCAAAGGCTAATCCGGATGAGATCCAGCAAATGTACATTATGAGTTCTTTCCACACTGCAACATCAGACAAACTGGAGATCCACCTTATGGATCACCTGTACCCGGATATGCTGAAGGTGAACACACGCGATGATATCACAAAGTGGTGGGAAGTGATCGACCGCACCACAGGAGAAGTGGTTCCGGCAAGTCAGTGGCATTATGAAGAAGCGAGCGGAAATGTGGTAATTACACCTGTAAAACCGTTCCATGAGTATACCGTCAGCTTCCTGGCTTATATTATGTGGGATCCGGTACATATGTACAATGCAGTGGTAAACGACTGGAAAGATGTAGAGCCGCAGATCACCTTTGATGTGCGCCAGCCAAAAACAAGAGCTCATTCCCTGGAGCGCCTCCGCAGATTCCTTGATACCCACCAGTATGTGGATGTGGTACGCTTCACCACCTTTTTCCATCAGTTCACCCTGATCTTTGATGAGCTGGCAAGGGAGAAATATGTGGACTGGTTCGGTTATTCCGCATCTGTCAGTCCATATGTGCTGGAGCAGTTCGAAAAAGAGGTCGGCTATCCATTCCGCCCGGAATACATTATCGACCAGGGCTACATGAACAATACCTATCGCATTCCATCTAAGGAATTCAAGGACTTCCAGGCATTCCAGCGTCGCGAGGTTGCGAAGCTTGCAAAGGAGATGGTAGACATTGTCCATGAATATGGCAAAGAAGCCATGATGTTCATGGGTGACCACTGGATCGGCATGGAGCCATTTATGGATGAGTTTGCTTCCATCGGTCTTGATGCTGTGGTTGGAAGTGTGGGAAATGGTGCAACCCTGCGTCTGTTCAGCGATATTAAAAATGTAAAATACACGGAAGGACGATTTCTTCCATACTTTTTCCCGGACACCTTCCACGAAGGTGGAGACCCGGTGAAAGAGGCGAAGGTAAACTGGGTAACTGCAAGGCGTGCCATTCTCAGAAGCCCCATCCAGAGAATTGGTTATGGCGGATATCTGAAGCTGGCTCTTCAGTTCCCAGATTTTGTCCAGTATATTAAAGAGGTCTGCCAGGAATTCCGTACCCTTTATGATAATATCCAGGGTGTGACTCCTTACTGCGTGAAACGTGTTGCTGTGTTAAACTGCTGGGGCCGCATGCGTTCCTGGGGCAATCATATGGTACATCACGCAATCTATTACAAACAGAATTACTCTTATTTTGGCATTATTGAGGCATTAAGCGGTGCACCCTTTGATGTATCCTTTATCAGTTTTGATGATATTCTGGCAGATAAGGATCTGCTGAAAAAATTTGATGTTGTGATCAATGTAGGGGATGCGGATACTGCGCAAAGCGGCGGCGAGTACTGGGTAAATGAAACCATTATTACTGCTGTAAAGGAGTTCGTTTACAATGGTGGCGGTTTCATCGGAGTTGGCGAGCCTGCAGCCCATCAGTGGCAGGGAAAATTCTTCCAGCTGGATGATGTACTGGGTGTGGAAGAAGAAAGAGGCTTCAATTTAAATACCGATAAATACAACTGGGAGGAACACAGAGACCACTTTATTCTGGCTGATGTAGAAGGTGATGTGGACTTCGGTGAGGGCAAAAAGAATATTTTTGCGCTTCCGGAAACCCAGATCCTGATCCAGAATGACCATGAGGTTCAGATGGCAGTAAAAACCTTTGGAAAAGGCCGCGGTGTTTACATCAGCGGACTTCCATACAGCTTCAGAAACAGCCGTGTACTCTACCGTGCGGTTCTCTGGTCTGCATCTGCCGAGGACGAACTGAACCGATGGTATTCCACCAATTATAATGTAGAAGTCCACGCTTATGTAAAGAATGGCAAGTACTGTGTCGTAAACAATACTTACGAGCCACAGGATACAGTTGTCTATAAAGGAGATGGCAGCAGCTTCCCGCTTCATATGGATGCAAACGAAATTAAATGGTACCAGATTTAATAGTCATAGGTTTATTATAATTAAACCACATCATATTTCAATAATTCTGTCACGAAGTGTTGGAAAATGGCGCGAATGGTATTATAATAAACCTATCACAAAACAAAGGAAACCATTATGAGAATTGCAATTGTTGATGACATTAAAGAAGAGCGTGACAAGCTCGCAGACGTACTGACGAAACAGCTTTCCAGACGTGGGATTCACGTAAATTTATTTGAATTTGAAAATGGAGAAGATTTTCTTATTGCGGCAAAGGAACGTCCTTTCACCGTCGTTTTTCTGGACATCTACATGAGTGGTGCAAATGGGATCGAGACTGCCAGAGAGCTTCGGACATTTGACTCGGATGCACTTTTAATTTTTACTACCACTTCTACGGATCATGCTCTGGATGGGTTCAAGGTCCGTGCCATGCACTACCTTGTGAAGCCATATCCCGAAAATGAAATTTCTGACCTGATCGATGAGGTTCTTTCCCGGATCCCGGATTCCGGAAAATACATAGATATAAAAGTAAATGGAAGCAATGTACAGGTTCCGTTTCGACATATTATATACGCAGAACATTTTTCCCATATGATCCATATTCACACTACCGGCGGCAAAGAGCTGATCACCCGCCAGTCCTTCGAAGCCTTTACTGCATCCCTGAAAATGGATTCAAGATTTTATCTTTGCAGCAGAGGCGTTGTGATCAATCTGGAGCATGCTGTTGATTTTGATGGAGCCCTGTTTATCCTGGACGATGAAACCCGGATTTCCGTCAGCCGGAAGCTGGTTAAAAATGCAAGACAGACTTTTATGGATTTTCTGTTTCAAAGGGGACATTGAATATGAATACACTATTAAGACCTGTTCTGGAGCTTACGGTAATGATTTCCGGTATGCACCTTGCTTATCTGCCGGTACAGACCTATCTGAAACAATCGCCCGGCAGGCTGGCTGCATGGCTTGCACCTCTTCTGGCAGGGATCTGTCTCTTGGAAGGAGGATTTTGTTACTTTTTTAACACTCCTACCAGCTCAGTGCTTTTTCCCACTCTGCTGGTACTGATGCTGATCTATCACAAAAGCCTGACTATCTCTATCTGGAAATCCGGTAGCATTTTTTTGGCAGTATGTGCGGTCTTTGCCTGTGTAAACAGCCTTTCCAGAGCAGTGAATGCCATTGTGGCAGAAAGACTTGGACTTCCGGAAACAGAGATCTGGTTTCACACCAGTGCCGGTATTTTTTACAATGTAATATGTCTGCTGTTCGTTGCTGCCGCCTGGTACCCGGCCTCCCATGCAGCCCGCACTATGATCGATGACGAAAATTTAGCCCAGACCTGGTATGTTTTCTGGATACTGCCACTGATTTTTATAGGTCTGAATCTCTTTATGATTCCCAAATATGAGGGAACTCTGTATACTGGACGTATTTTGCAGGGCTACATTGTGATCAGCCTGATGCTTCTTGTAATTCTCATGCTGTTTTACACAATGTTTCTTATGATGGCCAACAGCCTGAATAAAAATGCAAGGCTTCAGCAGGAAAATCATTTTCTCTCCCTTCAGCAGGCACGATATGAGAACCTTTGCTCTGCCATAGAGGAGGCAAGGCAGGCACGACACGATATCCGCCATCACTTTTTGCAGCTTTCTTCCCTTGCGGAAAAGGGAGATCTGGAAAAAATAAAAGAATACCTTTCCAATGCAAACAGTAAAATTCCAGACTACGACCTGCATTTTTGTGAAAACCAGGCGGCTGACAGCGTGATCAGCCATTATGCCGCTCTGGCAAAACGGGAGAACATTCCTTTCCAGGCAAATGCAGCTCTGCCAGCCCACATTTCCATAGACCAGATCGATATGTGCCTGGTTCTCTCCAACCTTCTGGAAAATGCTCTGGAAGCCAGCCTGAAAGCAAAGCCTTTCAACAGGAGAATCCATGCAGAGGTTTACCTTCATCACAAGCACCTTCTCCTGATCCAGGTGGAAAATACCTTTGAAGGGAAAATACAGGAGAAAAATCATATTTTCCAATCGTCCAAGCGTCCCGGAAACGGAGTGGGAATCCAGTCTGTCCGCCACATTGCAGAAAAAAGCGGAGGAGACAGCAGCTTCACTTATGAAAATGGTGTTTTTACTGCAAAAATTATGCTGCGCATACAGAAAACAGCCGTTTCCCGTCCATAACCAAAGCAGAGAGGTTTCATGCAGACACGCTCTGGAACGTGTCGAAAAAATCATTCCCGCAATCTGCACGCCCCACGTTGCGGTATATTTTCCCCGAATCCAACAAAAAAAGAAAGCTGCAGAACAATATCAGAAATGATACTGTCTGAAGCTTTCTTTTTCTGCATCAATAAACTACAAATGCCATGACCACATACACCAGTATGGATACCAGGCAATACAGAGAATTGGTGGTGGAAACATAAGCGCTTCCATCCTCACTCTTCAGGAAGGTCTGCATACTGAATGTGGCTGGAGCGGACATGTAGCTGATCACTGCAAGGTTCAAAAGAAGATGATTCCCTACTATGTAATGTATTGCCAGCAGCACTCCCCCGATCATGACTGCCTGAAGAAGAACACGAAGTACAATGGTCCTGATACATGGGGAAAGAAGTTTCTTATCAAATTCAATGCTGAATCCTACCACCAGCAGAATAACTGAGGTTATGGAAGTGGTGAGAATGTTCTCCACACTTGTATAGGTACCTGCAAACGGTCCGGCAAGAAGCTTCTGCACCACACCGGTAAGTCCGGCAATAATTCCCAGCACACTTGCAATAAACGCCGGTGTGCGTATTGCACTGGAAAACAGTTTTCCCGGATCGATCTTTTCCCCGTTTTCCACCTGTCCGAGCATTCCCATATAGACGCTGAAGCCAAACAGAAGACCTGCAATATCCAGCACAGCGATCTGGGAAAGATTCTCCGCTCCGCAAAGGCTGGTATATAAAGGATAGGCCATGGAACCGCCTTCGTATACACTGACCATAAAGGGCAGATATTTCCGGTAACGCTCTGCCGGCATAAGCGGGCGGAGTAAAAAACCGATGCTAAAGGAAACAACCAGCATTACGAACATAATTCCAACCAGAATTCCGGTTTCTTTATTATATTCTGACGTAGCAAGGGCATGGAAAATTGCCACAGGAAGCATGATCTGGGTCACCAGAAGCTTCATATTGTTAATTCCATTCTGATCCAGCAGTTTCAGCCGCTTGCAGGCCATACCCAAAAGGATCATCACCAGTACGGGCAAAATAATTTCCAATACTTTCATTCTATGCACACTTTCTATGTATTTCTTAATATTGTATTTTGGTATTTCTTAATCCAGACTCTTCCTGATTTCTTACCTTACAGGATATTTCGTATGGCAAACTCTTCTGCCAGAGCGTGTCTGAATAGTTCTTTTATTCATCAAAATCGGTCTCAAATACTCCCTCAGGCGTACGCATGGTAAGAACCCCGAGATTAAAATCATCATCCATTACCGTGATATGATACTCAAAGATTACATCATCCTCAAACTTGGACAGCAGAATATAGCTTCCGTTCTCTTTTCCCTCGATCTGGTCGCAGATATCATCATACACATCTGCACCGGAAATCTCACGCGGATAACCGGAAGCTTTGATTTTTTTCTCAATTGCAGCGTATAATTCTTCCATTTTATGTTCTGCAGCAGTGCATGCCATCAGGGCTTACCCTCTCAGTTCTTTTTGACTGCCGCATACTCCTTTCCTGAATTTTTTTCGATTAAATATGATTGTATAATATCCGCCCCTGAAATGTCAAACCACATTTTAACCAAATCCTGGTTATCGTAATTTCTTCGTGAGCAAAGAAATCCTGATTTGTATGATTTCGTACCATACTTCTCGTTTTTTGTATAATTTTTTATAAATTATCTGTTATTTTATTCTACTCTCTACATTTTTTCCATGGCTTTTGTGGTTTTTTGTTTTTTCTTTTGTGTATTTCGTTGTGTTTTTCTTTGTTTTTGATATTTTTCATTGTTTTTTTCACCAATTTCTGTTGACATCTGACTGTTTTTGTTGTATGCTATTTTCTACAGAGAGGCACTCCATTTGGTACAAGGATGTATCTATGGAATGCCTCAACTCGTATCTAAAGGGAGGTAATACTTATGAAAATGAAACAGGTTTTAGCAACAGGCGCAGCTTTATCAATGGCCCTCTCCATGACTCCGGTCACCGCATCCGCCGCAGACAAAGTGGACATAAACGTCATTGCTGCACAGTATGGCCAGCAGACTGCTGACTGGTGGGCGAACTTCGTGACAGAATTTAATGAGGCAAACCCGGACATTAACCTGAACGTAGAAGTTGTTTCCTGGAACGATATCTACACCGTAGTAAATACCCGTATCGCCAATGGCGAAGCTCCTGATGTCCTGAATATCGACGTATTCGCAGATTATCAGGCAGATGATCTCCTTCTTCCGATTCAGGACGTTGTTTCTGAAGAGACCTACAGCAAGATGTACGATGCATTCCTTGCACAGTCTGAAGTAGACGGAACTGTATGGGCTATCCCGGATCTTGCATCTGCACGTGCTATGTACTATAACAAAGACATCCTTGATGCAGCAGGCGTAGAAGTTCCTACTACATGGGATGAGCTGAAAGCTGCTTGTGAAGCCCTTAAAGCTTATGATGACAGCATTTATCCATGGGGTATCGATATGACTACTGACGAAGGTCAGGCAGCATTCGCATACTACACCTGGAACAACGGCGGCGGATTTGTTGACGATGAAGGTAACTGGACACTGAACAGTGAGCAGAACGTTGAAGCAATCCAGTACGCAATCGATCTTGTAAATTCCGGTTACACAAACACCGATCCTGCTAACGATACCCGTTACGATCTACAGGATATGTTCGGCGCAGGTAAGGTTGCTATGCTCATCGCACCGAACAGCTTACCTACCTACATTGCTACAGGCGGAAATGAAGTAAACTACGGCGTTGCTTCCATTCCTTCCAATACAGGCGAGTCTGTATCTGCAGGTGTTATGGACCGCTTCATGTGCTTCGATAACGACTACTCAGATGATGAGAAAGCTGCTATCTCCACATTCTTTGATTATTTCTATGATGATGCCCGTTATACAGAGTGGGTTGACATGGAGGGATTCCTTCCGGCAACCAAGTCCGGCGGCGAGGCTCTCGCAGCAGCTAACGAAGATATGGCAAGCTGGATTGATATCTTAGACAGCTGTAAATTCTATCCAACAGCGAAAGCAGAATGGGCAGATGTAAAACAGGGCGTTATCAACGTAGAGCAGAATGCTCTTCTTGGCGGCGACGTTCAGGAATTACTGGATGACCTTCAGGCAGAAATCGCTGGCTGATCTTAATCCACTGTTTTTCCCATTACGAGGAAGATAATGGGCCGGACTTACGGGTCCGGTCCATTTTTAAGTTTGCGAAGCAAACGCTACTTCTTGTGCCAGGCACAAGAAGGTTCCACCTTTTTGCGAAGCAAACGCTGCTTCTTGTATTTGTCACAAGAAGGTTCTGTTTTTCTGCGTAACAAACGCCGTTTTCTGTGCTTGTCTGCGCAGCGTCAACGCTATTTTTATAAAAAGAGAGGTATCCCTGTGAAGAAAAAATTCAAAAAAGTGGAACCATATATATGGATCCTGCCAAGTGTCCTTCTCATGGCAATTTTCATCCTGGTTCCTATTATCTTTGTATTCCGTATGGCCTTAAGCGACGTCAGCAAAGCTGGTCTGATCAAAGGCTTCGCCGGATTGGAAAATTTCCGCAAGGTAACAAGCAGCCCTGTTTTTGCCATGGTGCTGAAAAACACCCTTGTGTGGACCGTTGCCGTAGTCGGCATCTCCACACTCCTTGGATTTATCCTTGCGATCCTCCTCAACAATGAATTTAAAGGCCGTAAGCTTGCACGTGCCGTTGTTGTTTTCCCATGGGCCACAACCCTGATCGTTCAGGCAAGTATCTGGAAATTCATCATCGACACAGATTACGGTACCTTAAATACACTGTTGATGAAGCTTGGCATTATTGACCACGCTGTGAACTGGACTCCTACTGCCGGTGCTTATTTCGCCTGGGAAATTGCCTGCGGTATTTTTGTTACCATTCCATTTGTAACCTTTACCGTACTTTCCGGTCTGCAGAGTATTGATGCCAGCTACTATGAGGCAGCAGCCGTAGACGGAGCCAGCTACTGGCAGAAAATGTTCCAGATCACCATCCCGCTGGTACGTCCGAATCTTACCATCAGTACCATCCTGAACATTATCTACGTATTTAACTCTTTTCCGATCATATGGACCATCACCAAGGGTGACCCTGCTAACCGTACCGACACCCTGGTTACCTATCTGTACAAACTGGCCTTCTACAACGGCAAACAGGGACAGGCAGCAGCCGTATCTGTTATCGGCTTCCTGATTCTTCTTTTCTGCGCCAGCCTGTACATGGTTTCCGTACTGAAGAAAGGAGACGAATAATATGGCAAACACCAATGCTTCAGTTAAGAAAAAAAATACCAGAAACACAGTTTTGCGTGTATTGCTCTATGTAGTGATCATCGCCATCTGTCTGATAACTTTATACCCATATTTTGTAACTGTATGTACTGCTCTTAAAAGCCGCGCGGAAATCTTTTCCATGAATGGAACTATTTTCCCTGTTGAGGCCATCTGGTCCAACTTCACAGACGTATGGAAGCTGGCTCCCATGAGCAATTACATGATGAACTCCATTGTGATCGCAGGAGGCTCCACTCTTCTGGCTATGGTCTGCGGTATCCCAGCTGCTTATGCCCTGTCCAGAATGAAATTCAAAGGCCAGACTGCTTTTCTGGGATTTGTTATTGTCTCCCAGATGTTCGCACCGGTTGTACTTCTCATCGGTATCTACAAGGTTATGATGGCGTTCCATCTTACCAACAGCATTATCGGCCTGATCTTTATCAACGCAGCATTTAACCAGGCATTTGCTATCTGGCTGCTCCGCGGTACTTTCCTGAGCATCTCCCCTGAGATGGAGCAGGCTGCCACTATTGACGGCTGTAACCGCGTACATGCCCTTTTAAGGATCCTTCTGCCTGTTGCTGCACCTGGTATCGTTACAGCGCTTATTTTCGTATTTATCAACGCCTGGAACGAATATACAGTGGCACTGACACTGATCTCCACTGATACCTTCAAGCCTCTCACCGTTGGTATCAATATTTTCAACGGTTACAATATGATCGAGTGGCAGTATCTGTTTGCTGCTTCCCTCTATGCAATTGTTCCAGTTGTGATTCTGTTCGTCGGAATCGAAAAAAATCTGGTTGGAGGACTCACTTCTGGTGGTGTCAAGGGTTGATTTTTATTTTTTTCCAAGTATAATAGAGGAAGATGCGGACGCGAGAAAGGGTTGCCCAGGGCAGCCCTTTGTTCATGCCCCGTAACTATTCAGAAGGCAGTATTCCGCCAGGTGTTTTTGTGAACATTGTTCACAGCTGCGGCGCGAAATCATACAAAGCATGTTACTGGTCATCCAGTAACTGTTTTATTGTGTACGGTAAAATTTCACATACGGAATAACCCCGATGATTCCGCACATTTCAGGAACTCTATACCGGAGATCACCGAATGATTCTTCTGTCCTGCCGACGAAAATTCAGCACATTTCACAGTTTTTTAAAATCAATGGTTTTGACCTTGACTTTTCTGTAGAATACTGTAATATTGATAGTGCACAACATCTAGTATGTAATTAAAGATTTAAACACAATATATGGAGGGATTTGAAAGAATGAGTACTGAGGTCAATGCAAACGTCATTAAACGAAATGGCGTGGAAGTTATTTTTGATAAGGCGAAGATCATCAACGCCGTTGAAAAAGCGAATGAGGAGGTTCCCAAGCTTCACAGGCTGAGTCATTACCAGATCACAGCGCTTGCTGATATGATTGCCACCCGTGCCCTTGAATCCTCCCACGCTGTCAATGTGGAAGATATTCAGGATATGGTAGAGACCGGCATTATGGAGATGCGCGGTTATGAGGTTGCACAGAAGTATGTGCGCTATCGCTACAAGAGAGAGCTTACCCGCAAGTCCAATACCACAGACGACAGCATCCTTGCTCTTCTTGACCAGATTAATGAGAATGCCAAGCAGGAGAACTCCAATAAGAACCCTACTATTAACTCTACCCAGCGTGATTACATGGCAGGCGAGGTCAGCAAGGACCTGACCATGCGTGTTCTTCTTCCTGAGGAGATCGTAAAGGCTCACGACGAGGGAATCATTCATTTCCATGATTCCGATTACTACGCACAGCGTGAGCATAACTGTGACCTGATCAATCTGCAGGATATGCTCCAGAACGGCACGGTTATCAGCCAGACACTGATTGAGAAGCCTCACAGCTTCTTTACCGCATGTAACGTTACCACACAGATCGTCGCACAGGTAGCCAGCAATCAGTACGGCGGACAGTCCTTCTCTCTCGCCCATCTGGCTCCTTTTGTAGACATCAGCCGCCAGAAGATCCGTAACAAGGTAATCGAGGAACGTAAGGCTTGCGGTGAGCCTCTTGATGATGAGATCATCCAGAAGGTATCGGAACGCAGACTGAAGGATGAGATCCAGAGTGGTATCCAGACGATCCAGTACCAGCTGATCACTCTTATGACCTGTAACGGACAGGCACCATTTGTAACGATTTTCATGTATCTTGATGAAGTTCCGGAGGGACGCACCCGTGATGACCTTGCACTGATCATCGAGGAAGTTATGAAGCAGCGTATGCAGGGTGTTAAGAACGAGCGCGGTGCGTGGATCACACCTGCATTCCCGAAGCTGATCTATGTGCTGGATGAGGATAACATCCACGAGGATTCCAAATATTGGTACCTCACAGAGCTTGCAGCGAAATGTACTGCCAAGCGTATGGTTCCGGATTACATCTCAGCCAAGATCATGCGCCAGTTAAAAAACGGCAATGTTTACACCTGCATGGGATGCCGTTCCTTCCTTACCGTTGAGGAGAAACAGAAGAACCCGGACGGTTCCTACAAGTTCTACGGTCGTTTTAACCAGGGTGTTGTTACCATTAACCTTGTAGATGTAGCCTGCTCCTCAGACGGCGATTTTGATAAGTTCTGGGAGATTCTGGAGGAGCGCCTGGAGCTTTGCCACAGAGCACTCCGCTGCAGACATGAGCGTCTTCTTGGCACAGTTTCCGATGTTGCCCCGATCCTGTGGCAGTATGGTGCTCTTGCACGGCTTAAGAAGGGTGAGACCATTGACAAGCTTCTTTATGACGGCTATTCTACGATCTCACTTGGATATGCAGGTCTCCATGAGATGTGCATGAGAATGTACGGAAAGCCTCATACAGACCCTGAGGTTCGTCCGTTTGCGCTGAAGGTTATGCAGCGCCTCAATGACAAATGTGCCCAGTGGAAGGCAGCTGAGAACATCAGCTACTCTGTATATGGCACTCCGATGGAATCCACCACATACAAGTTTTCCAAATGTCTCCAGAAGCGTTTTGGCATCATTCCAGGAGTTACGGATAAGAATTATATTACAAACAGCTATCACGTTCACGTTACTGAGGAGATCGACGCATTCTCCAAGCTGAAATTCGAGTCTGAATTCCAGAAGCTTTCTCCAGGAGGAGCCATCAGCTACGTGGAAGTTCCGAATATGAAACAGAATATTCCGGCAGTTCTCTCTGTAATGCAGTTTATCTACAATAACATTATGTACGCGGAGCTGAACACCAAGAGTGATTTCTGTGAGAAGTGTGGCTATGACGGCGAGATCAAGATCGTGGAGGATGACGGCAAGCTGGTGTGGGAGTGCCCCAAGTGCGGCAACCGCGACCAGAACAAGCTGAACGTTGCCCGCCGCACCTGCGGCTATATCGGCACCCAGTTCTGGAATCAGGGCCGCACGCAGGAGATCAAGGACCGCGTGCTGCATCTGTAACCTTTTTTGTAGAAAGGAAAGCATCCCTGCCCTCTCCGTCATCGCTGACGCGATGCCACCTC
>ENA-OPDH01002428-OPDH01002428.1-human-gut-metagenome-genome-assembly--contig:-NODE-2428-length-12122-cov-2.111130_pt1 | contig 12122 bp, 18 predicted proteins | sample MGYA00241260_ERZ501500 | MGnify/ENA primary metagenome ERZ501500 (study PRJEB25962, sample SAMEA2042519) | human gut metagenome | biome: human gut; feature: human-associated habitat; material: faeces...
GGAACGATAGAGGAAAATATACCTTGAGTTCACACTATTGGTTGAGAAAGGAATTTGGGGATAAAATAAACTTTATTTGGGATGAAAGTGCATGGCTTTCACAAAACAGCATAGGAGCAAGCCGATGGAATGAATATGCCCGCCACATACAAGGGCATGGATACTTGGGCAAGATATATCCGAAAAACAAATATGGAGATCTATCAATGCAAAGCCGATGGAAGTAATGGCCATTGGGAAAAATTAGATTTGGTCATGACGGTTACTGGGATCGAAAAGTATAAGAATCAAGACGGTTATGTGGCGATTGGAAGCGGCATCAATGGATGTGCTTATGTTGGAATCGAAGAGATGACATTAAAAAGTGATTTTTATAAAGCAGGAACGAATACACCAGTAACGATCAAAAGTAATATGACGTTAAAGGATATTGATACATATCAGTATATTGGGATCAAAGCAAACAAGATTCACGGAGAATATGTATCAAAGAATACAAAATTAAGTTGTAAAAGATCAGGGGAAACTAGTATTTATTATGCGGATTTTCCAGACAATTACAGTAGTGAAGATTTTACTTGTGTAGGATTTACATTTGCATCAGATTCTTTTGAATATACATTCGGAAGGAGTCTTGAAAAAGCACCAACAAAAGAGGAGCAATATGTAGGATATGGACAGAATATGATCCGCTTTGACCCAGTTGACCCAACCAAAGAGGTGATCGGAGAAGATGGGACCAAGACGGAACATCTAAGAGTGCAAGATCTGGCAAAATCTTGGGATTATGAAGTCAGTCAGGTAATTGCGGGAGAAATTCCAAAGGCACATTATTTTGATAAGTTTGCATTTGAAGATCAGATCGAATCCTGTTTAAAGATTCTGGATATCAAGGTTTACGGAGATGATGAGGATGTAAGCAGTCAGTTTGATATTTCACAAAATGGCAATCTTGTAAGAGCAGAACTTAAGAATCCGAAAGATGCCGAATTTTATAAAAAATCTGTTTATAAATTAAAGATCAAAGTAAAGATGAATATTCCGGAGAATGCATCCAAAGAACAGTTAGATCAATTGCGTAAGATATGGAAAGAACATGGGCATTATAATACAAAGGAAACGATGATCACAGAAAAAAATACAGCGAAAACGATCATTAATGATAAGATAGAAATGACCAATGAGGTTCGTGTAGATATCGAGCTGCCAAAAGAAAATGGAGATACACCGGGTCTTTTGATCAGGAAAGAGACAAAACAATATGAATATCAGGCAAAAGATGAGATCACCTATAAGGTAACAGTGAAAAATCAAAACGAAAAAGCAAAGACAGCTTATTTTGCGATTCAGGATACATCCTTTGCAAGTGTGATGGATATGAAGTTACAGGATATAAAAATCAATGGTCTTGATAAGGAGGATTACATATTACAGACAGAAAATAATGGATTTATTTTGAAGTCAAAAGGTGATTATGCCCTTCCATATGGACAGACGATCGAGATCACATATACAGTAAAAAGTGGAGTCCTTACAAATGGAAAAGTGATCGATAATACTGTATCTGCATGGGCAGCAGGAATTCCAGAAACAAAGGCATCAAGGCAGGTGTATATCAACTCGCCAAAAAATAATGTGATAAAATCAGCTCCAGTACAGCTTTATAAAAAAGGAGATCATGTAACTTATCAGGCAGTGATCACCAATCCAAATCCGGGAACTTTTATGAGAAATTTGGAGATTCAGGATGAACTTCAGGCAGAAGGGATCAAGATCATACCAGGAACCGTAGCGGTTATATCTGGTGGGAAAAACATTGCATCTGAGTGTAAGATTACATTTGATCCAAGTGGAAGAAGTTATGAGATCATAACACCACTTGCACTGAAAAATGGTACGATTCCAGCAATGGGTTCGGAAGAAGGAAAGAAAACAGGATCTTATGAAAATCTTCGCATGACGGATAAGATAGAGATCACTTATCAGGCAGTGATCGAAGAAGATGGACTCGAAGGACAGGAAGTAAAGAATATTATGCACGTTGCTGCGACAAAAAACAGCAATGGAGATCTGATCCGGGAAGATAAAGAGATTCCGTCAGGAAGCGGGATGGCAGATGAGACGATCAAGGTGAAAGCACCAAAACTGCAAATCACAAAACAATCGGATAAAAAGGTTTATGCAGTAGGAGAAACTGGATATTATAAACTTCATATCACACAAGGAAAAGAAGGCATGACAGCACAGAATGTAAAAGTCGTGGATGAGTTCGAAAAAGAAGGTATGAAGGTTCAGAAGATCGAAGTAAAACTTAATGAAAAAGATATTACATCGGATTGCAAGATTGATGCGAAAGACCATCGGTTTACGATTGAAACAGGAAAAGATCTTGGTGAAAATGATGTGATGACGGTAGCTTATCAGGTTGTATTTGAAAAGAGGATTGAAGGAGCCGTGAAGAATACAGCAGTTGCAGGAAGTGATAATACAGAAGATGATCAGGATGAAAATACAGTCGTTGTAAAACCACCTGTGTTAAAGATTGAAAAAAGTACTGCGCATAAGTCTTACAAAGAAGGACAAAGCGGAGAATACAAGATCCGTGTGACACAGAGAAATGAGAATATGACAGCACATCAGGTAGTCGTAGAAGATCATTTTGAACAAGAAGGAATGGAGATTTCACAGATCCGTGTAAAATACAATGGGGAAGATATCACCAAGCAATGTGAAATCATAATAGATGAGAATCTTAGAAAATTTAAGATCATCACAGGAAAAGATGTCAGTGACAAAGATGAACTTCTGGTAATATATCAGACAGCATTTAAGAAGATGATCACAGGAGATATCAAAAACATTGCGGAAAGCTATAGTGATGATGCGGATAAAGTCAAAGATGATCAAGTGGTAGTAATGGAAGCTGTACAGCCAGCATTGATGATCACCAAGAAGGTTGATAAAACAACATATAAAGTTGGTGATATCTGCGAGTATCAGCTGGTTGTTACGCAGACGATCAAAGATGCGATCGCAAAAAATATTGTGATCGAAGATCAGCTTTCAAGAAATGGAGCTAAGGTGATCAAGAACAGCATTAAGATTTATGCACCAGATGGATCAGATATTACCAGACAGTGCACGATCACTGCAGGAGAAAATAAGTATGTCATTGAGACAGGAAAGAGTTTATCTTATGATGAATCCATAAAAGTATCGTATCAGGTAAAACTAAAAGAAGCATCACTTTCTGGAAAGACATTAAAAAATACAGCGACAGGAAAAGCAGATTTTGTCAAACCAGTCAGTGCAGTACGTTTAGTGAAGATTAAAAAAGAATCGAAATCAACAGTGACAACGGGAAATAAAGCAGATCGATCCAATACTTCTGAATATAAAAGATCACCAGGAACAGGGGATGCAGCGAGTACACCAAAAACAGGAGATTCGTTTGATGAGAAATGGATTTTTGCATTGTTGGCAGCAGCTTTAGGTGGAAGTTTTATATATTGGAAAAAGAAGAAAAAACACTAGTAATTCTAGGGACAAAGCCTTTACGAAACACTGAGGATAAGGTACAATGAAAGAAAAATGTTGGGAGTGACGTATATGGCAAAAGATTTTTTCGGACGTCTGGAAGAAACGATTCAGACCACAGGGAAAGCAGCGGCGCAGAAAGCTAAAGAAGTCGCAGATTCCGCAAAAAGACACAATGATCTAAGAGTCGCCAAGAGAGATTTAAATGATCTGTACCGTCAGGTGGGAGAGAAGTATTTTGAAGAACATATGGATTACCCACAGGCAGAGTATATTGACCTGTTTAATCTGATTGAGAAGCTTCGTGGAGATATCGAAATCCTGAAGCAGGAGATTGACGGAGGAGACGACGAAGCGGCGGAAGAAGATATCGAAGATATCGAGGAATAAACTATTAACAAACACAACAAAACAGTGAAAGAAGCTTGTAAAGATTTATCTTTATGAGCTTTTTTTCATTTAGGAGGAATTTATGATAGATACAATTGGAATGACAGATATTGGGAATGGGAGACCATCCAATCAGGATGCTTATCTGTTGCGTCAGAAGGAAAAGAACGGAAAGCTTTATCTGCTCGCAGTCGTCTGTGACGGCATGGGAGGTTTGAAAAAAGGAGAGATTGCCAGTCATTATATCGTGGAAGTATTAAAACAATGGTTTGACGAAACGTTGTTTGATGGATTAGAAACTATGGGAATTGATATGATCGAGCAGAATCTGATCGATCTGATCCGCAGGATTAACCAGAATCTTTTGTTAATGAGTCGTCGGATGGAAGAAACAAAATCCATGGGAAGCACATTAACCTTATTGTTTGTTGAAGAACATGAATTTTTTGTTTTAAATGTCGGTGATTCGAGAACTTACTGGTTTGACAGGGACCGTAAATTTGTAACGACAGATCACACTCTGGCAGAGTTGGAACTGCGTGCTGGACATCTCACAAAAGAACAGGCAAAAAAAGATCCGAGAAGACATATTCTAATTCAGTGTGTAGGTGTGACAAAAGATATCCGGATTGACTGTTACAAAGGCAGATTAAATCCAGGAATGGAGTTTTTATTATGTACGGATGGCTTTTATGGGCTGCTTGAGGAAGAAGAAATCTATCAGGTAGAGGCATCAAAAGAACAGATCAAAGAATGGGTGCAGAAATGTTTTCAGAAAGTAAAAAGAAGAGGAGAATTAGACAATCTGTCCTGTGTGATCGTCAAAGTTCCGAACAAGAAATAGGAAAGATTTATCACCAACGTTATCAAGTCCGAAAAATACTTGGAGAAGGCGGAATGGGTAAAGTTTTTCTTGCACTGGATCAAAAGACAGGAAAAGAGGTTGCTGTGAAGATCGTGAAGGATCAAAAACAGTGGGACAGGGAGAGGGTGATCTTGCAAAAATTAAAACATACCAAAGGTGTGCCGGAATTATTTTTTGCAGGAAAGGAAAAGGAACTTTTTCTGGTGATGGAATATATTCTTGGAAATTCGTTAAAACGATATGGCAGAGTCTGTGGAAAACTTTATAAAAAGAAAAGTTTATTGTGGATGATCAAAATCTGCAAAGTGCTGAATAAGATTCATGAACAAGGAATCATTCATATGGATCTGAAACCGGAAAATATCATGCTTGATCGATCTGGAAATATATACTTGATCGATTTTGGAGCGGCATTGTTTGCGGGAGAAAAATTAAGTGGATATGGAACCAAAAACTATGCATCGAAAAAACAGGCAAAGACAGAAGAAAGAGCAGACATTTATTTTGATATATATAGTTTAGGAAAAACAATGGAATCTTTATTGAAAGCAACAGATGCTGTTCAAAAGATCATAGAAAAATGCCTGATCGATGATGATGCAAAAAGATATCACAACACAAGGCAGATTCAGGCAGATTTTGAGAGAATATTGAGAATCTGTCGTATGAAGAAAGGGTTCATGGTGGTGATTGCTGTTTTTTGTATCCAGAATCTCTGGAATCAGATACAGAGGGAAGAGCAAAGAGAGAAAGAAGTCATTGTACAGAAAAAGTCTCAAAGAGAGATAAAAAAGGCAATGGCTTATTTTTATGGAACGGATCAGATACAAAAGAATACACAATTGGCACGAGTGTATCTTGAAAGATGTAGAGGGATGAAAAAGAATGTGTCATCGTATTTGGTGCTTTTAGATGTTTTAGATGGCAGGAGAAATGATATAAGTGCGGAAAAACTTATGAAGATCGTACAGGATTGTCAGACCATGCGGTAGACAACCTTCATCAATCACAGCAACTTCTCCACCCTGTTCCACATAATTTCCAATTAAATCATCAACAGATTTAGGACTGTACAGTTTCATTGCAAATCCTCCTTTTAAATTTATAGACTCAATTCAGCCCTCCATAAAGAAGGGCTGTACTCAGCCTACATACTCTATGCAATAATGTGTTTTAGCTTTTCAAGCTCACCCTGGCAAGCATCAATGTGCTCTTTCAAACTGATAATCTTTGCACTTGCTTCCTCTCTCACCGGCTTATACACATCCTGCAATTTATCAGTCAGTCTACTAAAGCCAACCTCTCCACTCAAAAACGCCTGTTCCTGATACTGTTCAAACTTTCTCACCAAGCCACGCATAGAGAAGTCTGGATGTGTATCAGGACTGTACAAGATAACGGTGTTTTTATTCCCATCGTCCCTCCATGAGCTATCACCCTTTACAAAATACTTGCACTCAACCATACAGTTGTACAGGTCGCCGTATACGCAAGCATCGAATTTGTCTCTAAGTCTCCACATAGAAGTTGCTGTTCTTGTTCCTTTGAGTCTCATAATAATTTCCTCCTATAATTTCTCTTTTGTTTTAAAACCTTTTTGTTATGCTATACCATATTTGTATACTTTAAGTGTAAAAAATTTTACTCTTGTTCTTTGTTGTAGCAATCTGGACAGGCTATTAAATCGTGACTTTGCATCATAGTCTGATATGCAGACTCTCCATACTTTTCGATAAAACACTTGCTACAAAATGTTTTGCCACAATGCTCACAGCCCCACAATTCACCATGCACATCATCATGAGCGTCCCAGTCATTTTCATATCCACAATAGTCACACTCATATTTATCGCTTGCTATTTTATACATTGCATTCACTCCTTTTTAAGCCATCTCAACGGCTCTGTTTTTCCATTGCTCCTGCACTCTTATAGGACATAGCACTCCAACACCAAGCTCACTGATTAGGTATGCCACCTTAACCTGACCTGGGACAATGATTTTGCTATCACCAAGCACACTAATCACCTGTTTAAGCAGGTTTGTGTTGAAGTATGCCTCACCTATTTTGCACAGCGGTGCTCCACTCTTACTGTGCATCATCGACTTTGCTTCTTTATGTACCGCCTCAACACCCTTTTCTTTTAAGAAGAATGTTGGCGTAGTGGCTTCCATATTCATCAGATTCTCTGGAATAATCACATTCAGCGGTGGTTTGCTGCCCTCTGTGCTATAAGGCAGATCATACTCATGCTTTTCATATAGACATGCGGCATAATAGTCGTTACTGTGTACAAAGCACTGACACTCTTTATCCACAGCTTTAATATGCTGCATAGTATAGGTCGTCTTGTTGTTTTTATCCCAGCAATGAGCAGCCAAGCTCTTGATTGCTCTCTCATGCTTCTTTGTATTGGTGTTCATTTTAAAACTTCCTTCCTATTATATATAGATGATTTCTTATCTTGAAATCCATGTTGATGTGCTTGCTTGATTCTCCCAATCCACCTCCCACAATCCAGACAGGCACTGATAGTCTGTCATATTCTCTGCTACCTTGCGTTCTGCCGTTTCATATGTTTCAGCCTGTACCACACCAACGACACAGTCAACCCTTGTCATCCTTGTGTTGTGACAATCCAGTCTGTACATCCAAATTTTCATGGCTTACCTCCTAAAACATAACTCTATTGAATAATGCAACCTGGATAATTTCATCTGCCACAAGAGTACTAAAGTCAAACCCTCCGGCGCCAGATTCAATTTCTATCAGCTGATCTGCCAGCCAGATATGATTCTCTGGGTCATTCAGCCATGTGTTCAGCCCACGGCGCAACATGTCAATATCCAGCACATAGCTTTCATCCTCGATATTGTCATACAGTTTTAGTGGCGCTCCATCGACAAACCCCAGGTGTGAATCATTGTCATACAGTCTACTGAGCTTCAAGCGATTACTCCAGTAATAGCCTCCGCTGCCAAATGCTACTTCCAGCAGTTTTTCAATATCATCATCTGTGAACTCTATGTTCATCTTTACTTCAAAAGTCATCATTATTCCTCCACTTCATAGCCATATTCTTTGCAAACTGCTGCAATCAATTCAGCCTTGCGTTCCTGTGCAAGCTGGATTGCAGTATCTTCTGCTTTCTTTGACCGTCGTGCTACCTGTTTAAGCAGGATTTTCAAACCTTTACCCAATACCTGTGATACCGTTTGGTATCCACCTCTATCTTCTAATGTGCATGGCGTTACATACAGGTAATAACCACGACGAACCTCTTGATAATTGAAGTAATTCATTCCACCTAAATCATAGTCCATGCTTACACACAGATGGGTTTCTTTGTCGCCGTTCTCTTTCAGCTTGATGTATTCTTTCTTTAACATAATGATTCCTCCTAATCCTCTGCTTCTTCCATAATTCGTTTTCCATAGTCTTTCAGGGCTGCTCTGGGGTCATCAAAATAGTGACCCCAGTAATAATCCTCACCGTTTCTACAACGCCATGTTACATATTTTCCTCTTCTTTCACCAAGAACGACTTCAAGTTCATCATCAATCGCACATGATTCAACGATTGTGTAACCTGCGTTAATTCTTGTATCCCTCTCAATCTCATTTTGTACTTCACACATGGCAATCGCCAGTTCCTGAAGCATCTTATCTATTGCATCGGCATCTTCTACCAATTCTCTGATACTGGGAATATCCTTTCCACCGTTGTGCTTTGCCGTAACCCACATTTCAATATGTTCATCTGGGTCAAAGTTAGCAGCATATTCTTTGATGTCATCCACAAAGTTGTCTGCCGACACACTGAATATGAAGTCCTCACCGGCTGGAGAATACTTCTCCAGCTCTATCCATGATTCACTTTCATTGACAACCCAATCAAGCTGCTCTAGCTTATCTAAATATTTCTGATTCATGCCTGTACCTCCCATTCATATCTTGCGTCAAATAAAGGACGGCGGCTTTTACGCTCAACCACCGTGAGATAATCGCCGTCATCCTCTACATCCACCGCACCTTTATTAAAGGTAATTCCCTTCTCTTTCAAGAACTGGATCAATGCTCTTCTGGGGTTTCCTTTTGTCGAGAAATACCCCAGAACATTGACATCATTTGTAACCCAGCCGTCTCCATCTGCCCAGGCATCCACCTGCAACACCTCAAAGCTTTGATTCATTCTAATCTCTCCACTTCACTTTGAAAAATCTTTCTATCCAAGCACTATCTGGAGATTCAAAATCTCCAATAGCCCTGCCAGTTTCATCATAGATATTTCCACGATACACACAATCTGCATCGGAAAAGAACACATCAACATGGTGCTTTTCTGGGTCAAATGTATCTCCATACCACATATCAATCCATGTTTTCATTGTCTGATTTCTCCTTCCCTATTTAACTTCCTCATCTGACATTGGCAACGCCACTATCCGTCGATCTATCCACAAAAGCATTTCAGGTTGGTGGAATCGTTTCTCATACCGCTCAATTTGTTCATCTGTCAGTGAGCAGAAATCTTCAACACCCATTCCGACCACAAGGAAGTCACCGGCAATCACATCGTAAACGCTGCCATTATCATACAAAGCACGATTCATCTGGAGATTCAGCAGCTTGCCCTCTTCATTACAAATCAGACAAACCTCATCTTCAAAAGGATAACCCGCCTCAATCGATCCACCAACGGTTTTCTGCAATACCTCCAATTCATTCTCAATCTCAACTAACTGTGGGTGCATCTCAGGTTTTACCAGTAATACTTTCATCATGTTCTTCTTTTTCATTTCAAAAACCCCTTAATTTAAAGTATACTTATAATAATTGATAGCAATAATGTAAGTTTCGCTATTAAACTTACATTTTACGCAAACACATTATTCAATTCTTCTGTTGGGTCGTCTCTAAACAAGAATCCTTTCTTAAATCTACTATAATAGCCTCCCAGCTCTTTCATCTTTCCTCTAAGCACATTAAAAGCTTCTTTATCCAGCGTCTCAATGATTTTGACAACCCAGATTTTGCTCTGGTCTCTGGTGTCTACATCCTCATTGACGGTATACTTGCCAATCTCAGCAGCAGCTTCCACCGACACATCAGGTTTTACTGGACGTTTGACGGTTTTCTCTACCTCATAGGTTTCTACTTCATCCACGATATTGACAAACTCAATCGAGCCATCGTTTGCCCACTGATTCAGCTTGTCTATCGAACAAAGGAATCCATTTCCTCTGCTCTTAATAGAGGTTACTGTTTTATCCAGTTTGCGACCCATTTTCATACAGGTAACTTTATCGCTGCTGATTTGGTTCCCAATCTTTGTAATCTCATAGACAAAGCCTTTGCTGCATCCGTAGTTGAAATATGCTTTCAACCTGATGTGCTGTCCTACTTTGATTTCTGCCGGTCTTTCAATCGGCTGCGCCTTTTTGACCTTTCTGGTTTTGGTTTCCTTTACAACCACAGTCTCATAGACTCTATCGTCTGGTTTCTTTGGCTCTCTATACACCACCTTGAAAGGATTATCCCATTTACCAACAGAAACATCATAATAGAAATTGGTATCAAAGTAGTCTATCATGCCATCGCTGTCGCTGTATCTGTAGGAGTTGATGAAGTCGATGACGTCCTGAATCATTGCATGAGCCTTTGGTACATATCTATCATCCATATCAAAATGATATTGATTTACGCTCTCACAGTGATTTGTTCCATCAACAAAGACATTGTAAGGTGCTTCCATTAGTGCCACATGGATACTGGAGCCACCAGAATACGATGAATACCGCACACTCCATTTACAATCAGAATAGGCTTCCTTCAAATAAGAGCGGATGATTTCTGTGATTTCCTTTGTACTTCTGCCGCACTTGTAATTCTTGCCAGCCCAGCCGTTCTGTGTGTAGAACCATCTTCTATCACCGTCTGCTGTTTCTTCTGTATGTACGCCGGTTTCAACTTCTTTTCTATTCTTCCACACTGCAAACAGAACATCGTACTCATTATTGAGCACCTGCATCTCTGCATCGCTTCCACCCATATCAGGATGTAGCTTCATTGCCCACTCTCTGTACAGCTTTTTCAGTCCATCAAACGATGTGATATTTACCAAGTATTTCATCATTCAAACCTCCAGTTTAATCCTTCAAAATGATTGTTCCATACTCTGTGACTTCGCCCTCGACCTGCATCATGTAGTCGCTGGCATAGGATTCATAGTCAATGTAATCAATCAGTTCACATGGAACCTCACACAATTCACTGACCAACACACTGCCCAAATCGTCAAGTTCATTTGCTGGGTAAAAAGTGAAATCTGACTCACGATGTTCTATAAGCTGTTCAGCTCCAAAATACGTCAAACCAGCATCCAACGCTTTTTGATTTGTCCAGTTTGTCAGCAGATCATACATATCGTTCAATTCTTCAGCGGTTACAGGAATTACACTGTCAACATCCTGCTCGATATAATCAATCGAGATTTTATCAGGATAGAATGGAATTTCAAGTGGTGATTCATAATCATCTGGATCAATGTCATCCAATTTGTCAGCAGCCTCCAGGAAATCCAAAACTTCCTTTTCACTGGCTGGGATCTCTAATGTAGTGTCACGAATCGTTACGGTAAAAGGCAATACTAACATTTCTATTTCCTCCTTTAATCGATTGCCCCACATGCCATTAAGCGTTGTGTCTCTTCGTCTGCATTATGGAATCTTTGCCACCAATCATTTAATCTGCGTTGTTCTTCCTTTTCAGCAGTTTTCCATCCATCATAATCTTCTTTGGTCATGACATACACACGACCCTCAAAGACACCTCCTGCGCTACAATGCCAAAGCTCAACATGAATTTCCTTTCTTCTCATCAGTGTGTTATAAATGAAATCATATTCGCTCCAGTTCTCACAAGAAATAGCAGCTCTTTTATAGCCAAATTTGAGCATCTGCCACTCATATTCTACATTGTTATCTCTTGCAAACTTCCTGATATAACCTTCAAAGTTCTTCATGGCTATTCTCCTTTCACATCTGCAAACAGACAATCGTGATACAGTGCGGCTAAGTTGGGACACAAGCCCAGCCCGCCATCAATTCTAGGTACTCTGCGATATGTATCACGATGAATGCAGCTTGTTTTCTCACACTGGGTACAATCGCAAGCCTGATATTCCTCATAGCTCATCTTCCAATTTGTGTTGTTAATAAATTCTTCTCTTGTCATAGTTCTCTTTTCCTGTATCTTGATTCTTTTAATCATACCACACTGTCCTTTTATTCGTAAAGGGGACGTTTTAACATTATGTGGTTGCGTAAAA
>ENA-OPDH01002439-OPDH01002439.1-human-gut-metagenome-genome-assembly--contig:-NODE-2439-length-12090-cov-2.818945_pt1 | contig 12090 bp, 11 predicted proteins | sample MGYA00241260_ERZ501500 | MGnify/ENA primary metagenome ERZ501500 (study PRJEB25962, sample SAMEA2042519) | human gut metagenome | biome: human gut; feature: human-associated habitat; material: faeces...
TTAACTTAATGACATTGGTTGCAGACACATGATCTCTTTTTATAATATTCCACCAATAATTTCCGTCTTCAAACTACAATCACAATTTCATTGCACGTATAGAGTTTATTACGCATAGCATTGCAACTCCGCTATCTGCGAACACAGCCATCCACATATTTGCGAATCCAAGCAGTCCAAGGATCATTACTAATGCCTTGATCGCCAATGCAAATACAACATTCTGCCAAGCGATCTTACAAGCTTTTTTGCCGATAGAGATTGCCTGTGGAATTGCTTCAACGTTTGAGGTCATGAATACAACATCTGCTGCTTCGATCGCAGCATCAGCACCGCTTCCCATGGCAGCACCGCAATCAGCACCAGCTAATACAGGGGCATCGTTGATACCGTCACCAACAAACATAACAGCTCCATGTTTGCTTCTCTGTTCCTGAAGTTTGGCAAGTTTTTCATCAGGAAGAAGTCTTGAGTAAACTTCGTCAATTCCAGTTTCTTTTGCAATCGCATTTGCAGTTGTTTCGGAATCTCCAGTTAACATAACCGTGTGAAGATTCTGTGCTTTTAAGGAAGCAATGGCGGATTTCGCATCGTCTTTTAATGTATCTGCAATAACGATCGCACCAATTAACACACCATCTTTTGCAAGAAAAACTTCAGTTCCATAAGAAGTTGTTTCTGGATAGTCTCCAGTTACATGATACTGCGCCATCAATTTTTTATTGCCAGCTAAGATTTCTGAGTTATCAATTGTGATAACAGAACCATGTCCAGCGATTTCTTTTGCGTTTTCAGGTGTTTTATAAGTTACATTTTCATCTTTGGCAGCTTCCATGATACTCTTTCCGATTGGATGAGTAGAAGATTCTTCGCAGGAAGCAGCAAGTGATAATATTTCATGTCTGGTTGCATTTCCGAGAGGGATCACATCCTGAACTTTGAAGTTTCCTTTTGTGATCGTTCCAGTCTTATCCATGACAACAGAAGTAATATCTTTTAATGTTTCAAGTGCAGCCCCGCCTTTAAATAAGATACCGATCTTAGATCCAGCCCCGATTCCAGAGAAGAATGCAAGAGGTACACTTAATACAAGGGCACAAGGACAGCTGATTACAAGGAAAGTTAAAGCTGTATATCCAGTGTGTCCAGTTTCTTGTAACTAAAGAAGGAATGATCGCAGTTGCAAGGGCAAGAAGTACGACAAATGGAGTATATACACGAGAAAAACGTGTGATAAAACGATCCATCTTTGGTTTGCTTGCGGCTGCATTTTCTACGGAATCCATGATTCTTGTGACCATAGATTCTTCCAGTACTTTTTCTACCTTGATCTTAATAACACCAGAAGTATTTAAACATCCAGAAGTTACATCTGTTCCGACAGAGGCAGAAACAGGAATAGGTTCTCCGGTAACAGGAGAAGTATCGATCATCGTTTCCCCATCTGTGATGATACCATCTAATGGAATACGGTCACCAGGACGTACTAATAAGATATCTCCGATTTCAGCTTCTTCGGCATCAATTACAGTGACATCTCCATGATCATCAACAAGGTTGACAACTTCAGGTCGCATATCAATGACATCCATGATCTGGGAACGGCTTCGTTCCACAGCTTTTTCTTCAAATAATTCACCAATACGATAAAACATCATAACACCGACCGCTTCCGCAAATTCTCCGACGCCGAAAGCACCGATCGTTGCGATACTCATTAAGAAGTTTTCATCAAAAAACTGACCTTTAGAGATATTTTTAAGAGCGGTCCATACGATCTTAATTCCTAAGATTAAATATGCAAGGATAAAACATACCATACTGTATACAGGCTTGGAAGATTCCAATGCTTTTCCGGCAATAAATAAAACGATACCAACACCAAGTTCCCAGAATTCTCTGTTATCTTCAGAATTCTCTTTGGCTTTTTTCGCTTCTTTTTGTGCACGGACAGTATTTTCACGGACAACGACTTTGACATCTGGTTCGATAGAAGTACAAATATCTTGAATCTGAGGCAATAATGTTTTGGCATCATCAGACCATACACGTAACTGTTTTGTTGCAAATGTCAGATTGACGGCTTCAACACCGGGAAGATGAGAAATCTGTTCTTCCATTTTACCTGCACAATGAGCACAGCCTAATTTCTCGACAATAAATACGGTTGCCTGACCATTTCCTTCACGATTTGCAGCAGCTGCAATTGATTCATCATCGTCATCATCACAGCAGCCACAATCGCAGTGGTCATCATGATGGTGATGATGTTTGTGGTGTTCATGTTCTTCATGATCGTGTTCACACCCGCAGTCGCAGTGGTCATCATGATGGTGATGATGTTCGAGGTGCTCATGTTCATTATGGTTGTGATCACATCCACAGTCACAGTGTTCATCGTGATGGTGATGATGTTCATGACTTTCATGAGAATCTTCTTCTACATGTTTTCTCCGTTTAGATGATTTTTTCGTAACTTCCGTCACAATAACATCCGGTTCAATATCCGTACAAATCTTTTGAATCTCAGGAAGCAGATCTTCACGAGAAGTTTCAACATACATTTTTTTCATAGGAAATGAAAGATTTACACTTTCAACATCAGGAAGTTTCCCGATTTTTTCTTCCATTTTACCTGCACAATGAGCACAGCCAAGATTCTCAAACTCATAAGTCTTCTTCATAAATACCCCTCCTTTCAAATACAGTCTTTAACAGATCAGATACAAGCTCTCCGTCAGCAGTGTCTGCGATCGTATAATGAACTTCTTTCCCAATTCGTCTGCTTGTGATCACACCTAATTGCTTCAAAGAGCGAAGATGATGAGACACTGCTGGTGGGCTCATCTCAATCGCTTCTGCGATATTTCTAACACAGACTTCACGGTGGTATAAAAGATACAAAATACGAAGTCTGGTACTGTCACTTAACAGACCAAATAAACTGGCAGTTTCAATGGCAAATTCTTCTGGTGGAAGAACATGTTTTAATTCTGTAACATCACATCCATGACCATGAATATCCATAGAAGCAATGTTATATTTCTCCGTTTTATCCATAGAAATCTCCTTTTTGTAAGATTAAATGATTGCTTAATTGTTTATGTTTTAAATATAATACTTTTAAATATTGATGTCAACAGAAATGAGAAAAATAGTTAATAGAAGTATTGTTTGGTGTAATATTGGAACTATACATAATAGTTTTTCCTAACTAGAAATTAAAAAAATATAGGATAATCAAAAAAAATATGATATACTAAAAACTACTTATACGAATTTATTAGATCAAAAAATCACATTTCGATAAAAGCAAAGATAAACAAAAACAGAAAAGGAAGTGTATCATGGAAGAGTTAAAGAACATCAAAGTAGCCCTCCTTGGTTCTGGAACTGTCGGAACAGGAGTATACAAACTGATCGAACGCCAGAGAGAAGAATTACCTCACAAAGTTGGTGCAGGTCTGACTGTCAGCAAAGTTCTAGTTAGAGACAAGAACAAGAAGAGAGAAGGAATTGACCCTTCTGTATTAACTGACCAGTGGGAAGACATTATCACAGATGATGAGATTCAGATCGTAGTGGAAGTTATGGGGGGAATCGAACCAGCCCGTACTTATATTACAGAAGCTCTTCAGGCAGGTAAGAATGTTGTCACAGCGAACAAAGACTTAATGGCAGTGCATGGTGGTGAATTATTAGATATCGCTTCCCATAATGGATGTGACTTATTATTTGAAGCATCTGTTGCAGGTGGAATTCCAATTATCCGTCCATTAAAACAGTGTCTGGCAGGAAACTATATTTCAGAAGCAATGGGTATTGTCAATGGAACAACAAACTTCATTCTGACAAAGATGACACACGAAGGAATGGAATTTGATGAAGCTTTGGCACTCGCAACAGAATTAGGATATGCAGAAGCAGATCCAACAGCTGATATCGAAGGATATGATGCAGGACGTAAGATGGCGATCATGGCATCCATTGCGTTTAACTCTAGAGTCACATTTGATGATGTATACACAGAAGGAATCACAAATATCACAGCAAAAGATATCAAATATGCAGAAGCAATGGGATGTACGATCAAATTGTTAGGGGTAGCAAAGAACACAGAATCTGGAATTGAAGTACGTGTTCATCCAATGCTGATTCCAAGTGATCATCCATTGGCAACTGTCAATGATTCATTTAACGCAGTTTTTGTACATGGAGATGCAGTTGACGATGCAATGTTCTATGGAAGAGGAGCAGGAGAACTGCCGACCGCAAGTGCAGTTGTCGGAGATGTGATGGATGTTACAAGAAATATTGTATGGAACTGTACCGGAAGAATCGGATGGAGCGCATACAAAGAGCTTCCGATCAAGGAATTTGCGGACGTCAAGAATCGTTTCTTTATCCGTATGCAGGTGAGTAATGAACCGGGAGTACTGGCAGCAATCGCGAAAGTATTCGGAGATCATAAGGTAAGTATCGAACGTGTGATCCAGGAACAGGCAAAAGCGGCAAAGGCAGAACTTGTCATCGGAACATCCGCAGTCAAGGAATACCATCTTCAGGATGCACTGGAGGAATTAAAAGAAATGCCGATCGTAAGTGAGATCAGCAGCATTATCAGAGAATATTAAAAGGCACAGCATTGGAAAAAGGAGTAATCAGGCATGAGTTATGCAGACAAAGTTTTTATAGAGATGTGCAGGGACATCATTGATAATGGAACCAGCACAGAAGGAGAAAAGGTACGTCCGAGATGGGAAGACGGGACTCCGGCGTATACTGTAAAAAAATTTGGTGTGGTGAACCGGTATGATCTGCGAAAAGAATTCCCGGCACTGACACTCAGAAGAACCGGGATCAAAAGCTGTACGGATGAGCTTTTGTGGATCTGGCAGAAAAAATCCAATAATATCCACGATCTGAACAGTCACATCTGGGACAGCTGGGCAGATGAAGATGGATCGATCGGGAAGGCATACGGCTATCAGATGGGCGTAAAGCATGTCTACAAAGAAGGAATGATGGATCAGGTAGACCGTGTACTCTATGATCTGAAGAATAATCCTTACAGCCGCCGGATCATGACGAATATTTATGTACATCAAGATCTTCATGAGATGAATCTTTATCCGTGTGCATACAGCATGACGTTCAATGTGACAAAAGAAAAGGGCAGCGACAAGCTGACATTGAACGGAATCCTGAACCAGCGTTCCCAGGATGTGTTGGCGGCAAATAACTGGAATGTATGCCAGTATGCTGTGCTGCTTCATATGCTCGCGCAGGTATGCGATATGCAGGTGGGCGAATTTGTACATGTGATCGCAGATGCACATATTTACGACAGGCATATTTCGCTGATCGAGGAACTGATTTCAAGAGAGACGCACCCGGCACCGAAATTCTGGCTGAATCCGGAAGTGAAAGATTTCTATCAGTTTACACCGGATGACGTAAGATTAGACGATTATGTGACAGGACCGCAGATCAAAAATATTCCGATCGCGGTTTAGAAAAGGAGACAGATACGATGAACATTATTGTAAATGCAGATAAAAACTGGGCAATAGGAAAGAATAACAGTCTGCTTGTACGAATCCCGGCAGATATGAAATACTTCCGTCAGATGACAGAAGGCAATATTGTCGTGATGGGAAGAAAGACACTGGAAAGCTTTCCGCAGGGGCGTCCGCTTGCCAACCGGGTTAATATCGTGATTTCCCACAATCCGGATTATCAGGTGAAGGATGCGATCGTAGTACACAGTGTGGAAGAGGCAATGCAGGAATGTAAAAAGCACAAAGGAGAAGTCTTTGTGATCGGCGGAGAAAGTATTTACCGTGCAATGCTTCCGTATTGTAATATAGCGTATGTTACGCGGACAGATCATGTATATGAGGCAGATACCTGGTTCCCGGATCTGGAAAAGGATCCGGATTGGCAAAAAACAGCTGAGACGGATGAACAGACATATTTCGATCTTGAGTATGTATTTGCAAAATATGAAAGAATAAAATAGATCAATAAAATTTGCGAAATGTATCATTGACAAATCAATAGACCACTCATTATAATAAATGTAATCGATGAGACAATAGAAGAAATGCTATGACAAGGAGGAGTATATAATCTTCGGAAGCAAAGAGAGAAGGCGGACGGTGTAAGCCTTCATGAAGGGATTGTAGAAGTAGCCTTTGAGCAGCGGACCGAACGGGAATTTCTCAAGTAGACTTCGACGTAGGCCCTACGTTACAGGGGAATAGTATCGAACATTTCTATGGTTCTGTACTTGCGTGAGAGCAGAGAAGCAGCTTCTCTGAAGACAGGTGGTAACACGGATTTTATATTCGCCCTGAACGGTCAGCCGTTTAGGGCGTTTGTTATTCTATATGACTATGATAAAAATTTGGCGATCATCTGTATAGAAAATTCATGGAGGTAGATTTATGAAAAAAATATCAGGGAACAAATTACTTGTAAAAGCATTAAAAGAGGAGGGGGTAGATATCCTTTTTGGATATCCGGGAGCCTGTACAATTGATATCAGTGATGAAATTTACAAACAGGATTACACAAAAGTTGTACTTCCGCGTCATGAACAGGCACTTGTCCATGCTGCAGACGCTTACGCCAGATCAACAGGAAAAGTCGGGGTATGTCTGGTAACAAGCGGACCGGGTGCAACCAATCTGGTGACAGGAATTGCAACGGCAAATTATGACAGTGTACCGCTGGTATGTTTTACCGGACAGGTTGCAAGACATCTGATCGGAAATGATGCATTCCAGGAAGTTGATATTGTAGGTATTACAAGAAGTATCACAAAATACGGTGTGACAGTAAGAAAGAGAGAAGATCTTGGAAGAATCATCAAAGAGGCATTCTATATTGCGCGCAGCGGACGTCCGGGTCCGGTTCTTGTGGATCTCCCGAAAGATGTAATGGCAGAGCTTGGAAGCCCGAATTATCCGGAGACAGTCAATATCCGCGGATATAAGCCGAGTACCGGTGTTCACATCGGACAGCTTAAGAGAGCAGTCAAGATGCTTGGAAAGGCAAAGAAACCGTTGTTCCTTGCCGGTGGTGGGGTAAATATTGCAGGAGCGAATAAGGCGTTTACCGAACTTGTAGAACGTACCCAGATCCCGGTTGTGACAACGATCATGGGACGTGGTGCGATTCCGACAACGCATCCGCTTTTTATCGGTAATTTGGGGATGCACGGTGCATATGCATCCAATATGGCAGTGGAAGAATGTGATCTGCTGTTCTCGATCGGGACCAGATTTAACGATCGTATCACCGGAAAACTGCATGCATTTGCACCGAAGGCTACGATCGTACATATCGACATTGATACTTCCTCCATCTCACGTAACATTCAGGTAGATATTCCGATCGTTGCGGATGCAAAAGAAGCAATTGAAAAATTATTGGAATATGTAGAACCAATGGAGAAAAAAGAAAGCTGGGTGGAACAGATCGAAGGCTGGAAAGAGGAGCATCCGCTTAGGATGAAACCAAAGGGAGACCAGATGCAGGCTCAGGATATTCTGGAGACGATCAATGAAGTGTTTAAAGAGGATGACAAGATTGTTGTGACAGATGTAGGACAGCATCAGATGTTCACATCCCAGTATCTGGAAGTGAATGAAAAGACCAGACTTTATATGTCCGGCGGACTTGGAACCATGGGATATGGATTCCCGGGAGCAGTCGGAGCGCAGATTGGTAATCCGGACAGTACGGTGATTGCAATTTCCGGTGATGGCGGTATGCAGATGAATATTCAGGAATTTGCAACAGCAGTGCTGGAAGAACTTCCTTTGATCCTCTGTGTATTTAACAATACCTATCTTGGAATGGTTCGCCAGTGGCAGAAACTTTTCTATGGAAAACGCTATTCTATGACGGATCTTCGTGCAGGCGCAGCGACAAGACGTGGAGAAGAGCATCCACCGAAATATACGCCGGACTTTGTAAAACTTGCAGAAAGCTATGGGGCAAAGGGAATCCGTGTAACCGAAAAATCCGAGATGAAAGCAGCATTTGAACAGGCAAAAGCAAACCGTGCACTGAAGGTGCCGACTCTGATCGAATTCATGCTGGATCCGGAAGTGCAGGTTTATCCGATGGTACGTCCGGGCGGAACCCTGGAAGATCTTTTGATGGATTAATGGAGAGGAGAGGTGAAGATGGATAATACAATGAAAAAAAGATGGATTTCCTTATATGTGGAAAATCAGGTTGGTGTACTTTCAAAGATTTCCGGACTCTTTTCCGGTAAATCCTATAATCTGGAGAGTCTGACGGTAGGTAGAACAGAAGATCCGACTATCTCCAGAATGACGATTGAGACGAACAGTGATGAAGAGACTTATGAGCAGATCAAAAAACAGCTGAACCGTATGGTCGAAGTCATCAAAGTCATTGATTTTACAGAAGTATCTGTTGTTATGCAGGAGCTGATGTTTATCAAGGTAAAAAACTGTACACCGGAAGATAAGACAGAGCTTTTCCAGATCGCGCAGACCTATCAGGCAAAGGTACGTGATTATGGAAAAGACAGTGTGCTTCTTGAATTTGTACACACGGCACATAAAAATACAGCGATCATCCAGTTTTTACGTTCTGAATTCAATTCAATTGAAGTTGTAAGAGGCGGAAGTGTGGGGATTGAAGCGATCACAATGCCAAAAAGATAAAAAAATCAAAAAAAACAGAGCGCACTCTTGAATTTGAAAAACAGAAGTAATATAATAGCGATATGTAATCCGTAGGATTTAAAATACGGGAAGCAAAAATTATAATTTAGATATATGTTACTGTAAGAAGCAACAAGGGAATGGAGGAATTACAATGGAAAAGAAACAGATTGACTGGTCAAGCATAGGATTTGGTTATATCCCGACCGAAAAGAGATATGTTTCAAATTACAAAGATGGAAAGTGGGATGATGGATGCCTGACAGAAGATGCCAACATTGTATTGAATGAGTGTGCAGGTGTTCTGCAGTATTCCCAGTCAGTATTTGAAGGTATGAAGGCATACACAACAGAAGACGGACGCATCGTTGTATTCCGCCCGGATATGAACGCAAAGAGATTTGCTGATTCCGCAAGAAGACTTGAGATGCCGGTATTTCCGGAAGACCGTTTTGTAGATGCGATCGTACAGGTAGTAAAAGCCAATGAGGCTTATGTACCACCTTACGGATCAGGGGCGTCCCTTTATATCCGTCCATATATGTTCGGAAGCAATCCGGTTATCGGAGTTAAACCTGCTGACGAATATCAGTTCCGTGCATTTGTAACACCAGTAGGACCATATTTCAAGGGCGGCGCAAAGCCGATCACAATTAAAGTCTCAGACTTTGACCGTGCAGCACCGCATGGAACAGGACATATCAAAGCTGGTCTTAACTATGCAATGAGCTTACATGCAATTGTAACAGCACATGAAGAAGGCTATGCAGAGAATATGTATCTGGATGCAGCAACAAGAACAAAAGTAGAAGAGACAGGTGGAGCAAACTTCATCTTCGTCACAAAAGATGGTAAAGTAGTTACTCCGAAGTCAAACAGTATCCTTCCATCTATTACAAGACGTTCTATTCTTTATGTGGCAGAACATTATCTTGGACTTGAGACAGAAGAAAGAGAAGTATATCTTGATGAAGTAAAAGACTTTGCAGAATGCGGACTTTGCGGAACAGCAGCAGTTATTTCACCGGTTGGAAAGATTGTAGATCATGGTAAAGAAATCTGCTTCCCAAGCGGAATGGATGAGATGGGACCTGTTATCAAGAAATTATATGAAACACTTACCGGAATTCAGATGGGACACATCGAAGCACCGGAAGGATGGATCCAGGTGGTTGAATAATGGATAAATTCGTTACAAAGCGAAATGATTTGCTCGCTGAGCAGGTGATAAAGAATTTGAAGTCCCGTCAGATGGAGGGACATTATGTACAGACCAAAGAAGAGGCACTTGCCCTTGCACTGGAGCTGATTCCGGAAGGAAGCAGCATCAGTTGGGGAGGGTCTATGAGCATTAAGGCAATTGGTCTTCCTGAAGCACTTCATAAAGGAAATTATAAAGTGCTGGACAGAGATCTGTGTGCGACACCGGAGGAAAAAGCAGAGATGATGCATCAGGCATTTAACTGCGATTATTTTCTGGCAAGCTGTAATGCAATCTCGGAAGATGGGATACTGGTTAATATAGATGGAAATGCAAACCGTGTGGCAGCTATTTCTTACGGACCGGAAAATGTTCTGATGATCGTTGGCATGAACAAAATTGTAAGAAGTGCAGAGGATGCATATGCCCGTGCAAAGTATGTGGCAGCTCCGATTAACGGACAGCGTTTTGAAGGGCTTCCGTGTGCGAAGACAGGTGTCTGTTCCAACTGTAAATCTCCGAAAAGTATCTGCTGTCAGACACTGATTACAAGATTCAGCCATGTTCCAAACAGAATAAAAGTGATTCTGGTGAATGAAGAACTGGGATTCTAAAAAATGCGAAGAGAATCAGGGAATTTCCCCTGGTTCTTTTTGTGTCTGAAAAAGAAAATGCGTTACTGGTCACAGGTACTGTGAACAGTAAAGAAAATTCCAAAAGGGAAAAGTTCTCATCAGAATATGACTTTCCTAGAGGAAAATCCTGTGTTATACTATAAAATAATCTGGATGTCAGGATGCGCAGCGGAGTGGTCCGTGGACATCGGTCAGTGCTGCTTATGGGCATTGATGGCGAATCGAAAGAGAGGAACAACAGAGTATGGAAGCGTATACAAGCTTTGCACGTGTATATGATACCTTCATGGATAATATTCCCTACGAAGAATGGTGTGAATATCTCACCGGTCTTATGAGAGAATATGGTGTCAGGGATGGACTGGTACTGGATCTGGGGTGCGGTACCGGGAACATGACAGAATTGCTTGCAAAGGCAGGATATGATATGATTGGTGCGGACAATGCGGAAGAGATGCTGGAGATCGCAATGGAGAAACGAGACAAATCCGGTTATGATATTCTGTATCTTCTGCAGGATATGAGAGAATTCGAACTGTATGGTACGGTAAGAGCTGTCATCAGTGTCTGCGATTCAGTCAATTATATTACAGAGCCGGAAGAACTTCAGGAAGTATTCCGCCTGGTCAACAATTATCTGGATCCGAAAGGTGTTTTTATTTTTGATTTTAATACACGTTACAAGTATGAAGAGATTCTTGGGGATCGCACAATTGCAGAGAACCGGGAGGAATGCAGTTTTATCTGGGACAACTATTATTACGAAGATGAGAAGATCAATGAATATGATCTAAGTCTTTTTATTGAGACAGATAAGGACAGTGGGCTTTATCGCAAATATGAGGAGACGCATTATCAGAGAGCGTATACGCTGGAGGAGATGAAGGAACTGATCCGGAAGTCGGGGCTGGAATTTGTGACAGCATACGATGCATTTTCAAAGAATGCGCCGATGGACACAAGCGAGCGCATTTATGTGATCGCAAGAGAACAGGGAAAATAGAACAGGAGAGAATTGTTATATGAAAGATTATATTGTAAGAGCAATGGCGGCTGATAATCAGATTAGAGCATTTGCAATTACATCAAGAAATATAGTAGAAACAGCAAGACAGCATCATAATACGAGTCCCGTTGCAACAGCAGCTCTTGGAAGACTTCTTACAGGAGGAGCGATGATGGGTGTTATGATGAAAGGTGATAATGACATCCTTACACTTATGATGAAAGGTGATGGACCGATAAATGGAGTTACGGTAACAGCTGATTCTCATGGAAATGTAAAAGGATATGTAGGAAATCCGAATGTAATCATTCCTGCAAATTATGCAGGAAAATTAGATGTAGGAGCTGCAATTGGTTATGGAACATTAACTGTAATTAAAGATATGGGATTAAAGGAACCGTATTCAAGTCAGGTGCCGCTTGGTACAAGTGAAGTCGCAGAAGATTTAACATATTATTTTGCTACATCAGAACAGGTTCCTTCAGCAGTAGCGTTAGGTGTTCTGATGGAAAAAAATAACACAGTAAAGCAGGCAGGAGG
>ENA-OPDH01002442-OPDH01002442.1-human-gut-metagenome-genome-assembly--contig:-NODE-2442-length-12073-cov-2.772841_pt1 | contig 12073 bp, 7 predicted proteins | sample MGYA00241260_ERZ501500 | MGnify/ENA primary metagenome ERZ501500 (study PRJEB25962, sample SAMEA2042519) | human gut metagenome | biome: human gut; feature: human-associated habitat; material: faeces...
GATGAGGTTCTGATCCGTGAGGATAGAGCGAAAAGAAGTGGTAACGCGGAATATCCCGCCTTCTCAGTATGAGAAGGCGGTTTTTTTGTATAGGTAGGAAATTGCATTTCCTACCTATACAAAAAGCCACCGGCAGGATGTGACAAAAATTATCATTAAATAATGAAAAATTAAGATTATAGAAGGAGAGAAGAATATGTGTGAGAAGTGCAACAAAGGAAAGTATTATATTACTACAGCGATTGCTTATGCATCAGGCAAACCGCATATTGGTAATACTTATGAGGTCGTTCTTGCAGATGCAATTGCAAGATACAAAAGAAGTCAGGGATACGATGTATTTTTCCAGACAGGAACTGACGAGCATGGTCAGAAGATCGAGCTCAAAGCAGAAGAAGCAGGAATCACACCAAAGGAATTCGTAGATAACGTATCCGGTGAGATCAAGAGAATCTGGGATCTGATGAATACATCTTATGACAAATTCATCCGTACAACAGATGAAGATCATGAGAAACAGGTTAAGAAGATTTTCAAGAAACTTTACGACAAGGGAGATATTTACAAGGGACATTATGAAGGAATGTACTGTACACCATGTGAGTCTTTCTTCACAGAGTCTCAGCTTGTAGATGGAAAATGTCCTGACTGTGGACGCCCGGTTCAGCCTGCAAAAGAAGAGGCATATTTCTTCAAAATGAGCAAATATGCAGATCGTCTGATCGAGCATATCAATACACATCCGGAGTTCATTCAGCCGGTTGCCCGTAAGAACGAGATGATGAACAACTTCCTCCTTCCGGGACTTCAGGATCTGTGTGTATCCAGAACATCCTTCAAGTGGGGAATTCCGGTAGATTTCGATCCAAAGCACGTTGTATATGTATGGCTTGATGCTCTTACAAACTATATCACAGGAATCGGATATGATGCAGACGGAAACAGTACAGAGCAGTTCAACAAGCTGTGGCCGGCGGACCTTCATCTGATCGGAAAAGATATCATCCGTTTCCATACAATTTATTGGCCAATCTTCCTTATGGCACTTGATCTTCCACTTCCGAAACAGGTGTTTGGACATCCGTGGCTGCTTCAGGGAGACGGTAAGATGAGTAAATCCAAGGGAAATGTTCTCTATGCAGATGAACTTGTTGATTTCTTTGGCGTAGATGCAGTTCGCTACTTCGTACTTCATGAGATGCCATTCGAGAATGACGGTGTTATTTCCTGGGAGCTGATGGTAGAGCGTATGAACTCTGATCTTGCAAATACACTTGGAAACCTTGTAAACAGAACTGTTTCTATGACAAACAAATACTTCGGCGGAACAGTAGAAGATAAGGGTGTTGTAGAAGATGTAGATGCAGAACTGAAAGCAGTTGTAGAGAATGCTTCTAAAGCAGTTGATGCTAAGATGGCAGACCTCCGCGTTGCCGATGCGATTACAGAAATCTTCAATCTGTTCAAACGCTGCAATAAATATATTGATGAGACAACTCCTTGGGTACTCGGAAAAGATGAATCCAAGAAGGATCGCCTTTCTACAGTACTTTGGAATCTGATCCAGAGCATTTCTGAAGGTGCAAGACTTCTTGAATCTTTTATGCCTTCTACAAGTAAGAAGATCCTTGAGCAGCTTGGTAACGGACATGTAACAGAGAAACCGGAGATCCTGTTCCAGCGAATGGATCTCGAAGAGGTTATGAAGAAAGTTGAAGAACTTCATCCGAAGGTAGAAGAAAAGAAAGAGGAAGAAGCTGTTATCGACATTGAGCCGAAAGATGAGATCACATTTGAGCAGTTCGGAGCAATGCAGTTCCAGGTTGGAGAGATCATTGCATGTGAGGCTGTAAAGAAATCCAAAAAGCTTCTCTGCTCTCAGGTAAAAGTTGGAAGCCAGGTAAAACAGATCGTATCCGGAATCAAAGCACATTACACACCGGAAGAAATGGTTGGTAAGAAAGTTATGGTTCTTGTAAACCTGAAACCTGCGAAGCTGGCAGGTGTACTTTCAGAGGGAATGCTGCTTTGTGCAGAAGATGCAGAAGGTAACCTTGCACTGATGACACCGGAAAAAGAAATGCCGGCTGGAGCAGAAATCTGTTAATTGAAATGTTTGAAAATTCAGACAATTACAACCAAAGCAGATAATAAATAAAAAATATAAAAAAATCAAATGAATATATTGACAAATTAGACGCCGAATGTTATTATATAACCATCAAAGAGAGAAAGAAATCTCCCAAAGATATTTAACTAAGAAGGCAAAAGTAACAGATGCCTGATTAGATTAAAAATACAAGTTCAACAGGAGGTCAGTCCCATGGACAGTATAGTTTCAGATTTTTATCAATATGTCAGTGGTATGATGAGTGAAGGTTCCTGTGAAGAAAGAGACCTTTGCCAAGCGTAAAAGTCCAGTAGAAAGAAAAGAAGATCAAAGATCGGAGAGTACGGAAACTGGAAGCAAAGAGAAAAAGATGAATCACTCATAGATGTATTGAATAAAAATACCGCATATAACATAGAATGAAAAATGTGTAAAGAAACATTGAAAGGACATGTTATAATCTCAGATTTGTTATAAAAGCAGGAATGACTTGACAGAAGATTTAATACATAAAGTATTGAATGGATATGAAAATCATTCAGGTGATAAAATAACAGACGACAAAGGTCTCACAGGAACGTAGAATCGCGAATAATCTCCGATACAAAATATAAAATTATAATAATAATACAATTAAATAACACTAAAAATGCACTTTCAAAAGGAATTGAAGGTGCATTTTTTTGACATTACAGACCTCATATGGTAGAATAATGAAAGAGTATCGGCTAGTGCCTAATGGACACATTCAGACCAAAACTAATATTTCAATGACAATGAGGTGAGTACAGTGGATAAGTATGAATATAAGTTAAAGACAGAAGAGATGCTGGAACTTATGGAAGATGGAGAATACAGAAAAGCAGCGGCAGCAGCAGATCTGATTGACTGGAAGCGTGTCCGTAACGCAGGGATGCTGATGAATGTCAGTGATATTTATGAAAAAACAAAAGAGTATCAGAAGAGCTATGATGTGATGAATCTTGCATATCGCCGTTCTGAAGGAAGCCGCAAGGTAATCTATAAGTTATGTTCTCTTGCAATTAAGACAAAGAATATAGATGAAGCAATTGACTATTATGACGAATTTATCCAGATTGCACCGAAAGATCCGAACAGGCATATCCTTAGATATCAGATCTTAAGAGCGCAGAGAGCGCCGATCGAACAGCAGATTGAGGCTCTGGAGGAATTTAAGAAGGCAGAATATATTGAAGAGTGGGCTTATGAACTGGCGAAGCTTTATCGCGAAGCAGGTATGATGACAGAATGTCTGGAAGAGTGTGATGATCTGATCCTCTGGTTCAGCGAGGGTAAGTATGTTTATAAGGCAATGGAACTGAAGATGCAGTATAAGCCATTGTCACCATCGCAGCAGCAGAAATATGATCACAGATATGAGAAGCTTTCTTCAGAGACAGAAGAAATACCGGATCTGGCTTCCTATTTAGTAGAAGACGAGGAAAAAGATTCTGCGTCAGAAGGAGCCGAAGCACTTGGAGATACAAGATCAATCGGGCTGACAGAGCAGCCGGTGATGGAGAACGACAGTACTTCCGATGTGATTGACACGAATGCGGTTACTTTGGAAGCGGCAGAAGAGCCGGATGCCGAAGTAGAAAATCAGGAAGAAGCAGGAGTAGAAACAGCAGAAGTTATAGAAGTTTCCGAGGATGAGTCAGAAGTTCAGCCGGCAACGGTAGAGACAAGTGGAGATAAGAGAACACTTAGCAAAGATACTGCTTCCATACCGATTGTCAGTAAGAATCCGGTAAAACCAGTCAAGAAGAAACTTGGAGATACGATGCGGTTAGATGAAGCTCTGCAGCAATTACTCAATCCGAAACCGGAAGTTCAGGCAGAACCGGGAGAAGAAGTCGAACCGGATATAACAGATCTGGAAGAGGATATTGCAGCAATTGAGGATGTAGAAGATCTTGAGATCGTGAATCAACTGACAGAAGAGAAGAAAGCTGAGGAAGCCAATAAAGAACGAGTAGTTCCATCAGGGATGAAAGAACTGATACCGGAACCGGAGACAGAAGAAGAACTTATAGAACAGGCAGTGGAGGAGACTTCAGAAGATGTCCCAGAAGATGCAGTTGCTATAGAAGCAGGAGAAGCAGAATCGGAAGAAGTTCTTGAAGTAGAAGAGGCAGAACCGGAAGAGGAAGAAATTCTTGAAGTAGAAGAAGCAGAACCGGAAGAGGAAGAAATCCTTGAAGCAGGGGAAGCAGAACCGGAAGAGAAAGAAATTCTTGAAGCAGGGGAAGCAGAACCGGAAGAGGAAGAAATTTTTGAGATAGATGCAGCTGAGTCAGAAGATCTGACAGATGAACCAGAAGATTTGTCTGAGGTGGAGGAACTGATCTCAGAAACTGAAGTTGTCAATGATGAAGATGATTCAGAAGGAGCAGCAGTAAGAAAGACTATGGACAATAAAAATAATGAAGAACCAATTTTATCACCAGAGATACAGAAACTGATTGATGAGATTGAAGGTGTTATTCCGGAAGAGGAAGAAGTAGATGCAACAGTAAGTTCAGAAGAAGTTCTTGAGGTAGAAGAAGAACCACATGAAAATATGGGAGAGCTTGCGGATGATCTCAGACTCGGTGAGGACGAGTACGAAGATTATGATGCGTATGACTGGGATGATGCAGAAGAGTTTGACGAAGACGATATTTTAGATGATTATGAAGAGTCAGATGACGATTTGTTGGATGATTATGAAGAGTCTGATGACGATCTGCCGGATGATTATGAAGACGCTGATGATGATCTGTTCGGTGAGGAAGAAGGATATGATGATCTGGATGCCTATGGTTATGAAGAAGATGATGAGGATGATGAAGTAATTAATCCAAGAGATCTTTTCACAGCAGAAGATAAGATTTCAGATGATGATCTTCTTGGTCTGAATTCTTATGAAGAAGTGCCAAATTTTGAAGATGAATTCAGCGTGAATCCAGCGCATAGTGAGGAACCGGATGACAGAGAGATTCCGGATGAAGATGACGGAATTGATATCATGTCTGCGACGACACCATTGAGCCGTAAAGAGACTGCAAAATTGATCGCAACAGGTAAGACATCACCATTGCCATTAGATGAGATTGCAGATGCAATGTCTGATACAGGATTTATTGTACATGGTCGTTATGATCTTGAAACACAGAGCGGAATCGGTACAAGAGCAGGACTTACAGATGAACAGAAGAAACTCTTCTCTTATTTCGTACCTGTACGTGGTATGAGTGAGCAGCTGGTAGATGTACTTGAGCAGGATAAGAACTGTACAAACCGCAAAGGAACTTCCAGAACAGGAAACCTTCTGATTATTGGAAATAAAGGAAATGGAAAGACAGTCCTTGCTGTTGATGTTGTAAAGGCAATTCAGAAGCAGCGTGATATCCGTCAGGGTAAGGTTGCAATTGTGACAGGTGAGTCACTGAATAAGAAGAGAATCGGAGACATTTTCCGTAAATTGTACGGCGGTGCACTGATCATTGAAAAAGCCGGACAGATGAACGAAAAAACACTCGCCAAGCTGAACAAAGCAATGGAGCAGGATACAGGAGAACTTTTGGTAGTTCTTGAAGAGCAGAGAAAACCACTGGACAGACTTCTTTCTTCCAACAGAGAATTCAGAAGAAAATTTACTTCCAGACTTGAAGTGCCGATCTTTATTAATGATGAGCTTGTAACATTTGGACAGACTTATGCTCAGGAGAATGGTTACAGAATCGATGAGATGGGAATTCTTGCACTGTACAGTAAGATTGATTCTTTACAGAGAGAAGATCATGCAGTAACAGTAGCAGAAGTGAAAGAAGTGATGGATGATGCGATCGCTCATTCACAGAAAGCTTCCGCAAAGAAGCTTGTGAAGAGAGTATTTGGAAAGAATACAGATTCTTCCGACAGAATTCTGCTTTCAGAGAAAGATTTCAACATTTAATGACATATATTTGTTAAGAATTAATAGACAGTCAGTAAAACGACTGTCTATTTTTGTGCAATAATACATTTTCTCTTTCTTTTTTATACAGTATCAAGTATAATAAAACTATAGTGTTCAAGGGGAGAATGAAACTTTATTACCAATTGAAAGATTCGGTAATGTGCCTTGATCTATAAGAAATTGTATGGTTTTTAAATCATTACAATCAGGAATATATTTGAGCAGTGAGGTGGCTTTATGGTTAAGAAAAACAGCACGAAGACGAAAGTGCAGCCTTATGAGATCGGAGAACTTGACCATTATCTTTTTGGGCAGGGAAATCATTATGAGATTTATAAAAAGATGGGTGCCCATGAGGTGACAAAGAACGGAAAAAGAGGAGTATATTTTGCGGTATGGGCTCCTCATGCAGTAAACGTTTCTGTAATCGGAGAGTTTAATGACTGGGATGAGACGAAAGATAAGATGAAGAGAGGAGAGCCTCTCGGAATATACACATGCTTCGTTCCGGAGGCGAAGAAAGGGGATTTGTATAAGTTCTGTATAGAGACACAGGCGGGTGAGAAGATCTATAAAGCAGATCCATTTGCTAATTATGCAGAACTCCGACCGGGAACAGCATCCAGAATTACAGATATTTCTAATCTGAACTGGTCAGACAGTAAGTGGATGACAGCTCGTGAGAAGTGGGATAACAAAGAAGAACCAGTGTCTATTTACGAAGTGCATATGGGTTCCTGGATGAGACATCCTGGAAGAGAAGATGAAGGATTCTATACATATCGTGAGTTTGCAGAAGCAATTACAAAGTATGTAAAAGAGATGGGATATACTCATGTCGAGTTGATGGGAATCGCAGAGCATCCGTTTGACGGTTCCTGGGGATATCAGGTAACCGGATATTATGCACCAACTTCACGCTATGGAACACCGGAAGATTTTGCATATATGGTAAATTATCTTCATAAGAATAATATCGGTGTTATTCTTGACTGGGTACCGGCGCATTTCCCGAAAGATGCACATGGTCTGGCAGATTTTGACGGAACACCGACATTCGAATATCCAGATCCGAGAAAAGGTGAGCATCCTGATTGGGGAACGAAGGTTTTCAATTATGAAAAACCGGAAGTTTCTAACTTCCTTCTGGCGAATGCATTGTTCTGGGTTGAACATTATCATGTAGACGGACTTCGTGTAGATGCAGTGGCATCTATGCTGTATCTGGACTACGGAAGAGAAGATGGACAGTGGATTCCGAATAAATTTGGTGGAAATGAGAATCTTGAGGCAATTGCATTCTTTAAACATCTGAATTCTGTAGTTTGCGGAAGAAATAAAGGCATTATGATGATCGCAGAAGAGTCTACAGCATGGCCGAAGGTGACAGGATCTCCTGAGGATGACGGACTTGGATTTACTTTGAAGTGGAATATGGGATGGATGCATGACTTTACAGAATATATGAAACTGGATCCTTATTTCAGAAAAAATGCACATCATATGATGACATTTTCTATGGAATATGCATATTCAGAGAACTATATTCTTGTACTTTCTCATGATGAGGTTGTTCATCTGAAATGCTCCATGTTGAATAAGATGCCGGGAGAAGGATGGGATAAGTTCCGCAACTTGAAGGTGGCATATGCATTTATGATGGGACATCCTGGAAAGAAGCTTCTCTTTATGGGACAGGAGTTCGCACAGCTTCGTGAGTGGAGTGAAGAGAGAGAACTGGATTGGTTCCTTCTTGCAGAAGAACCACATCAGCAGATTCAGAACTGGTATAAAGATTTGCTTCATCTTTATAAGAAGAATAAGGCATTGTATGAGTTGGATAATGATCCGAAGGGATTTGACTGGATCAATAAGGATGATATCTTCCGGAGTATTTTCAGTTTCACAAGACATTCAAAGGATGGGAAGAAGAATCTACTTTTTGTATGCAACTTTACACCGGTAGACAGACCGGATTACCGTGTTGGTGTTCCGAGAAGAAAGCAGTTTAAGCTTGTTCTTAACAGTGATGAGACAAAATACGGCGGATCAGGAGAAGAACGCCCATTGGTTTACAAGCCAGAGAAACAGGAATGTGATGGTCAGAAATATTCCTTTGCATATCCTCTTCCGGGATATGGTGTGGCAGTATTTGAGTATTAAGTTGTATAGTATGATGTTTTCCACGAATAGATGGAACAGGAATTAGACATACATTAATTTTCCCCTGCATAGATTGTAAAAAACAAACTATGCAGGGGCTTTTCTATGAGAGAATATATTGAGGAGCGTGCAGTAGAAATTGCAAATTATATTATAGAAAATAATGCGACAGTGAGACAGACAGCAAAACAGTTTCGGATTAGTAAGAGTACGGTGCATAAGGATGTTACAGAACGTCTGCTTCAGATCAATCCATCATTGGCTCATGAAACACGTAAGGTTTTAGACACCAACAAATCAGAACGTCACATCCGGGGAGGGCTCGCTACTAGAGAAAAATATTTACACTTGCATGCTTCCAATTATTGAAGTTAATGTTACAATAAAAGAGGATATTCAATCAGAAACACGGACATTGAGAGGAGACTGTTCAAATGCGGGTGGCAATCGTTGAAAGGGATGAAAAAGTATTAGAAGAACTGAAAAAAGGTTTAAAACGCGTAGATCCGAATTACGAGTTGGCGGGGATTGCAGGGAATGGACAGTCTGCATATGAGATGATAACAGTTATGCAGCCAAATCTTGTTATCATGGACATTGGGCTTCCGCGGATGAATGGGTTAAATCTTTTGAGAAAATTACGCACGGAAGGACGTGAGTTCCGTGTGATTATTATAACAAAGGATGAAGATTTTCAACAGGCAAAGCAGGCAATCGATCTAGGGGTGGACGGATATTTAGTACAGCCGTTCCGGCCGATGGAGCTTAAGAAGGCATTAAGCCGTATTCATGAAAAAATCAGGAATGAATATTGGATGCAGGCTTCTTTTACTGTTGAAAATGTTCTGTTAAGCTGCAGGTATGGAGAAATTATATCGAATCAGAAGTTAAATGAAATGACTATCCGGAAATATGGTTTTACAGTGGATGATCCTGGATATTTATTTACGGTTTCAATGGCAGACGAATACGAGGAGCAGAAGGAAAATATACGTGGATTTCTTGAAGAAATCTGTAGACGTGAGTGTGGATTTTCGGCATCTGTTATATGTTCGGATCGATGGAAACAGGTGTATCTGATCATTTACCGGGTACGTGAAGCAAGGAATTGGAAAGAATATTTTAAAAAAAATGTGGTTACTGGGTTATGTAGGAATTTTCCGGGGACAATTATTTGTGTATGGATAGAGACAAAACAGCTGACAAAGCTGGTAGATGCAATGATTCAGGCAGGAAGTCTCATGGAATGGAATCTTCTTCAGCCGCGAGGAGTTTTAATCTGTCAGCAGACAGTTGAGAAATTTGAAGCTGTTCCGGTGCGTTATCCGGTAGAATTAGAACAACGAATGCGAGAAATGATTTTCGATGAAAACAAGAAAGGGATTGCCAGACAATTTCAACTTGTTTGTGAGGAAATGAAAAGAGAAAAATATTTTCCAAAAGAAATAAAATACAGTATCATTCGTTTTTGCATGGCAGCTGGATTGAATTATAGAAATTATGGCGGGGAGATTGACGAAACAAAAATCCTGAGTCTTATGCAGCAGATTACCTATGCCATCAGCTGGAAACAGATAGAGAAAGCGATTCAAGGCTTGGAACGGATGATATCATACGAGCATAAATTTGAGCAGTACAGTACGCTTATCCAAAAAGCAATGGAAATTATAAGAAAAGAATATGACAGTGGTATTACATTGGAAGAAGCAGCGAGCCAGCTTTATGTATCAGAAGAATACCTGAGTTCTCAGTTTAAGAAGGAGACAGGATATAATTTTACAGAAACTGTGAGGAAATACAGGATAGAAAAAATAAAGGAGCTTCTCAGGACAACAAAATATAAGATGAATCAGATTGCGGGGCTTGTCGGTTACTCTGATCCCAAATATATGAGTAAGGTGTTTAAAGAGGAGGAAGGAATTTTACCGACGGAATACAGACGTAACTCCAATGGGATTTCATAATCAGGAGTAATTTTATATTGCTTATAGAAAAAAGTAGAGAATAAGAGGCATATTTAATTAAAAAAATACACTTTTATAAAAAATTTCGCCCTTTTAAATATAAAAAATGTGCTATGATATATGCGAAAAGTGAAAAGGATTTCATAGCCGTTAAGGCAGAAAGAGGTGAAAAGAATGAGCACAATGAACATTACTTTCAAACACCCGGATGAGATCATTGATTTCTTGAAAACAGTATGTAAATTTGACTTTAACATGGACATGAGAAGAGGACGGGCAGTAGTAGATGCGAAGTCATTACTTGGAATCATGAATCTGGGATTGAATAACGTGATTGAACTGCAGATGTATGCAGACGATTGCACAGAACTTGAAAGACAGCTAGAAAGATTTGCAGCATAAAAAGGAACATAAAAATGGGATGTCGGGCATTTGTTCGGCATCTTTTTTGATATATTATACCCATAACAGTGGATACATAGAATGCGCACTGCGGTGGTGTACGATGTAAGTGTCGCAAGCGACCACCGTAGGCGTAAGAGGGTGCCGAGGCACATTCTTTGTTCTGGATAGATCAGAAGGGGAATAATTACCGTGTATAGTAATAGAAATTATGGATAAGATTTTATTTTACATAAACAAATACTTGTAAATCAATGATTCCTCTACTATAATGAAGAACAGAAAAAGATATATAGATAAAGCAAGTAGTTTTGATTGGATTTTACAGGAGGGAAGATTTGAAGAAAGAATTAGTGATTGTCCTTGACTTTGGTGGACAGTATAACCAGCTGGTCGCAAGACGTGTCAGGGAGTGTAATGTATATTGTGAAATTTATTCATATAAGACAGATATTGAAAAAATCAAAGAGATGAATCCAAAAGGAATCATTCTCACAGGCGGACCGAACAGCTGTTATGAGCCGGATTCACCGACTTATTCAGAAGAACTGTTCAAGCTTGGAATTCCGGTTCTCGGACTTTGCTATGGCGCACAGCTGATGTCTCATGTACTTGGTGGAAAAGTTGAGCGTGCAGATGTAAGAGAATACGGTAAGACAGAAGTTATTATTGATAAAAAAGACTCCAAAGTATTTGAGGGTGTTTCAGAGACAACAACATGTTGGATGAGCCATTTTGATTATATTTCAAAGATTGCTCCGGGATTTGAAATTACAGCACACACTGCTGACTGTCCGGTTGCAGCAGCTGAGAACGCAGCTGAGAAACTGTATGCAATCCAGTTCCATCCAGAAGTACTTCATACAGTAGAAGGAACAAAGATGATCAACAACTTTGTAAAAAATGTATGTGAATGTGCGGGTGACTGGAAGATGGATGCTTTTGTTGAGAATACAATTGCAGAGATCCGCGAGAAGGTTGGAAACGGAAGAGTATTGCTTGCATTGTCAGGTGGGGTTGACTCTTCAGTGGCAGCAGGACTTCTTTCCAAAGCCATTGGAAAACAGCTTACTTGTGTATTCGTAGATCACGGACTTCTTCGTAAAAATGAAGGAGATGAAGTTGAGGCAATCTTCGGACCAGAAGGCCAGTTTGATCTGAACTTTATCCGCGTAAATGCGCAGGAAAGATATTATAACAAACTTGCAGGCGTTACAGAGCCAGAAGCAAAACGTAAGATTATCGGTGAAGAATTCATCCGTATCTTCGAAGAAGAAGCAAAGAAGATCGGTACTGTTGAATTCCTTGCACAGGGAACAATTTATCCGGATGTGGTAGAAAGTGGTCTTGGCGGAGAATCCGCTGTGATCAAATCTCACCACAATGTAGGAGGACTTCCGGATTTTGTAGATTTCAAAGAAATCATTGAGCCGCTTCGTGATCTTTTCAAGGATGAGGTTCGTAAAGCAG
>ENA-OPDH01002449-OPDH01002449.1-human-gut-metagenome-genome-assembly--contig:-NODE-2449-length-12060-cov-2.476801_pt1 | contig 12060 bp, 11 predicted proteins | sample MGYA00241260_ERZ501500 | MGnify/ENA primary metagenome ERZ501500 (study PRJEB25962, sample SAMEA2042519) | human gut metagenome | biome: human gut; feature: human-associated habitat; material: faeces...
CCTGCCTGCAAGTCACAAACTTTACCTAATGGTAAGATCTTAACATCATTATCAAATGTCAATAATTTATCTCGATAAAATTCATATTGTTTCTTCCGAACTATAAGCTCAGTATTAAGCTTAACTGTAAGCTCATCTGTAAGTAATAAAAAAGAGTCCAGCACGCGGACTATTTCACGTTGTACCTCCAGAGGAGGTACAGGGAGCTTAATCTTATTCAAGACTTTTTGTGTGAGGCTTGGAACTCCTCCAGCAGTATTATACTGTTCAAGATGTTCCATTTGTAAGCAGAAATAAACAAATCTTGGTATAACTTGTGACACATCTATATCAGTATAGAATATAGTATCCACATTCCAAAATGGTTCCTCTACATAATATAACTTATCAATAGACCCCTTTCTTGGAATCAGTACAGATGGTTTGTTATATGCATAACGATCTATGTATGTCATAATTCCACCAGAACCATAAACTGGAATATTTCCTGTGCCAAACTGCTTGTAATCACTCCCATTTTTTATTGTGAGAACTTCATGTAATTCCCTATACTCTACCCCATCTGGACAAAGTTCTTTAATTAGTTCATTTAGTCTACTCATTCCGTTTCACCACCACTCTCAATCATATATGGATTCCACATATCGACAATCTTCTCTTTCTCTTTATCTAAATAACCCGGACCGTGGGAAGTGATCGTGGAAATGATCTTTGTGTCCATATCCAGCACTCCTCCAGCTTCTCTCTCCTGTCTGGAAAGCTCTAATACCTGATCCCAGAGATCGGTGGTATCCTGTGTTGGTCCCTCTAAGAAGGAATCATCTCCATCGTATGGATGATAATTCTTCTGAATAAAATCTCTTACGTTTACTTCTGTTTCCCAGGCTCCGCCCTGGAAGCTTCTCCATTCTGTCTGCATTTTTCTCTCCTTCTGCCACCGTGTGGCCTTGCATGGTTCATCACACTTTTTTATGATGCTCATTCTGATTTTTGATTGATGCATGGTTAGTATTTTCTAACCATGGTTAGGCTATACTAACTTTCATCTTTTGTCAAGAGTCACGTGCGCTTTTTCCGGTAAGTATTCGAAAAAATACAATGAGTGGTTCCTTTCTCATGCTGATGGGATTTTTTGGAAAATTTACCCTAAAAATAAAAAGAACCGCACGTCTGGACTCTTCGCCCAGACGGTCGGCATTCTTTTGTTATACTTCACGTGGTAAACCCCACTATTTCCGTCAGTCATATAACAATTGCATTGTACTATGAGTGGCAAATATTTTCAATAGGTAATTTTTCACAAACAATCCACATATGCCAGCAATTCCTCCGGTCTGCACTTTAGCACCCGTGATAGCTTCAGCAATGTCATTCCCTGTGGCAAGTAATACATAAAAATTCTTGTTTTGTTTCCCATGTTTATGTTATAATATTCCAAAGCATATTTTACAAAATCTTTATGGCGTTATGCCATCTATATTCTGGAAACGTCAGATTATCCCCAATGATCTGCGTTGTTCGTTCGTATCTATGCTTTTAATTACCCATTAACGAATTTAAAAGCAGGAGACGAAAGAAATCAGATATAGAATATATTTATTCTCCTGCCAAGACAGTATTATTTAAGAGCTGTCTCACCAATCAGGAGGAAGCCTATGGCAAAACACAAACGAAACCATAACAAAGTATCCAGAAACTCAGCAGTCAATATGCCAGCTACAAACAGAAACTACAAAGACACTATTTTTCGCATGTTGTTTTCTGACCGGAAAAATCTGCTCTCACTCTATAACGCAGTAAACCAGAGCAATTATAATAATCCCGACGATCTGGAAATCGTCACATTAGAAAATGCCATTTATATGGGGATGAAAAACGATCTGGCATTTATTATGGATACCAATTTATATCTGTATGAGCATCAGTCAACCTACAATCCAAATATGCCTCTTCGTGATCTGTTTTATATTTGCAGTGAATATCAGAAACTCGTGGATAAGAAATCTCTTTATTCTTCGACTCTGCAAAAAATTCCTGCACCAAATTTTATCGAGTTTTATAATGGTTCGACGGCAGTTCCCGACTGCGCAGAGCTTCGGCTCTCCTCGGCATTTGAACATTTGTCAGATGAACCAAAACTCGAATTGATTGTCACGGTTTTAAACGTCAATGAGGGGCACAATGCAGAGTTAATGCAGCATTGCAATACATTAAACGAATATGCGCAGTATGTTGCCAGAGTGCGGCTCTATGCAGCGGATATGTCTTTAGATCAGGCCGTGGAACGTGCCGTAGACGAGTGTATCAGGGAAGGGATTTTAGCCGAATTTCTTACCTGCAACCGAAATGAGGTCATCAGTATGAGTATTTTTGAGTATGATAAAGAATTAGAAGAAAAAAAATTACGAAAAGCAGAGTTTGAGGCAGGACGCGAAGCCGGACATGAAGCCGGATTTGCAGAGGGTGAAAATCACGCTGCTCTTGAAATTGCCAGTCGAATGCTGCAATCTGACAAATTTTCCTTAGACGAAATCGCCAATTTCTCTGGTTTGTCTATCGCTGAAGTAAAGAAACTGTGCACCGATAAACAATAAATTTGAACGCTTTCCCTGCCCCAAAACCTTATTTAATCCAACGGCACTGCATACAGATAGGAAATCTCCTCTTCATCCCGCAGCTGCAATAATTTTTCCTTCTGGCAGACGATTGAAAATCCATAAATACGCAGTCCATCCTGCTTTACACTCTCGATCATCATATCGTAAGTAATTTCCTGATACCCATTTAAAATCTTCACAATCTCCGGATGATCGCGCAGATAGCTCAAAAGACTGATAAAATGCGTCTCCATTTTCTCTGTATCCTCTGATATATGCCAGCTGTCTGTATCCGCACGATTATCAAGCTGGCAGAGATATGGATAAGTCTCCCTGTCCCAGTCGATGCAGCTTCCACTTGGATTAATCAGCATCCCAACCGGTACAGAGTCACACATATAGCCATCTTCATCGGATGTATAGACTGCACACCACAGCTGTGCGTCCATCTCCCTGTTTTTCGCCCAGTTATAAAAATCTGCATAACTAGTCAGTTTTTCCAGGGACGCATATGCAATGTAATACGCATTATCATCCAGTTTCTCAATAGACGCATATGCTTCCTCCTCACTTCCTGCCGGTCCCCAGAATTGTCTGGTATCTTCGTCGAAAAAATGTATTCTAGAGTATTCTTCCACCTCTTTTGGCACCATAAATGTATTTCCATAAGGCATTTTGAACTCATCTGTATTATAAAGCGTCAGCTTCCCACGCTTTAGCCTGCCGTTGACAGTTGTAAATTTTCCGCTAAATGAAATCCCCTGCGGAATAGAAATATTGTATGTTCCATAACCCTCTGCCACCGCATTGACTGTGTTCCTGTAACTGCCCGGCCAGAACAGTTCGGAATATACAGAAAGGTCAAGGCTCATCCGTGTTGTAGTAATATTATCACTGCCTTCGCCTATTCCCACCACTTCATTTGGATTATAGTAAAAAGCAGATACAACCTGTGGCAGGACAAAGATCACACAGAGCACAATGGCAAGCACGCCTGCCCCGACGATCGCACCCATTTTCAAAAAAGTTCGCCGGATCGTTTTCTGTATCATTTTTACAAAACGCTGTTCCTCTTCGGATTCTGCATCATTGCCCTGCACAAAAACCTCTTCTTTCTCCTGCCCTTGAAGTACTTCGAGTCCCGGAATCTCCTCTTTTTCATAGAGGTACTCACTGATAGCTTCCTGCTTCTCAATGGCATGTTCCACTTCATCTGTCTGTGCCTTGTCTAATTTTCCTTCCTGATATAATTTTAACAATTCACGATAAGTCATAGTTATGATCCTCCATGTAAGTCCGCAGTTCACGCTTTGCCCGATATGACAGTACCCGTACATTTTCCGGTGTCATTTTTAAGATCGCCGCAATCTCTTTCTGTGACAGTCCGCCAAAATACTGCATCAGCAGAATCTCCCGTTTCCGTTCTTCCAGTTCATTCATTGCCTGATAAAGAAGCCTGTTTTTCTCCTCTTTCAAAATGCCTTCCAGAACCTCCTGCGATGCGGTATTCTGTATCTGTTGCACTTCACCAAGCGGTACTTTCTCTTTTTCCCTGCGGTAATAATTGAAAAAAAGATTGCGTGCCACCAGATACAGCCATGCACGCATGTTTGTGTGGTCATCCGGCAGCGAAAGCAGTGCTTTTAAAAAAGTTTCCTGCAAAAGATCCTCCGCAAGACTGCTGTTTTTGCACAAAGAGTAGAGGTAAAGATATATTTCTTTGCGATATTTCTGATATAGCTGCTTTAATATATCTTTTTCCATGACTCCTCCTCTCCCGTATAAAAACGACCGTCCCCATTCCTGTGACTCAGCCTGCGCTTTTGGAACCTCATCTATATAACAATCCTTTTTGAAAAATGTTACACGAAAATTTTATTTTTTACTTCCAGTCGTTTTTCCCCTTTGCGGTCAACACAGCTCACGCAATACCATGAGCAGTTCCTCCTCCGTCAGATTCTTCGTCTGGATGGTAAACGTCACACCTTCCTTTGTAAAAATTGCGAGATAGCATTCATCCTCCGCTGCAAGACGTGCGATCGTCACTTCCCTATTATTGATCACAGAAGTTTTTAAATCATCATCCTCAAATTCCGTGATAATCCCGGATTCCATCGTGCGGACACCGATCTCAAGGCTTCTGTTTCCATCCTCACTCTCATACAGAAATGTATTATTATCATCCACTACCTGATGATCTTTATTATAATAAATACTTCTTTCAGCCGTGGTCTGATTTTTCTCTTTTTCCCCGTCCAATGGCTGTATACTGCTTTGTACATAGGCTGTATCTGTATCATGCTCCTCTGCATATGCCACAAGATTTTCCGGCAGATTTTTTGGAAAAACAGTCACTCCATAATACTGCTCTAATTCCTCTGCACTCATACGCTCTTCCTGTCCATTCCCCACATCGATCGCAATCGTTGTCAGTTCACTGACCTCGTTGATCGTGATCTGCTCGTCTGTATCTGCAAAAGATTCTGACTCCACACTCTCTGTCTGTTCCTCTTCCGCCTTTGCCACTGCAGTTTCGTTCCCCTCATTTGGGGCTGATGCACATTCGTTCATCCCTTCTGCGACAGCACTTTCTGTCTCTGCGCCTGTATCTTTGTTCTGCACCCACAGATCAAATGATACCACTGCTCCAGCCAGCAGAATACACACGCACGCTGCCATTGCGGTGAAATGCTTAAGATTTCTCTTTTTCTGTGCTGCTTTGCTCCACTGTTCCGCTTCTTTTACATAAGCCGGATCGATTTTTCCGATCACATCTATCCAGTCCGTCTTTTTCATAATGCATAGCCCTCCTTTTTCAGATAGTCCAGCAATTTACCCCTGACACGAAAAAGTGTTGTCTTCACCTTTGCCTCACTGCATGCACAGCGCTCTGCAATCTCTGTAATGCTATCAAAATACCAGTATCTCCGCACAAACATCACGCGGTGCTCCTTCGGGAGATTTTTGAGGAAATGATTGATACACGCCACTAATTCCTGTTCCTCTATGTAGTGCGATGGCTCTTTTTTGTCCACCTGATCTGTCAGTTCATCAAAAATAAACTCCACTTCCCCTTTTCCTCTTTTTGCCGTATGCAGTTTCCGGTATCGATCCAGACTTAAATTTCTTGTGATCGCACCTAAAAACGCAGATAAAATTGCCGGTCTCTCGTCCGGCATAGCGTTCCACGCCCTCAGCCAGGTGTCATTGACACATTCTTCACAATCTTCTTTATTCAAAAGAATATTTTTCGCAATCCTGCCACAATAACTGCCGTATTTCTCTGCCGTGTGTCCGATCGCGCCCTGATCTCGGTTCCAATATAAATCAATAATCTTTTCATCTTCCATTGCACGTATCCTCATGTTCCCCATTGTTTTTACACGGATTTATTTCATTTTCTCATATTTCCCTTCACCTGGAAAGACGCAAATGAATTGGATTGGTTACACAAATTTTACACATATCAAAAAATCCGCACCTTATTTTTAAGGCTGCGGATTTTCTGATCTCTGCTTTTCTATAAACTAACCAAATCTCAAGCTGTCTCCATGGTTCAAAATCGGTGCACTGTACAAAAACAACACATCCTGATATTCCGTGTCCCCTAAAAGCTCCAGTGCATACGAAGCAGAGACATACCGGAGGTCAACCAGCGTTACTTCCTCATAATACTCCGCTAAAAGCGGTGCGATACTGCTGCCAAAAGAATCCCTAAACAGCAACAGCTTCTTTCCATTATGGCACTCCGGATTCTGAATGGTCAGAAGCGCTCTTGCACCCCACAGGTAAAAATCATAATCATCCATCCCACCGATTTTTTCCGGTGCATAGACACTTACGTTCTGTTTTCTTTCATAATCATAGACCTGCATCCGCTCTATGGACGGATCTGTCCGGTAAATCATCTTATCCGGTGCGGTTTTCAATGCAGAGGCTGCCCCGTAAGCTCCGACAAAATCCTCTGTGGCAATCTGCCAGCCGTCAGATATTGTATTGGTCTGCTGTCCCATAGACTGCACAAGTGTATCTACTACATCTGTAATTTTTTCCTGTTTCCAGTGCAGATCAGTGCGGTAATAATCTTTCAGATACAGCTTATCATATAAATTAATTTTCTGTGCCGAAGGAATCTCCGCCTGTATCATCTCATCCAGCCTTGCATAATCCAGTATTGGATACTGTTTATCTGCCAGATAATAATTTTTGTCCGGGATGACTGCGACATAACAATCTGCGTTCTGAAATTGTTCTGTGCAGAGCTTCTCTATGGAATCTGCCACTCTGCCCACATTCTTTTCATTTAATTCTGCCTCCAGATGATAAATTCCATCCTCAACTTTAAAATAACCATTGGTATCCGTTTTTCCCAAAAGTGCCGTCTCCGTCTCCGCTTTCACTGTGCGCAATCCGTCCCGCACCGGAAACTGCTCGGAAAAATACGTTTCCAACTGCTCCATATACGTTCCATCCCAAAAAGCAGCCACTGTAAATATCGGTTTCTTCGCAAGTTTCCGTCTTTCCGTCTTAGAAACCGCCTGATCCGGCAGCAGAAACGCCGCCACCGGGACACAGACAAGTGAGAGCAGAAAAACAACTGCTGCTATTTTTTTCTTCCAATCCATGCTTCTGCCCTCCTCATTAACGATCCGGTGTCAGATGAATGTGGTTTCCCACTCAGTCTCCCTAAAACCGGAAATATAAAAACGGATGTACCGAACTTCCCAGCAAAAATGCCGTTGCAAGCACCAGCCCTGTCAGTATATAACAGCTCTGTAACAGCCATCCTGACTTTTTCCACATGTTTGTATTTTTTAATCTCTGAACCCACATCGCAGGAAACGGTGTCGCACCGGCGCATGCGATGAGCAAAAGTATCAGACAGCTCTTTATCTCATAAGCTACCATCGGTGTCATTGCATTTCCGTAACTTCCGGCTAATCCTAAAAGCTGTTCTTTTATCTCACGGACACTCTCCACACGGAAAATGACAAAACTAAAAAGGACGACCAGAAGAACATAACCATGTTCTATGCTGTTTCTGGCACAGATCAGAAACATATTTTTCCTGTTACCACCATTACTGTCATTATTTGCGGATATGTCTGCTATTTTAAAGGATCTTTCTTTCCATTTTTTTTCGATTAATTTCTCTGCACTTAAGAATACGCCAAAATACAATCCCCACAGCGCAAAATTCCATCCTGCACCGTGCCACAGCCCACTGAGCAGCCAGACAACGAACATATTAAAACACCATCGCAGAACGCTCACCCGGTTGCCGCCCAGTGGGATATAAAGGTAATCGCGGAACCAACCGCCCAGCGTCATGTGCCATCTGCGCCAGAACTCCGAGATACTTTTTGAGATAAAAGGATACCTGAAATTCTCCGGGAACGTAAAACCTAATATTTTTCCGAGTCCGATTGCCATATCGCTGTAACCGGAGAAATCATAGTAAAGCTGTAACATAAACGCAAGGGCAAGCACCCAGTAACCCAGTGTGCCGATCCCTGCGCCTTCCGCACGGATTCCTGTTGTCACGACTGCTTCCGTTTTTGCTGCTGTTTCTGATATATTTTGCAGCGTCTGGACAAACGTTGCAAGGGAATCTGCGATCAAAACCTTTTTACAAAGACCACAGACAAACCTTGCCGCACCGTCCCCGTTTTTTTCCCATGTGATCTCCCGGTGTTTTAATTCCGCCTGCACGGATTGAAAGCGGACGATCGGTCCGGCGATCAACTGTGGAAACATCGTCACATATGCCGCAAAATCAACAAAATTGTGTTCTGCCGCAACCTCTCCACGGTAAACATCCACATAATAACTGATGATCTGAAACGTGTAAAAACTGATGCCGACCGGAAGTGCGATCTGCACCATCGGAACATGTGTACCGAGAATCCTATTTACACTGTCTGCCAGAAAATCCATATATTTAAAAAATACCAGCAATCCCAATGTCATTGCCGTAAAAATCCCGACCACAAGCCTGTCATGTCCACCCTTGTATTTTCCGGATCTGTCTGCAGGATCAGCAGCACTGACACACTTCTTCTGCCTCTGATATTCGATGCATCTTCCACCCATATAGCCGGCTGTAACAGAAAAAAGGAGCAGCACACTGTATTTTGGCTCCCCCCACAAATAAAAAACGAAGCTTGCCAGAAACAGTATCAGATTTTTCACTTTTGCCGGTGCCAGATAATAGATCACTAATCCCGCCGGTAAAAAATAGTATAAAAACGTAATACTTGAAAAAAGCAAGCTTCGCACCACCTTCTGTATTTATTTTTTTAACGCTAAAAACGCTTCTTTTGCTGCATCTGCAACATCTTTGTCTGCCATGATGAATAAAATCACGTCGCCAACGTTTTCCACAACAACGCTCTCTGCTTCAACACATATCCACTTTGCCGGATCGGCATTTTCCTCTAAAAGCTTCTTGGCAGCTTCGATATCCTGATCTTCACTTACCCGGAGCAATACACACTGGTAAGCGATCGAGGACATCATCGGCGCAGAGTACACGGAATCCGTATAATCAATCTCTGTCGTTCCTAAAATATATTCTTCTTCTGCTTCGGTAATCTCCACGTTTTCAAAATCATCTGTGTAGCTGAAGTAATCGTCATCTGTTTTTGCTGTTTTATAAATCTCATCCAGAATGTCTGCACAGCTTCCCTCCAGATTTGCCGATGTATCCAGTTCACCCTCTGTTGCCTCTGCAGTGATATTTCCATCATCTGCAACCGAATCTCCGGTTTTATTTCCACACGCAGCAATGGAAAGTGTCATTGCCGCCAGCAGAATCCATGCTATTTTTCTCTTCATATTCCCTCTCATTCCGGCGTGCGCAGACGCCCAAAAATTCATTTTCACAATCCATTGTGATGTGAGCAACATTATACTATAGATTGTTCCCTTTTCCTAATGAATTTTTTCTTAATATCCGAGGAAATTTCTGGATACTTTATGATTTTGCAGTCAGAACCGATACAAACTGAAATCTCTGATCCATCCAGTTTCCGATCATTCCGATCACTTTTCCCATGGTAAATGCTGCCAGCACTGTCCCAATGCCAAGTCCATCTAAATGTCCCAAAAAGCAGACGGTAAGAACTGCTGTCACACACAGGCAGATCACATCATAACCTATTTTGACTCTGGAATAACGCACGCCTGTAATCTGTGATAATTCCCTCGGAAACAAGTCCGTCGGAATGATCGGCAGTCCACAGCGGTTAGAAAACGCAATGCCAATGCACAGCAGCAGATAACTGATAACAAAATACAATACGCAAAATCCAAGAGATTTTGGCAGAATATCAATCCACGCTTCATGCAAATCCAAAAGCTCGCTGAATGCAAATCCGACCACAAAGCTGAACAGATATGCCGGAACAAATTTTTTGCGCATGATCATCAGACTTAAGATCAGTGCTGCCTGAAAAATATACGTCCAGGTACCCAGTGAAATGACCGGTGCCACCTCTGAAAATGCAAGTGGTACACTGGAGATTGCGGAAATTCCCGCACCGGAATATAACATTAATACCACACCAAAACTGTTGATCATCACCGTGATAAAAAGCGCCAGTTCTCCACGGAAAACCGTTCGTTTTTTCCCATTTTCCTCTTCCACTGGTGCTTCGCTTACAAATTGCTGTTCTGTCTCTTCTTTTGTATTCCCACTCATTTTCTATGAATCCCTTTCCATGACTTTCTGGTGCCTCTTACATGCCATCATATATCTATGTCTTTTACCACCACGAATCAATTTACTCCTATTTCTTATAAATAACAAGTAAATTTTATTTTGGAATCCATAGTTTTTGTCTATAGGAAAATCGTAAAGCGCATGCCGTCTTCCACAGGCTCAAATACATAGCGGAATCCCTCTTTTTTCAGCAGTTCCCGCACCACATAGAGTCCCAGCCCATTGCCCCCGGAAGCTGCCCGCGTATCGTCCACACGGTAAAACGGTTCATAAATATAAGCCAACTGCTCCTCTGTCAACGGTGTACAGCTGTTTTCGATCCAGATTTTGTCTGTGTCTGCGGCAATTGTGATCTGCCCGCCCTGCTCTGTGTACTGTACCGCATTGCCGATCAGGTTCGACCACACTTTCTGAAATGCATTCCGGCTCATAAACAGCATGCAGTCTTCCGGGATACTGTCTGACACCTCTAACTTTTTGTCAGCGATCTGCATCGTATATTCCTGCAGCACTGCTCCAATTTCCCCGTCTGCATAAAGCTTCTGTTTTTCCTCTTCCTGCAGATCCTGCACTTTGGAAGTATCTAAAATATCCCTGACCATTCCACTCAGCTCATCCACTTTGGCAACTGCTTCCGCAAGATATTTGTCACGATCCCTGTACTTTCCTATATTATACTGCATATTTTCCAGCAGGATCCGAAGTCCGGAAAGCGGTGTTTTCAGTTCATGGGAAGCGGAACGCAGAAAAACAGTCTTCGACTTTTCCACTGCGAGCATATGCTCTTTTTCTTCATCCAGACTCCGAATTGTTGCAAGCAGCTGCTCATAAACCTGATTGATCTGCTCCGCCAGAAGTCCGACCTCATCTTCGTCCTGCACATGAAATGCCGCTTCCGGTTTTAAATTTTTCATATCGTTCGTGACATTCAGCATGTGAAAAATAGGTCTTGTAATGCGTCTCGAATATAAATAAGAAAAAACAATGGAAAAGAGAATGGCTGCTCCGAACGTAAACGGCAATAAAAATGTGATCATATCCACTGCCTCTTTCACCGGCATGGCACTTGCCATCACTTCCACCTGGATTTCAATCCCGTCGTCTGCTTCCATTGTTTTATTTTTCACAATAATCGATTCCGCATTTTCCAGATTGCTCACATCAAAAACCATATCGGCATCGGTATACAGTGATATCTGGAAATCCATTCCCATATAAGTAACTTCACTGCCGGCACACTCTACCGTAACATTGACATTATTTTGTTTTGCAAAATCAGAAAAAATCTGCCCTGCTTCCGCTGCAGTATTCCTTTTTATCTCCTGCTGCAATGTCTCCATTTTCTTTTCCAGCTGATCCTGCATCCGGCTTAAGTACACCTTCGGATAGAAAAAATAAATCATCAGATGCATGGATGTTGTGATAAAAAGCAGCATAAAAAACGTATATAAAAATGTTTTAGGAAATAATTTCATTTTCTTCATATTCAATCCCCTACTCTGCGCACACCGCTGAATACAGCCTTCTTTTGCAGGCTGTTCTCTTATTGATAGTTTATGGCAGCTCCAGCTTATAGCCGACACCCTTTACCGTGATAATACAGTCGAGCTGCAGTTTTTTCCGCAGATTTTTCACATAGACATCCACAACACGGTCAAAAGGGCTTTCCTCCTCCCCCCAGATCCGGTCTAAAATCTGATCCCGGCTCACAACCTGCCCCGCATTCTCCAACAAGACTGC
>ENA-OPDH01002453-OPDH01002453.1-human-gut-metagenome-genome-assembly--contig:-NODE-2453-length-12047-cov-2.795781_pt1 | contig 12047 bp, 7 predicted proteins | sample MGYA00241260_ERZ501500 | MGnify/ENA primary metagenome ERZ501500 (study PRJEB25962, sample SAMEA2042519) | human gut metagenome | biome: human gut; feature: human-associated habitat; material: faeces...
ATTTAAGCAAAAGGAAGCGCTGCGCTATCTGCGGGCCAAGCCGGGAGATAAGGCAGCAGAAATTTTAGTGGATACGGTTTATCTGAAGCTGCGCAATGAGGTGCAGGCGCGTTATATCCTGCAAAAGCATGCGATAACGGCAGATGAAGCAGGCGTAACGCTGGACTGCGGCGTGCGCTTTCATTCGCGTGCACTGGCGCGCCATTTGAAGGGCTGCAACACGGTGCTGCTTATGGGGGCAACGCTCGGCAGCAGGGTAGACGCAGCCATTCGTCGCCTGGCGCTTATCAGCGTTGCTGAAGGCGCGGCGGCTCAGGCCGTGGCAGCGGCGCTGATTGAAAACTATTGCGATGAGGTACAGGCGCAGGCTGAAACAGGCGGTCTGCTGCAGCGTCCGCGTTTTTCGCCGGGCTATGGTGATTGGCCGCTGGAGGAGCAGCGTCAGCTGTTTGCAGTGCTGAACTGTGCCAAACGCATCGGCCTGACGCTGACGGACGGACTGATGATGGCTCCGTCGAAGTCGGTGACGGCAATCATCGGCTTATCGGAAGATGCTGCCTGCGTGCAGAATAAATGTATGACCTGCAGTAATATAAACTGTCCTTACAGAGATACTGATATTAAGAAAGTTTGAGGAGAAGATTTAATTTATGAATTTTAAGGAATTGTTAGGCAAGCAAATGCTGTTCTTTGATGGTGCTACCGGCACACAGCTGCAGGCACGCGGTCTGCAGCCGGGTGAGCTGCCCGAAAGCTGGAATTTTACACACCCCGATATTGTAGAGGCTGTGCATCGCAGTTATCTTGATGTAGGCTCCAATATCGTAAAATCCAATACCTTCGGCGCTAATCCGTTGAAGCTGGCAGGCTCCGGACTGGATTGCAAGGAAACCATCGAAGCGGCTGTGGCGATTGCCAAGAAGGCCTGCGGTGGCAGGGAAAATAAATTTGTTGCGCTGAATTTGGGACCGACAGGGAAGCTGTTGGCTCCTTATGGCGATTTGCCCTTTGAAAAGGCAGTAGAAGCCTACGGCGAAATGGTACGCTACGGCGCTGCTGCCGGTGCGGATCTGATTCTTATCGAAACAATGAGCGACACCTACGAAATCAAGGCTGCGGTTCTGGCATCTAAGGAAAACTGTGATTTGCCGATTTGCGTGACCATGACCTTTGACGAGGATGGCAAGCTGTTGACCGGTGCTACGGTTGAGGCTGCCGCTTTGATGTGCGAAGGTCTGGGCGTAGATGCCATCGGCTTTAACTGCGGTTTGGGACCGGTGCAGGTGGGCAAGCTATTCCCGCAAATGCTGGAAGCAACCAGCCTACCGCTGATTATCAATCCTAATGCCGGACTGCCGGTGCAGCGTGACGGCAAAACCTGCTTTGATGTCGGACCGGAGGAATATGCGGAGCTGATGTACGAGCTCGCAGGCAAGGGCGCAAGCATTGTAGGCGGCTGCTGCGGTACAACGCCGGAGCATATTGCGCAGATGATTGCCAAATGCAAAACTCTGCAGCCGGGTGGTACGCGTGATTGCCGTCTGACTGCGGTATCCTCCTACGGCAAAGCAGTACATTTGGGTGAAGGTCCTGTAATTATCGGCGAACGCATCAATCCTACCGGCAAAAAACGTTTGAAGGAAGCGCTGGTAAACGGTGACCTTGATTATGTGTGCCGTCTTGGTCTGGAGCAGATTGGCGTGGGCGCACAGATTCTGGACGTTAACGTAGGCACGCCGGGTATTGACGAAGCGGCAATGGCTGCGAAGGCTGTGCCGGCGCTGCAGGCGATTACCGATACGCCGCTGCAGATTGATACATCTAATTACGAAGCAATGGAAAGAGCGCTGCGCCTCTATAACGGCAAGCCTATGCTTAATTCCGTCAATGGTAAGGAAGACAGCCTGCAGCATGTGCTGCCGCTGGCTAAAAAATACGGCGCTGTGCTGGTTGCACTGTGTCTTGACGACAGCGGTATTCCCGCTACTGCAGCAGGACGTATTGCCGTGGCTGAAAAAATTATCGCCCGTGCGGCCGAATACGGCATTGAAAGCCGCAATATAGTTGTAGACCCGCTGGCACTGACTATTTCCACCGGTGCCGAAAATGCGGCGATTGCCTGTGAGGTTATCCGCACGATGAAGGCACGCGGTATCAACACTGTTATGGGTGTTTCCAACATTTCGTTCGGTCTTCCCGGACGTGATGCTGTCAACAGCACCTTCTTCAGCATGGCAATGGCAGCAGGCCTTTCCTGCGGCATCATCAATCCGCAGAGCAAGCCGATGATGGATGCTTATTACGGGTATCGTGCGCTGGCAGCCTATGACGAGGGCTGCAAGGAATATGTACAGCATTATGCAGATGCACCGAAGGCTGCAGCAACAACAGTAAGCGAAATGGGTCTTTACGATGCCATTGTCAAAGGACTGCAGGGACCTGCGCGTCAGGCCGCAGCCAAGGCTCTGGAAAGCGAAAAGCCGTTGGATATCATTAACAAATATATGATTCCTGCGCTTGATTTTGTCGGTCATGGCTTTGAAAAGAAAACTCTCTTCCTGCCGCAGCTTCTGATGAGCGCGGATGCGGCGAAGGCAGCCTTTGAGGTTATCCGCGAGGCTGTCGGCGTGGGCGAAACGCAGGGAGAAACAGTAATTATCGCTACTGTCCATGGCGATATCCACGATATCGGCAAAAACATCGTTAAGGTACTGTTGGAAAATTACGGCTATCGCGTGCTTGACTTGGGCAAGGACGTGCCTGTGGAAGCAGTTGTAGAGGCAGCCAAGAAAACAGATGCCAAGGTTGTCGGCTTGTCTGCATTGATGACTACTACAGTAGGCGCAATGGAAGAAACTATTGCTGCGTTGCATAATGAATGTGATTGTCAGGTTGTTGTCGGCGGTGCGGTGCTCACGCAGGAATATGCTGACACCATCGGTGCCGAGCATTATGCGCCGAACGCTGTCAGTGCGGTAAACTACGTCAACGAAATCTTAGGCAAATAATTTATATACAGATGATTTGAGGACTATCATGCTTAGCGTGGTAGTCCTTTTTTACGGAGTTTCGACTTTTTGGTCATTAAGCAGGAAAAACTGCTCCCTCCCAAGAATTAAACAAATATCACCATGAACGGAGGGATGCTGCATGAACATTTACGTTTGGCGACACAACAAAACATATCACAGCCACAGTATGATTGACGAGCCCTGCGTCAACAGCGAATTTTATCTTGATGCGATTGCTGTTGTGCTGGCACATGATTTGGAAGAAGCGCTGGCCAAGCTGGCGGAGGAAAACAAAGGCTGGCGCACCGAGGATTTGCGGAAGCTGCCGTGCAGCGTATATCCTGCGGATAAGGCGGCAGTAATCTTTTCCGAACTGCGCGGGATTATTCCGCATCTCTAAAAACAAAAAAGCCCGAATTCCCACATGAAATGTATGTGAGAATTTGGGCTTTTGCTTTATCTGCTTACCAGATGCTTTTTAAAATCGGCAGTAAAATCGGTGCCAGGATAGAGGTGCTGATGCCGGTAAGGGCAATCGCTACACCGCCGATGGCCAGCTGAACGGGGCTGACATTGGCGCAGACGCTGGTGCCGAGGCCGTGGCTGGAGGCGCCGATAGCAAGACCGGCAGCCAAATGGTTTTTGATTCCCAAAAGGCGCAGCAGCTTGTGATTGAAGGTTGCTCCCAGCATGCCGGTGAAGATAACAGCAGCTGTAGTCAACGCCGGAATACCGCCGATTGTTTTGGAAACATCAATGGCGATTGGCGTCGTAATGGATTTGGGAATGAGCGAAAGCAGAACCTGCTCGCTGGTACCCATGGCCTTGCCGCAGAAGTAAACGACTATGATAGCCGAAAGCGTTGCCAACGTAACGCCGCCGGCGATAGCACCGGCCTTGGCCATGATAAGTTCACGGTTCTTGTACAGGGGCAGGGCCAGAGCGATGGTTGCCGGTCCTAAAAGAAAGTTAATGAATTCCGCACCTGCTTCGTACTGCTTGTACTCTACGCCTGGCGCCAGAACGATGACAGCGATGACCAGAGGGCAGGCGATAACGAAGGGCGGAATGATGTTCAGGCTGAAGCGGTCGATGATGATTTCGCTGATAACATACAGGATGACCGTCAGACCTATGCCAAAGAGCGGTGAGTTAAGTAAAACGTCAGGAAAAAGCATCATTGACTCTCCTTTCCTTTAAGCATTGCTTCGATAAAGAAGGCTGTAACGCTCAGAACGACAATGCTGCAGACAACAATGGTAACAGTAATGGGCAACAGCTCAGCTTTGATAACATCTGCATATAATATAACGCTGACGCCTGCCGGTAAAAACAGCATACCCATTTTGGAAATCAGGATATCGCAGATTCCCTCGATGGAGCTTGCCGGAATAACGTTGCCGCAGAGAAGTGCCGTTAAAATCAGCATTCCCAAAAGAGCGGGCGGAAAGGGTACGCCGAGGGCGTTGATGATGAGCGTGGATACCCATTGCAAAAGCAGTAAAAAGGCGATACCGCGCAATAAGCTGGTGGGTGACATTTTGTTTCCTCCTCATAAAAACATGACAAATACTATTATTATAGACCTGTTGGTGGAAGTACGCATAAAGGTCAAAACGGCTGGGGTGAGCCGATGGTCTTTGGGGTTAAGAGTACTTGGCCGACAGAACGACATGCTATTAATATTGCCACAAAGCTAACAATCTGTCAACAAAATGACGGTGATTTTTCACTGAATTAACACAGAAAATCATTTGACTTTTTGACTTTTACTGATATAATAGCAATTAGAAAGTGAATAGTGGTCCGAAAATGGCAAAGAGTCAACGCCATTCGGTTATTGACCGCTATTGAACCTGATAGAAGGAGGTGCAGCGTGATGAATGAACGCTACAGTGAAGAGGTAAAGGCTATCTTAGAGGCTGCTCAGCAGCAGGCAGTTATGAACTATCACCAGGAGCTGACAACGGCACATGTTCTGGCAGCATTGTGCGGCAGTGACGGCTTCTTTAAATATTTGCTGCAGAGCCTGCACATTGATGAAAATGCTTTCAGCAAGGATGCTAAGGCTTTAGTACAAAAAATCCCCGGAGTTAAAGGTCAGGACCGTCAGCTGATGATGGGTACCGGCTTTGCCAGAGTAATGGCTATTCTGGGACAAAGTAAGGAAGAAATCGGCATCGGTCAGCTGGTTGCAGCTATGGCCAGTGACGGTGACAGCGATGTTGTATCACTCTTCCGTAAATATGGTATAGATAAGAAAAAAGTTGAGGCGGCATTTATGCAGTATCAAAATAGCGAAGCAAATGATGAAACTAAAAAGACGCTGGAAAAATACGGCCAGGATCTGACAGCTAAAGCTAAAGACGGCAAGCTGGACCCGGTAATCGGCCGTGATGAGGAAATCCGTCGTACGATTGAAATCCTTTCGCGTCGTAAGAAAAATAATCCGGTGCTTATCGGTGAACCAGGAGTCGGAAAATCTGCCATTGTAGAGGGTTTGGCATTGCGTATTGTGCAAAAGAAAGTTTCGCGCATTTTGTTTGAAAAGCGCGTGGTGATGCTTGATATGGCCTCTGTGGTGGCGGGAACAAAATATCGTGGTCAGTTTGAGGAACGTATCCGCTCTATTATCAATGAGTTGCAGAAAAATCCGAATGTCATCCTTTTCATCGATGAAATCCATACGATTGTAGGTGCTGGTGCTGCTGCCGGTTCCATGGATGCTGCCAATATGCTGAAACCGGCTTTAGCGCGTGGTGAAATCCAGTGTATTGGAGCTACCACTCTCGATGAATACAGAAAGAATATTGAGAAAGACGGTGCTTTGGAACGTCGTTTCCAAAAGGTGATTGTAGAGCCTACCACAGCTGAAGAAACGCTTCAGATATTGAAGAATATCAAGGAGAAGTTTGAAGACCATCATAACGTGAGCTACACGGATGAAGCCTTGGAAGCATGTGTCAAGTTGTCAGCACGCTATATAACCGACCGCAACTTCCCGGATAAAGCTATTGATGCTTTGGACGAGGCGGGGTCGCGTGTGCATTTGACGAATATTAATGTTCCGAAAGAAATTGAGGAGCAGGAAAAGCTGATTGAAGAGGCACGTGGCTTGAAGGCTGAAGCTGTAAAATCACAGAATTTTGAGCTGGCTGCTAGCTACCGTGACCGTGAGAAGGAACTTTCTGTCCGCTTGGAGGAGATGAAGGTCGAGTGGGAAGCCCGTTTGAAGGATGACCGCCAAATGGTAGGCGAAGAGGAAATAGCCAATGTTATTTCGATGATGTCCGGTGTACCCGTACAGCGCATGGCGCAGGCAGAAGGACTTAAACTGGCCGGAATGAAGGAAGAACTACAGGCGAAGGTGATAGCTCAAGATGCTGCGATAGAGAAACTTACCAAAGCAATCTTGCGTAGCCGTGTAGGGTTGAAAGACCCGAACCATCCCATCGGAACCTTTATGTTCCTTGGCCCTACTGGTGTGGGTAAGACGCATTTGGCAAAGCAATTGGCAAAATATATGTTTGGCTCTGCCGATGCCTTGATACGTATCGATATGAGCGAGTATATGGAGAAATACACCGTATCTCGTATGATTGGTGCCGCTCCGGGATATGTGGGCTATGAGGAAGGCGGCCAGTTGACCGAAAAGGTTCGTCGCAAGCCGTATTCCATTGTCTTGCTGGATGAGATTGAGAAAGCTCATCCGGATGTGTTCAACATCTTGCTTCAGGTACTGGATGAAGGTCGTTTGACTGACAATTATGGCAGAACCATTGATTTCAAGAATACGGTTATCATTATGACCTCCAATATCGGTACGCGACAGTTGAAGGAATTTGGCCGTGGCGTAGGTTTTACGGCGCAAAACCGCACGGATGACAATGAACATTCGCGCAGCGTGATACAAAAGGCTCTGAACAAGACCTTTGCTCCCGAATTCTTGAATCGTTTGGATGAAATCATTACTTTCGACCAGCTCTCCTTGGAGGCCATCACAAAGATTGTGGACATTGAGCTGAAAGGCTTGTACGAACGGGTTGAAGCAATTGGTTACAAGCTGGTTGTGGAGGATGATGCAAAGACATTCCTTGCTTCGAAAGGGTACGATGTACAGTTTGGTGCGCGTCCATTGAAGCGTGCTATTCAGAACCACTTGGAGGATGGACTTTCCGAGCTGATAGTGGCGGCGGAGTTACAGCCGGGTGATACGGTAAACGTATCAGTAGACAAAGAAAAAGACGAGTTGAGCATCAAGAAGGCATAAGCTGTTCTTTATAAAAACCGTCAAAATGTCAGTCCTTATGGGCTGGCATTTTTTTTGTGCTATATCTGCCGGAATAATTAAAAATATAAATCTAAAAAATATAAATGTAGTATGCAAAAAGGTAATATTGGGGTAACTACTGAGAATATCTTCCCCGTCATTAAAAAGTTCTTGTATAGTGATCATGAAATTTTTCTCCGTGAGTTGGTTTCTAACGCGGTTGATGCTACACAGAAGCTGAAAACACTCTCCTCTATCGGTGAGTTCAAGGGTGAAGTTGGCGATTTAACCGTACGTGTTTCGCTGGGAAAAGATACTATTACAGTGTCCGACCATGGTATAGGTCTTACGGCTGAAGAAATAGACAAGTATATTAACCAGATAGCTTTCTCTGGCGCCAATGACTTCCTTGAGAAATATAAAAACGATGCCAACGCCATCATCGGCCATTTCGGATTGGGTTTCTATTCGGCTTTTATGGTTGCCAAGAAAGTCGAAATCATCACTAAATCCTATCGGGAAGGCACCCAGGCTGTAAAGTGGACATGCGATGGCAGTCCGGAGTTTACGATTGAAGACACTGATAAGGCAGAACGTGGTACGGATATCGTTCTTTACATAGACGATGACTGCAAGGAATTCCTTGAAGAAGCACGCATCTCCTCTTTGTTGAAGAAGTATTGCAGTTTCCTCCCTATTCCGGTTGCATTCGGCAAGAAGAAAGAATGGAAAGACGGCAAGCAGGTTGAAACTGCCGAGGATAATATCATCAATGATTCCAACCCGTTGTGGACGCTGAAACCCAGCGAATTGAAAGATGAAGATTATAAGAAGTTCTACCGTGACCTTTATCCTATGTCCGACGAACCTTTATTCTGGATTCATCTGAATGTGGATTATCCGTTCCACCTTACCGGTATTCTGTACTTCCCTAAAGTGAAAAGCAACATTGAGTTGAACAAGAATAAGATTCAGCTCTACTGTAACCAGGTATATGTAACGGATTCGGTGGAAGGTATTGTTCCTGATTTCTTGACCCTGCTGCATGGTGTGCTCGATTCACCGGACATTCCATTGAACGTTTCCCGTTCTTATCTGCAGAGCGATGCCAACGTGAAGAAGATTTCTACATATATCACGAAGAAGGTGTCAGACCGTTTGCAGTCTATCTTCAAGAATGACCGTAAACAGTTTGAGGAAAAGTGGAATGACTTGAAAATCTTCATCAACTACGGAATGCTTACGCAGGAAGATTTCTATGATAGAGCCAAGGATTTTGCCCTTTTCACCGATACAGACAGCAAATATTATACTTTCGAAGAGTATAAGACGTTGATTAAAGATAACCAGACGGATAAGGATGGAAATCTGATTTATCTGTATGCCAACAATAAAGATGAACAATACAGCTATATAGAGGCCGCTACGAATAAAGGATACAATGTGCTGTTGATGGATGGACAGCTGGACATTGCGGTGGTGAGCATGTTGGAACAGAAGTTCGAAAAGGTTCGCTTCACTCGTGTAGACAGCGATATTATTGATAATCTGATTGTCAAGGAAGACAAGAAGAATGAAGCGTTGGAAGCCGGCAAGCAGGAAGTTCTTTCTTCCATCTTCAAGAGCCAGTTGCCCAAGATGGATAAGACGGAGTTTAACATCACGGCGCAGGCTTTGGGCGAAAACGCCACTCCTATCATGATAACTCAGAGCGAATACATGCGCCGTATGAAGGAAATGGCCAATATTCAGGCTGGAATGAGCTTCTATGGCGAAATGCCGGATATGTTTAACCTAGTATTGAATTCAGACCATAAGCTGGTGAAGGAAGTGCTGGCAGATGAGGACAAGGAATGTGCTGCTGCCGTTGCTCCAGTTCAGGCAGAGATGGATGAAGTGAACAAGCAACGTAATGAGTTGAAAAAGAAGCAGGAAGGAAAGAAAGATGAGGATATACCGACTGCCGAAAAAGATAAGGTAAGTGAGCTGGATAAGAAGTGGAATGAACTGAAAACGCAGAAAGAAGGTGTCTTTGCCGATTATGCAGCCAAGAATAAGGTTGTCCGTCAGCTGATAGATTTGGCACTGTTGCAGAATGGTATGTTGAAAGGTGAAGCTTTGAACAACTTTGTCAAGAGAAGCATTGACCTGATAAAATAAGTCCCTTTAAATTTGCATTTAATATATGCAAGGGTATTGTGATTCTTCAGAGTCGCAATACCCTTTTTTATTCATTTTCACCAATTATAAAGTGATTTTCTCCGTTGAATACGGCATTTTTAGAAACTATTGTTTATATTTGGGGCAATGAACATTTATCTTACTCGGAATCGCATAGTTATGAAAAGAGTTTTATTGTTTTTGTCGTTTCTTCTATGTACCTTTATTTTACAAGCTCAGAAAGTGGGGCTTGTATTGAGTGGCGGTGGAGCAAAAGGCATGACTCATATTGGCATTATCCGGGCTTTGGAAGAGAATAATATACCCATTGATTATATAACCGGAACCTCTATGGGAGCTATCATCGGTTCGCTGTATGCTATGGGGTATTCTCCGGACGATATGGAGGCGCTGTTGCGCTCTCCCGACTTTAAGCGTTGGTATTCGGGTAAAGTGGAGCCCAAATACGAGTATTATTTTAAAAAGAATCGTCCTTCACCGGAATTTTTCAATATCCGTTTCGCTTTTAGGGACTCGCTGCATATAAAGCCCCAGATACTTCCTACAAGCATGGTCAACCCTATACAGATGAATTTGGTATTTGTGGAATTGTTTGCACGCGCTACAGCTGCATGTGGCGGTAATTTCAACAATCTGTTTGTCCCTTTTCGCTGTATAGCATCCGATGTGTACAATAAAAAGCCATTGGTATTGGGTAAAGGGGATTTGGGAGATGCGGTACGTGCTTCCATGAGCTTTCCATTTGTCTTTAAACCGATAGAAATAGACAGTACACTTGCTTATGATGGCGGTATTTATAATAATTTCCCTACGGATGTGATGCGGGAAGATTTTCATCCGGATGTCATTATTGGCAGTGTGGTGGCGGCAAATCCCGGTAAGCCGAAGGAGAATGACCTGATGAGCCAATTGGAGAATATGATTATGCAGAAGACCGATTATTCCATTCCGGACTCATTGGGTATAGTCATGACCTTCAAGTACGATGATGTCAACCTGCTGGATTTTGACCGTCTGCAGGAATTGCACGATATAGGCTACAACCGTACTCTTAATATGATGGATTCCATCAAAAGCCGTGTTCACCGTAGGGTGAATGCTGATAATGTGCGTTTGAGGCGCCTTGTCTTCCGGAGTAACCTACCTCAATTCCGTTTCCGGGATATTATTATTGAAGGGGCGAATGCCCAACAGCAAGCCTACATCAAAAAAGAATTCCATGATGAGGAGCATGAAGTCTTTACTTATGAAGACTTGAAGCGCGGGTATTTCCGTTTGCTGGCAGATAATATGATTTCGGAAATAGTTCCTCACGCAGTGTATGATTCGGAAGCCGATTTATATCAGCTGCATTTGAAGGTGAAGATGGAGGATAATTTTTCCGTGCGTCTGGGGGGCAGTGTCTCTACCACGAGCTCAAACCAAATCTATTTGGGAGTAGGATATCAGAACTTGAATTATTATTCCAAGGAAATAACTTTTGACGGTCAGTTGGGTAAGATTTATAATAATGCACAGTTGATGGGTAAGATTGATTTGCCTACCCGCATACCTACATCCTTTCGTTTTATTGCTTCAATCAGTACCTTCGATTACTACAAGAAGGATAAGTTGTTTTCCAAGAATGACAAGCCTTCATTCAATTCAAAAGATGAGCGCTTTGTGAAGTTGATGGTTGCCTTGCCGTTTCTGGCCAATAAGCGTGCGGAGTTCAGTCTGGGGTATGGCCAACTGGAAGATAACTATTTTCAATCCAGCGTAATAGATTTCGATAAGGACCGTTCGGACAGAAGTACATACAAACTTTTGGGAGGTTCCATCGGTTTCTATGGGAGTACCCTAAATACGCGGCAATACGCGACAAAAGGTTATTTGGAGAAGCTGATAGCCCAGGTCTTTACCGGGAGGGAAAGATTTGAACCTGGGAATCCGCAAGAAGGGTACAGTCCTTCCCCGCAAGAACGGCAATCATGGTTGCAAATTTCTTATATGAAGGAGGCATATCACACAATGGGACCGAAGTTCACCTTGGGATGGATGGCAGAAGCACTGTATTCGTCGAAAAATTTTTCTGAGAATTATACGGCAACTATGATGCAGGCAGGAGAATTTGCACCGACTCCACATAGTAAACTGATGTACAATGAAGCTTTTCGTGCCAACCAATATGTGGCTGCCGGCATCAAACCGATATATGTTTTGAATGATATGTTCCAGTTTCGGACAGAATTTTATGGCTTTACGCCGATTTTTCCGATAAAAAAGAATGCATTGAATAAAGCGTATTATGGAAAAGCATTCTCCCGCTTTGAGTATATGGGAGAAGTTTCTGTTATTTGTCATTTGCCCTTCGGAGCCATCTCTGCTTATGTAAATCATTATAGCTCACCGAGAAGGGAGTGGAATGTGGGGATGACAATCGGCTGGCAGTTGTTTAATTATCGCTTTGTCGAATAAATTTCTTCAAAAAAAGTTTGTATATTGTTTGCTAATTCGAAAAAAGTACGTATCTTTGCACCCGTTAAACAAAAAGGCCGCGTAGCTCAACTGAATAGAGTAGCTGACTACGGATCAGCCGGTTACAG
>ENA-OPDH01002461-OPDH01002461.1-human-gut-metagenome-genome-assembly--contig:-NODE-2461-length-12016-cov-3.560823_pt1 | contig 12016 bp, 9 predicted proteins | sample MGYA00241260_ERZ501500 | MGnify/ENA primary metagenome ERZ501500 (study PRJEB25962, sample SAMEA2042519) | human gut metagenome | biome: human gut; feature: human-associated habitat; material: faeces...
GAAAAGCCTGTCCCATACGGGCAACTGTATCTTCATCATAGCTTTCCAACCACTGATCCACGATCCACTGCGGAAGGGAATACTTCACCGACAGACTCGTTAATTCTACGCTTTCCAGATTCCGGCTGATGGTGCGCAGCACTCCGTTGACAAATCCCTTCAGATTGGAGAACCCTTTGCGGACTGCCAGCTTCACTGCCTCATTGCAGACGGCGCTGTCAGGCACACTGTCCATATATTTCAACTGATACACACTGCTTCTTAAGATGGTGCGTATAACCGGTTTCATTTTATTTACTTTAACTTTGGAAAATTGATTGATGATATGATCGATCTCTATCATGCGTTCAAGCGTGCCATTTACCACCCTTGTGATAAACGCACGCTCTTTCTTATCCAGATACTGATATTGATCCAGAACATTTTTCAAGGCAATATGACTATATTCCCCTTCTTTTGTAATAAGGAGCAGCGTCTCAAGCACCAGCTCCCGATCATTTACCGATGATCCCATCCCTTTTCTCCTCTATTTTTCTAATCGTTCCTTCTGGAACCTGTCAGCAGAAGGATACGCAAGAGCTGCAAAATTGCCGCTGCCGCCCCGGCTACATAAGTAAGCGCCGCTGCTGTCAGCACTTTTCTTGTCTGTCTTACCTCATCCGGATAGAGCATTCCGGTATCTCCGAGAATCCGAAGCGCACGCCCGGAAGCATTAAATTCCACCGGAAGGGTCACAACCTGGAACAAAACAGACGCAGAAAATGCCAGAACTCCCAGATTCAGAAACAGTGCGGAACTATTGCTGTTAAATAATAGTCCAAGCAAGATCAGCGGCCATGCTATGGCGCTGCCAAAATTAGCAACCGGCACAAGCGCACCACGCAGCTTAAGCGGCACATAGCCTCTCGCATGCTGGATCGCATGCCCACATTCATGCGCCGCCACTCCGATCGCAGCTACCGAACACTGATTATAAGTAGCTCCCGACAGACGGAGCACTTTATTTCTCGGATCATAGTGATCCGTCAGATTTCCAGACACATATTCCACACGCACATCATAGATGCCGGCACCACGAAGCAGACGTTCTGCCGTCTCTCTTCCGGTCATCCCGGAATGACTCATCACTCTGGAATAACGCTGAAAAGTAGATCTCATTTTTGCAGATGCTGCCATACAGATCAACACACCGATCAATACTAAGATGTAGGTACGGTCAAAATACATTGGATATATCATTGTAATTCCTCCTATCCCGAAACATATCGTTATTATATATGAAACTCGGAGAAAATACCTGTTTTTCACACATTTTTAAGAATTTTTAAGAACTGTTCCGATTTTCACGTCATATCCACGCAAAAATGCGTCCGCTTCCATTCTCTTTTTGCCGGGTATCTGAAGTGCCGTCACTTTCAGAAGTCCTTTTCCGGTCTGTACGAGGAAACCATCCTTTTCCACTCTCACCACAGTTCCTGAAGCTTCTTTTGTATCCTCTTCACAGACTTCTGCTTCCCAGATCTTCATTACCTTCCCGTTCCAGTCCGTATAAGCACTGGGCCACGGGTTCAATCCGCGGATCAGACGCTCAATCTCCTCTGCGGACTTGTTCCAGTCAATATTTCCAAGATTTTTATCCAGCATTCTTGCATAGGCTGTGGGGCTGTCTCCCTGTTTCTGCGGAACAATCGTATGTTCCTCAAGCCCCTTTAATGTCTCTACACAAAGTCCGGCTCCGGCTTCTGCCAGTTTATCGTGGAGACTTCCTCCGGTCTCTTTATCATCCAGTACGATCTCTGTCTTAAGAAGCATATCACCGGTATCTAAGCCTTCGTCCATCTGCATAGTTGTCACGCCGGATACTTTCTCTCCATCAATCACTGCCCATTGGATCGGAGCGGCTCCTCGATATTTCGGAAGCAGAGAAGCGTGGACATTGACACAACCGTATGGCGTCATTTCCAAAATTTCCTTTGGAAGAATCTGTCCAAAAGCGATCACCACCATAATGTCCGCATTGTATTTGCGAAGCTCTTCCACGCAGGAGGCTTCCCTTACCTTCTTCGGCTGAAATACAGGTATTCCGTGTGCCATCGCTGCTTCTTTCACCGGCGTAAACTGCATCTTTCCGCCGCGCCCCTTGGGCTTATCCGGCTGCGTGACAGCAAGCACAACCTCGTGTCCTGCCTCAACGAGCGCTTCCAGTGTCCCCACAGAAAAGTCCGGTGTGCCAAAAAATATTATTTTCATCTACTCTTCCTCCCCGTAAGGCTCCACATCATGAATTCCGCCTTCCGCCAGTTCTACATACATTTTTCCATCCAGATGGTCAAGTTCGTGGCAGAATGCTCTTGCCAGCAGCTCTTCTCCCTCCAGCTCAATCTCTTCCATCTCTTCATTTAAAGCTCTCACCTTCACGTAATTCGGACGAGTCACAAGACCGGATTTCCCCGGTACACTTAAGCAGCCTTCTTCTCCGCACTGCTCGCCGGCAGTTTCTACGATCACCGGATTGATCAGGATGATCGGTCCTTCGCCTACATCAATGACCACGATCCTTTTTAAAATGCCGACCTGAGGAGCCGCAAGACCGACACCCATTGCCTCATACATAGTATCTAACATATCGTTGATCAGTATTTTTGTGCGAAGCGTCATTTTTGTCACTTCTTTACACGGTTTTGTCAACACCTCATCGCCTAATTCACGTATTTTTCTAATTGCCATAATTTTTCTCCTTTTCTTTGATATTTATATGTTTAACGGATTAAAATCAAACTGAATCCTCAATTGATCGAATCCTCTGTTCATATCTATATACTGCTCCAGCAGATCTTTTGTGCGAACTAACAGCTCATAGTCTTCGCTTTTCACATAAATGATCTGGCGGTACTGATCATTTACTTTGGACACATAAGGCGCCGCCGGTCCGATCACAGTAAGCCGCCCTTCCCGGTTGATGCGTTCTGTGAATTCCTTCAGATATCCTGCTGCCACCTTAAGATGCTCTTCCGATTGTCCGGTCATCCAGATTGCCAAAAGCTCTTCTGCCGGCGGGTAGCCCATCAACATGCGATAATTCATTTCTTCTTCATAGAAGCTCTCGTAATCCTGTCTCGCTGCGGTCTGGATACTGTAATGTTCCGGATTGTATGTCTGGATCACTACTTCACCTTTCTCCCGTCCTCTTCCCGCTCGCCCGCAGGCTTGCGACAACAGCTGGAAGGTCCGTTCTGCAGACTGATAATGGTTAGAATATAATGACATATCTGCCGCCAGTATGCCTACCAGAGTCACCTGCGGAAAATCATGTCCTTTCACGATCATCTGCGTACCGATGAGAATATCTGCTTCCTCTGCCGCAAATGCCGACAGTATCTTCTCATGGCTGTCCTTTTTCTTGGTCGTGTCCATATCCATACGAAGTACCCTTGCCGCCGGAAACATCTTCGTCACCAGTTCTTCAATCTGCTGTGTACCGGCGCGAAACCCTCCGATATAATGAGAACCACACTCCGGGCAGGAAGTCATGGAAGGTCTTTCATAGCCGCAATAGTGACAGACAAGCTTCCCGTTTTTGTGGGCGGACAGCGCCACATCGCAATGAGGACATTTTACAACATAGCCACATTCCCTGCAAGAAACAAATCCTGCATAGCCTCGCCGATTCAAAAACAGCATGATCTGCTGTCTCTTTTGCAGCCGGTCTTCTATCATTTCTTTCAGTCTGTCACTGATGATCGAACGGTTCCCATGCTTTAATTCTTCCCTCATATCTACTGTATATACTTCCGGAAGGCTCTGAGCAGTTGCCCTGTTCTTTAATTCCAGCAGCGTATATTCTCCCAGCCTGCACCGATAAAATGCTTCCAATGAAGGAGTTGCTGATCCAAGGACTACACTGGCTCCCTCTAACTTTGCACGCCGAATCGCAGTCTCTCTTGCGTGATACCTTGGCACCTGTTCGCTCTTATACGTGGTCTCATGTTCCTCGTCGATCACGATAAGTCCCAGATTCTCAAAAGGTGTAAATAACGCAGATCTTGGACCGATCATAACGTCTACCTCGCCTCGCTTTACCCGTTCCATCTGGTCAGACCGTTCTCCCTGTGAGAGTCTTGAATTCAGGATAGATACACGATTTCCGAATCGGTTATAAAACCGAAGCACCGTCTGATACGTAAGAGCAATCTCAGGGATCAGTACAATCGCCTGCTTCCCGCTCTCAACAACATGCCGGATCATTTGCATATATACTTCTGTTTTTCCGCTTCCGGTCACTCCATAGACAAGATACGTGTTCCTGTAACCATTCTCATAATCTTGTGCAAAAACAGAAACCGCCTGTTCCTGCTCCTTCGTAAGAATTGTTTCTTTCTCTTCTGTCCTGCGGTAACATAACGGATTTCGAAGTGCATCCTGAGATTCGATAAGGAGAATTCCCTGCTCTTCCATTGCACGAAGAACCGACAACGTCACATGAAGCTTCTTCGTCAGCAGTTCATAATCCTGACACGGCTGATCAAGAAGTCCTGCCAACACTCTCGCCCTTGCTTTCTGGTTCTTATGAAGGAAGATATCCAACCTTTCTCTCCCCTCTTCTTCTGAAAGTAAGAGCCGGACAGTTCGCTTCTTCTTAATCTTCTCCTGCTTCTTGATCGGAAGCACCGTTCGAAGCGCCTGAATCATCGTTCCTCCATAGGATTCTTTCATCCATGCAGCAAGCGCCACAAGCTTTGACTCAATCGCCCGCTTATCTTCTGCCCGGCGCAAAATGAACTTGATCTTATCTTCATCGTAATCCGCAGTTTCGGAAAAACCGATCACGTAGCCGCCTGTCTCTTTATTTCCTCTTCCAAAGGGCACGATGACTTCTGTTCCAACTTCAAGTATCCCCTCAAGCTCTGAGGGGATACGGTACTGAAATACTTTATCCAGTTTTTCATGGGTAATGTCGATAATAATATCCGCGTACATTTTACTCCTTTAATTCGTCCAATACTTCCTGAATGAGCACACGGTCATCCATGTCATATTTCACACCCTTGATCTCCTGATAAGTCTCATGGCCTTTTCCGGCAAGAATGATCACATCGCCTTTCTGTCCATGCTCGATAGCATAGCGAATGGCTTCTTTCCGGTCACAGATGTCAATGTATTTTCCATCTGTCTTCTTGATACCGGTAATAATATCTTCGATAATCTCCTGCGGTTCTTCAAACCTTGGATTATCAGAAGTGATGATGGTAAAATCAGAAAGCTTTCCTGACACTTCTCCCATCTCGTATCGTCTTGTCTTGGAACGATTTCCGCCACAGCCAAATACAGTAACAATGCGTCCCGGATTGTAATCTCTGAGCGTATGAAGAAGACTTTCAAGGCTCATGGCATTATGAGCGTAATCAATCATTAACGCAAAATCATCCGATACTTTGATCATCTCAATACGACCTTTTACTTTCGCTACTTTCAGCGCCTTCTTGATCGTCTCTACCGGCACGTCAAAATGTCTGCACACGGCAATCGCGGTCAGAGAATTGTATACACTGAACTCACCCGGAATGTCGATCTCTACATCAAAATCCATAAGGCTCTCTACTTTGTATTTCATTCCCAGATATCCCGGTCTTGACACATGCTCTACGTCTACCGCGCGAAGATCTGCTTTCTCGGAAAATCCGAAAGTCTCAACCTTACAGGTTGCGAAGCGGAACACGTCCTCAAACCACTTGTCGTCTATATTGGCAATTCCAAGCTTACACTGGGTAAATAAAATACCTTTGCAGCGCTTGTAATCTTCAAAATCTTTATGCTCATTTGGTCCGATATGATCTTCTCCGAGGTTGGTGAAAATACCGATCTCAAACTCAATTCCCGCAGTTCTGTGAAGCATCAGTCCCTGTGAAGAAACCTCCATTACAACGCTGTCACATCCTGCCTCTACCATTTCTGCAAAATATTTATGGATTGTGTAAGATTCCGGTGTTGTATTGCTTGCCGGGATTGTCTTATCTCCAATGATCGTCTCAATGGTACCGATAAGTCCCACCTTATGACCGACACCTTCCAAAATGGATTTTACCATGTAGGTGGTCGTCGTCTTTCCCTTTGTTCCGGTAATTCCAATCACATTGAGCTTCTTTGCCGGATAGCCAAAATAAGTCGCTGACATAAGGGCAAGCGCATATCTGGTGTCGTCCACATGAATCACCGTCATTCCTTCCGGTGCATTTACCGAACGTTCTACGATGACTGCTGCCGCTCCTTTTGACGCTACATCTTCTATATATTCATGTCCATCTGTCACTGCCCCGGCAATACAGACGAACACACTTCCTTCCTTTACCTTTCTGGAATCATTGATAAGCTCCGTTACCTCTATGTCGTCACTTCCCTGACAGACTTCATATTCCAGATGCTCTAACAGATATGATAATTTCATAACAGCACTCCTTCATTTTTTTACTTTTATATTGAGTATACCATTTTTTCCGTATACAGCAAAGGATAATTTGTGTTATACTGCTATACAGAATTTATATTTAGAAAAGGGGAATGTAATCGTGAAAGCTTATGAAAGATTATTAAAGTATGTGGTTGTCCGCACACCGAGTGACGAAAACAGTGACACTGTACCGTCTTCCAAGTGCCAGTTTGACCTTGCACATCTGTTGGAAGAGGAAATGAAAGCACTTGGTCTGACCGATGTTTATCTGGACGACCAGTGTTACCTCTATGGTAAATTACCTGCAACAGAAGGTCTGGAAGACAAGCCTGCTATTGGCTTTATTGCACACATGGATACTGTTTCTGACTTCTGTGACCATGATATCACACCAGTGATCACAGAGAATTATAACGGAGAAGATCTGGTTCTTGGAACAAGCGGTCTTACCTTAAGTACAGAAACATTTCCACACCTTAAAGATTTAAAAGGACGCACACTCATCACTTCTGACGGAACGACTGTACTGGGCGCGGATGACAAGGCCGGAATCGCAGAGATTCTCACTGTGATCGAACAGTTACAGGAACAGAACATCCCACATGGTCCGATCTGCGTTGCATTTACACCGGATGAGGAGATCGGCACCGGCGCTTCTCATTTTGATGTGGAACGCTTTGGCGCAGATTACGGATATACACTGGACGGAGACACCGAGGGAGAGATCCAGTACGAAAACTTCAATGCATGCAAAGCATGTTTTGACATTACAGGAGTAAGTGTTCATCCGGGTTCTTCCAAAGATACGATGATTAACGCCTCCCTTGTTGCCATGGAGATCAACAGTCTCCTTCCAGGCATGGAGACTCGGCGCGGCACAGAAGATTATGAAGGATTCTATCATCTTGTATCTATGTCCGGTGACTGTTCTAAGGCTCAGTTAAACTACATTGTCAGAGACCATGACAAGAACTACTTCGAAGCAAGAAAGCGTACTTTAACTCTGATTGAAAAGAATCTGAACGCAAAATGGGGGGAAGGAACTGTAAAACTTACCCTCACTGACCAGTATAAAAACATGGCTGAAATCATTGCCGGATGCATGCATCTTATCGACAATGCAAAACAAGCCTGTGAAAATGCCGGAATTGAAGCACTCATACTTCCAATCCGCGGAGGCACAGACGGATGTCAGTTAAGCTTCAAAGGACTTCCATGTCCGAACCTTGGAACCGGCGGACACGCTTACCACGGTCCTTACGAACACATCACGATCGAAGGCATGGACAAAGCGGTTGCTATGGTAACAGAACTGGTAAAACTTTACACAAAATAAAAAACTAAAGAGGTTAGAAACATGTGGTTATTTAAAAGACTGGCGCTGTTCCTTGGCGCCATCCTAATCGCCGCTATCGCAGGATTCTTCATTCTGCCGGGTGCAAGTCAGACAGAAATTGTCTTATTCATCGTGGGCTGTGTAGCCCTTGGCGATATCACTTACTATCTGGACAAGAAATATTTCCAGTAAGAGCATGAAAATGGGGACGGGTTTTCAAAACCCGTCCCCTGCTTTACTTCTATGCTCCGTGAGGCTTAAATCCTTCGCCTCTTACTTCATTGGATTCCATCATAATGAGGAATGCTTTTTCATCCTCGTCTTTGACCGCCTTCTGTACATTGTACATTTCTTTATTGCTGCACGCACACATTACAACCAGTTTATCATCCCTTGAGAAGCTTCCTTCCGCCTTTAAGAAAGTACATCCTCTTGCTGTCATTTCGTCAATCCGTTTTGCAACTTCCGGTCCTTTGTCCGTAACGATCAGCGCCATCTTACCGGCATCAATACCGTACATCACTTTGTCTACTACAACAGTCAAAATATAAGTCAAGATCAAACCGTAAATAATACTGTCAATATCCCCGAAGATCAAACCACCTGTCACAACGATCACAAGGTCTGTCACGAAAGTAATCTTTCCGATAGAAAGATGCGGCTTTAACGCCCGCACTGACATGATTACAAAATCCGCTCCGCCTGTAGATGTGTTGCGAAGATAAATGATCGCATAGCCAAGTCCCGAAAATACACCGGCGCAGATCGCAGACAATAATCTGTCTCCTTCATATACCGGAAACATTGGCGCAATGAAGTCCATAAGAGGCCACTGGATCAGCATCGTCTTCAATGAACGAAGAAGAAACTTCTTACCTAAGACTTTATAACATAAAATAATAATCGGAATGTTGAGCACAATGGTCATCGTACCAATCGGTAAACCGAATAAATGATAAAAGATCAAAGCAACACCGGAAATACCTGCTACCGGAAATCCCGAATTGGCTGCAAAATTATAAACGCCAACTGCGATCAGCATATTTCCTACAATGTCCACCAGAATATCAATGGCAAACTCTTTAGATTTGTTCACGTTTTTCATAGACTCTCTCCTTTTCACATCATTGTATATTGTATAAATTCCTCAGAGCTCAAAAAAGCCCGCCGGATCGTTTTATCGCATCCTCGGCAACAAAAAAGAGCAACGGCAAATTATAAAAATATAATTCGCAATTGCTCTTTTACGTGAAATATTATAGACTTCTTCCGCAAAAATGTCAATCCACATTTTTATCTTTTTAGGTTCTTTTTTTCTTCGTTTTTTCTTCTTTTCCCTCTCCTTGATTTCTCAAAAGCGAAGACTGCAAAGAAGATAACGAGCTTCCCCGCACCACTGATGATTCACCGTAGCGCTTACGGATCTGATCCAGCGCCTTATCAAGCTGCTCCTGCTTTCTTGTCGGAAGTTTCTTTTTCTTCTTTTGAATCTGAATATCAAAAATACTAAGCTGCTGCGGTTCTCCTTCATCGGATAGCTTCGAGCTTCGGATTCCGAGAAGTCTGATCGGTTCTCCATTCCACAGTTCACGGAACAATTCCATCGCTGTACTGTGAATCACACGGTCGCTGTTCGTATCTTGAAATAACTGTTTTTGATGGGAACAAGTCTCAAAGTTGTAGTATTTGATCTCCACGCTCAACATCCCGGCGCGCTGCCCTGCTTTTCTAAGTCTCGCCCCGACACTTTCCGCCAGACGATACAGCACATTCGACGCCTCTTCTTCTGTCACCACATCCTGTGCAAGAGTTGTGGAATTACCGATTCCTTTTGCCTCCGCGCGTTCCGCTTCCACCTGGGAGCCATCAATCCCGTTAGCGAATTCCCATAATTTCCGTCCGTGGCTTTTTAAATGAAGCTCGACCAGTCTTACATCCATCTGCGCCAGATCTCCGATCGTGCGAATCTCCATTTTTTCAAGTGTCGCCACGCTGGAACGCCCTGCCATATACAGTTCCCCAATAGGAAGCGGCCACATTTTCACTTGTATTTCCTCCGGAAACAGTGTGTGGACTTTATTCGGTTTCTCAAAGTCCGAAGCCATCTTCGCCAACAGCTTATTGCTGGATATCCCCACATTTACCGTAAATCCAAACCGCCGGTACACCTCGTTCTTAATCTCCATTGCTCCTTCCACCGGAGAAACAAACTGATTCACAATCCCTGTAAAATCCATGTAACACTCATCCACACTTACCTGTTCAATATCCGGCGTGTACGTTTTCAAAAAATCCATAAGCGCGTGACTGTATCTGGAATACATCTTATGATCCGGCGGTACAGATACAAGATTCGGACATTTACGAAAGGCATTCGCCACCGGTTCTCCCGTGCGAATGCCATATTTTTTCGCAGGGACAGACTTGGCAAGCACGACCCCATGGCGTGACTTCTGGTCTCCGCCAATGATCGCAGGTATCTCTCGAAGGTCTGTCTCTGCGCCGTTTTTCAGTTGTTCCACTGCGCTCCAGCTAAGATACGCAGAATTGACATCGATATGAAAAATGATGGACACTATGCCTGACTCCTTGCCCTTAAAATTCCGTCTTCACTGTCAATAATAATCTTCTCACCTGCACCGATATCTCCTTGAAGCATTAACTTCGCAGCCAGCGTCTCCACATGTTTCTGCAGATAACGCTTCAGCGGTCTTGCTCCGTAATTCGGATCATATCCGCCTTCCACGATCTGATTTTTTGCCGCTTCGGTAAGCTCAATGGAAAGCTCCTTGTCCGCAAGACGTTTATTGACATCCGCTACTAACAAGTCAATAATGTCATAAATATTTTCTTTCGTCAATGGACGGAACATAATCATTTCATCCAGACGGTTCAAAAATTCCGGTCTGAAATGTGCACGAAGATCATTCATCACCGCCTGTTGGCTCTCTTCGCTGATATTTCCATTTTCGTCCATACCGTCCAGAAGACAGGCAGAGCCAATGTTGGATGTCATGATCAAGATCGTATTCTTAAAGTCTACAGTACGCCCCTGTGAATCGGTGATACGTCCATCATCCAGCACCTGCAATAATACGTTGAATACATCTGGATGCGCTTTCTCGATCTCATCAAAAAGCACCACGGAATACGGTTTTCTTCTCACTGCTTCGGTAAGCTGACCTCCTTCATCATAACCTACATATCCCGGAGGCGCTCCAATAAGACGGGACACGGAATATTTCTCCATATACTCACTCATGTCGATACGAATCATATTATTTTCATCATCAAACAGGCTTTCAGCCAACGCTTTGGCAAGCTCTGTCTTACCGACACCGGTAGGTCCAAGGAACAGGAAGGAACCGATTGGTTTTGTCGGATCTTTGATTCCTGCTTTGGAACGGATAATTGCCTCTGTCACAAGCTCTACACCTTCATCCTGCCCGATTACACGCTTGTGCAATTCATCTGCAAGATGCAGCGTCTTGCTTCTCTCACTCTCATTTAACTTGGCAACCGGAATTCCGGTCCAGCGGGACACGATTCTTGCAATTTCTTCATCTGTCACGCTTTCATGCACAAGAGAACGGTCTTCATCCTTTCCCTTTGCCTCTTCGTTTTCCAATTGTTTCTGCAACTGCGGAAGCTTACCATACTGAAGCTCTGCGGCTCTTTCAAGATCATATGAATGCTGCGCTCTCTCAATCTCTTTATTTACCTGTTCAATCTCTTCACGCAGCTTCTGGACTTTCTCAACACCGACCTTCTCATTATCCCACTGTGCTTTCTTGCCGGCAAAGTCTTCTCTCAGTTCGGCAAGCTCCTGCTGCAAATGCACGAGACGGTCCTGACTTAGACGGTCATTTTCCTTCTTAAGCGCAGCTTCTTCGATTTCAAGCTGCATGATCTTCCGGCGAAGTTCATCCAACTCTGCCGGCATAGAATCCAATTCTGTTTTAATCAATGCACACGCCTCATCCACGAGGTCAATCGCTTTATCCGGAAGAAAACGATCGGAAATATAACGGTCAGATAATGTTGCCGCTGCCACAAGTGCTCCGTCGGTAATCTTCACGCCGTGGAAGACTTCATAGCGTTCCTTTAATCCACGAAGAATAGAAATGGCATCTTCTACGGTAGGCTCATCTACGAGAACCGGCTGGAAACGACGTTCCAGCGCCGCATCTTTTTCAATGTACTGTCGATACTCATCCAGTGTTGTTGCACCGATA
>ENA-OPDH01002470-OPDH01002470.1-human-gut-metagenome-genome-assembly--contig:-NODE-2470-length-11992-cov-2.797688_pt1 | contig 11992 bp, 10 predicted proteins | sample MGYA00241260_ERZ501500 | MGnify/ENA primary metagenome ERZ501500 (study PRJEB25962, sample SAMEA2042519) | human gut metagenome | biome: human gut; feature: human-associated habitat; material: faeces...
AAGGCGCTGGCCGCTCTGCCCGGTGACCTGACCGTGTTCATCGTGAGCCAGCGCGCCGCCAGCCTGCAGCACGCGGATCAAATTCTGGTGCTGGACGACGGCCATCTGGTGGGTATCGGCACCCACGACCAGCTGCGCCAGACCTGCCCCGTCTACGAGGAGATCTACGAGAGCCAGTTCAAGAAAGGGGATGCGCAGAAATGAGTGCAAAAGCAAAAACAAAGCTGACCCCGCAGCAGCGCAAGGCCACCTTGACCCGTGTTCTGGGCAAAATCAAACCTTATTCCCTGTTTGTGGTGTGCAGCCTTGTGGTGGCCGCCGTGAGCGTGGGCGCACAGCTGTATATCCCCATCCTCTGCGGCAGCGCCATTGATATGATGCTGGGCAAGGGTGCCGTAGATTTTGGCGGTGTGATGCGCATTATCATCGAGGTGTTGGTGGTTGCCGGTGTGGCCGCTCTTGCGCAGTGGCTGCTGAGCGTGTGCAACAACCGCATCACCTTCCTTGTCAGCCGCAACCTGCGCAACGAAGCCCTGCGCAAAATTCAGACCCTGCCGCTTTCCTACCTCGACAGCCACCCCTCCGGCGATATCGTCAGCCGCATGGTGGCCGATGTGGATACCTTTGCGGACGGCCTGCTGATGGGCTTTACACAGCTGTTCAGCGGCGTTCTGACCATCCTCGGCACCCTGCTGTTCATGCTCAGCGAGAATGTGCCCATCACGCTGGTGGTGGTGTGCATCACCCCGCTGAGCCTCGTGGTGGCAAGCTTCCTCGCCAAGCGCAGCTATGGTTACTTCCAGAGCCAGAGCACCGTGCGCGGCGAGCAGACCGCGCTGGTCAACGAGATGATCGAGGGCCAGAAGGTGGTGCAGGCCTTCGGCCACGAGGCCGAGAGCCTTACCGCCTTTGACGAGGTGAATGGCCGGCTGCAGGACGTGAGCCTGAAGGCCATCTTCTTTTCCAGCCTGACCAACCCCGCCACCCGCTTTGTGAATAACATCGTGTACGCAGGCGTGGGCCTTGTGGGTGCCGTGTACGCGGTGCGGGGCGGCATCACCATCGGCCAGCTGAGCGTGTTTTTGAGCTACGCCAACCAGTACACCAAGCCCTTCAACGAAATCTCCGGCGTGGTGACGGAGCTGCAGAATGCTCTGGCCTGCGCCGCCCGCGTGTTCGAGCTGCTGGATGCCGACGATCAGGTGCCGGAAGTCGAGAACGCCTCCGTGCTGCAGCCGGACGGTCATGTGCAGCTGGAGGATGTTTCCTTCCGCTACCTGCCCGACCGCCCGCTGATCGAGGGCCTTTCCCTCGACGTAAAGCCCGGCCAGCGCATTGCCATCGTCGGCCCTACCGGCTGCGGCAAGACCACCCTCATCAACCTGCTCATGCGCTTCTATGATGTGAACGGCGGTTCCATCAAGGTGTCCGGCACCGACATCCGGGATGTGACCCGCGCTTCCCTGCGCGGCAGCTACGGCATGGTGCTGCAGGATACATGGCTGCGGGCCGGTACCGTGCGGGAAAACATTGCCTACGGCAAGCCGGATGCAAGCCTTGAAGAGATCGTGGCAGCAGCCAAAGCCGCCCATGCAGACAGCTTTATCCGCCGCCTGCCCGAGGGCTACGACACCGTTATCGCCGAGGACGGCGGCAACATCAGTCAGGGCCAGAAGCAGCTGCTGTGCATTGCCCGCGTGATGCTCTGCCTGCCGCCGATGCTGATCCTGGACGAAGCAACATCCTCCATCGATACCCGCACTGAGGTGCGTATCCAGAAAGCTTTTGCCCGCATGATGCAGGGCCGTACCAGCTTTATTGTGGCGCACCGCCTTTCCACCATCCGCGAGGCGGACGTGATCCTTGTGATGAAGGACGGCCACATCGTGGAGCAGGGCGACCACGACACCCTGCTGGCGCAGGGCGGCTTCTATAAGCAGCTGTACGAGAGCCAGTTCGCCAAGGCATAAAACCATACACCGGGAAAGAAATAGGAGGATGTATTATGAGTCACATTACCATTCCGGAAGGATACCAAAGCCTTCTGGGTTTGTATGACACCCAGAAGGCCATCGGTCTCATCAAGACGATCTTTCAGGAGAAGCTCTGCATGGCGCTGCACCTCAAGCGCGTCACGGCTCCCCTGTTTGTCATGCAGGGCAGCGGCCTGAACGATGACCTGAACGGCGTCGAGCGCCCCGTTTCGTTCGATGTGCCCAGCCTGAACGAACAGGCCGAGGTCGTCCACAGTCTGGCTAAGTGGAAGCGCTACGCCCTGTACAAGTACGGCTTCCGCCCCGGTCAGGGCATTGTGACCGATATGAACGCCGTCCGCCGCGACGAGGAGCTGGACAACCTGCACAGCATCTACGTGGACCAGTGGGACTGGGAGCGCGTTATCACTGCCGACCAGCGCACGCTGGAATTTCTGCAGGAGACCGTGCGGGACATCGTGGACGCTGTCTGCGCAACGTCTGACGAGCTGCGCTGGAAGTTCCCCGAGCTGAAAAACAACATCCACCTGCGCCGCGAGGTGGCATTTATCACGACGCAGGAGCTCGAAGACAGGTACCCGGACTTCACGCCGAAGCAGCGCGAGAATGCCTTTGCCAAAGAGCATGGAACCGTCTGCATCATGCAGATCGGCGGCAGGCTCAAGAGTGGCCAGCCCCACGACGGGCGCGCGGCCGACTATGATGACTGGACGCTGAACTGCGACATTCTGTTCTGGCACAAGCCGCTGGACTGCGCACTGGAGCTGTCCAGTATGGGTATCCGCGTTGACGCCGACGCCCTGCGCCGCCAGCTGGACGCCGCAGGCTGCCCGCAGCGCGCGGAGCTGCCCTTCCACAAACTGCTGCTGGATGGCACCCTGCCCCTGACAATGGGCGGCGGCATTGGCCAGAGCCGCCTGTGTATGCTGCTGCTGGGCAAGGCCCATGTCGGCGAGGTACAGGTCAGTCTGTGGGATGACGCTACGGTACAGGCATGCAGGAATTCGGGCGTGGAGCTGCTGTAACCCTTGACAACCCCCTGCCGATTGTGATATTATATTAGAGTTCCCGCTAGTATAGCACAATTGGCAGTGCAGCTGATTTGTAATCAGCAGGTTGCAGGTTCGATTCCTGTTACTAGCTCCACTTAAAAAAGCGCGTTAGCAAAGCAAATCCACTTTGCGACGCGCTTTTTTCTTGCTTTTGTATGTCTTTTTGCGTCCTAAACAGAAAAAAGCAGGTCGTAAACATGTCGTAAACGCAGTAGAATCGCATAACGCGGAGTCAGGGTTGAACTCAGGAATGCTGCTGTACATAAAGCTGATAGATTGTTCTTGAGGAATATTTAGAGAAGCTTTTCCTTATTGCACCCTACTCTATATACTCCTAAAAAACGCCCGGTAGGCATGATGCTTACCGGGCGTTTTGCTTTGCTGTTTTAAGTGTTTGCCAGTGCCGTCTGCAGAGCGCAGTAATTCTCCAGTGTCAGCTGCGCGGGGCGGGAACGCTCATCAAGACCGGCGGCCTGCAGGGCGGAGATGACCTGCGCCTTGGGCAGGTGCAGGCCATTGGCGATGGCGTTGGCGGCGGTCTTGCGGCGCTGGGAGAAGGCAGCGCGAATCAGCGCGAAAAAGGCGGCTTCGTCGCCGTTCGGCACGGCTACGGCGGGCTTCTCCCTCACATCCAGGCGGATGACGGCGCTTGTCACCTTGGGGGCGGGGTAAAAGCTGCCGGGTTGGACGCTGAACAACAGCTTCGGCTCGGCGTAATAGGCCACGGCGTAGCTGATTGCACCCGCATCCCGCGTGCCGGGGGCGGCGCAGAGGCGCTGTGCCGCCTCCTTCTGCACCATTACGTTGATGTTCCGGATAGGCAGCTTTTCCTCCAGCAGACGCATCAGAATCGGGCTGGTGATGTAGTACGGCAGGTTGGCACAGACAGCGACGGGCTTGCCGCCGAACTCCTCGGCCAGCAGAGCCTTCAAATCGACCTTCAACACGTCGTTCAGGATGAGCTTGAAGTTGTCGTAGTCGGCCATCGTCTCTTCCAGCAGCGGCGGCAGACGCTTGTCGACCTCGATGGAGACGACATTGTCCGCACGCTTGCAAAGCTGCTCGGTCAGCACACCGATGCCGGGGCCGACCTCAAGTGCGCCCCAGCCGGGGCCGATACCGGAGGCCTCCGCAATGCGGGGGCAGATGCCGGGGTTGATGATGAAATTCTGGCCGAAGCCCTTGGACAGGGCAAAGTCATACCGTGCGCAGAGGTCACGGATGGTGGACAGGTCAGTCAATGTGGGCACGGTGGACGTCCTTTCCGAGTCAATAAAAATCAGTTCTGCCCGGCCAGTGCCGTGGCCGCGTTGACGGCCTTGCTGATCTGCGGGTCAGTATCAAGTGTGTAATCGTAGTAGGCGTTCTGCTCGTCGACGGAGAGCGCGGCGTCAATGTCGGGACGCAGGCCCTCCTCATTCCAGGTCTGATCCTCGTTATCGAGCAGCAGGCCCACCGTGATGTAAGCGGCGGAGCCGTCGGAGAAGCTCTGGGCGTCGCTCATAACGACGCCCTTACCCGCAGTTTGGGTGCCGACGAGCGTCGCACCGGCCATCTTGCGCAGGGCGTTGGCGAACAGCTCGGCGCTGCCCGCGGTGGAGCCATTGACAAGGCAGACGATCGGAACGTTGATCTCGGTCTCATCGGACATGCGCAGCACGGTCACATTGCCGTCCCTGTCCTGCTGCTTGGCGATCTCACCGGAGGGCACACAGTAATCCGCGGCCACAAGGGCGGCATTCAGGTTCTCGCCGGTGTTGTCGCGCAGGTCAAAGACAAGGCTGTTCGCTCCCTGCTGCAGCAGCTCATCCACAGCAGCCTTGAACTCGCTGGCCGTGCCGGAGGTGAAGGCGTCAATGCGGATATACCCGCAGGTGTCCGCGACCATCTGACGGGTGTAGATGGAGGGTGTTTTGTAGTTGGAGTGGACAAGATTCAGCTGCTGCTCCTGGCGATCCGGCGTCAGGTAGGTGATCGTGGTGGTCGTACCCTCCTCACCCAGCAGCTTGGAGGTCAGGCGTGCGGTGGAGGTGATGTTGCGCGTCGACTCATCGTTGATAGCGGTGATGAAGCCGCCGACCTGCATCCCGGCCTCTGCGGCGGGCGAGTTGTCATACAGGCGGATGATGCGGGCGTAGCCGGAGGATGTGTCATTGACGACAGCGACGCCGATGCCGGTCAGTGTGCCCTTCTCCACAGACTGCTTCTCGCTGTATTCCTTGGCGGTGTAGTAGACGGCGTACTTGTCGTTGATGCCGTTCATGTAGCCCGCAGCCAAGCGGTCATTCAAGGTGTCCTCGTCGATGGTGAAATACTCCCCTGCGCGGACAAAACGATCAATTTCGGACAGCTTGTTGTACTGGCGCTCCTTGTTTTTGACGCTGGACACTGTGGTGTTGAACATCTTCATGGACACGACCATGGTCAGCGAGAAGGTGACGGCCATTGCAATGATGGCAATGGTGGCCGCCACGCCAAGACTGATTTTTTTGCTCATGGGTCTGATGGCTCCTTACTGTGTTTGCGTTATGCCCCGTAGGCTAGTGAGAAAAATACCGTAGAGAAAAGGCTGAGTATCATCAGAACGGCGACTACAAGGCAGAAAATACGCACGGAGGTTTTGTGCTTCTGCGGCTTCATACAGATTCCCCTTTCGTTATGAGAGGTAGTTCATGACATTGACCAGGACGTTGTTGACCTTCATTTCCAGGTGCAGATGGTTGCCTGTGGAGTTGCCGGTGGAGCCGACATAACCAAGGATCTTGCCCTTTTCCACGGGCTGGCCCACGCTGACAACGGGCGCGCTGTTCATGTGGGCGTACAGCGTCGAATAAGTATTGCCGTTGTCATCCTTGCCGTGGTAGACCTGCACGTAGTAGCCCCAGCTCCAGTGGTAGGCCGCAGCGGTGACGACACCGCCGGAGACGGCGTAGATTTCGGTGCCGCCCGGTGCGGCGTAATCGGTGCCGCGGTGGCCGTTGCCGCCGAAGTAGCAGGAAACGTACTTATAGGTGGCCAGCGGGCGGCCAAAGTCCAGTGAGCACTGGATGGACGCATTGCCGTAAGCCTGGTTGGCGGCGTTCAGTGCGGCGTCCAGCTCGGCAGCGGCCTTATCCACGGCCTTGTTGGCTTCGATCAGGGCCGCCTTGTTGGCCTCGATCTCGGCATCCGCTGCGGAAATGTTAGCGTCGGTCTGGGAGATATTCTGAGCAAGCTCATTCGTCTTGCCGTCCAGCGCGGTCTTTTGGGTCTCCAGATCGGCCTGCGTGGCCTCCAGGTCCGCCTTGGCCTGCTCCAGCTCGGCGCGCTGCTGCTCCAGCTCGGCGTGCTCATTTTCAAGCTGTTGGCAGGTGTCCTCGTCCTTATTAACGATCTGATCCAATGTGGTGGCAAAGGTCAGCAGCTGGTACAGGTTGGTGGCACTGGACAACAGTGCGATGGAGCCGCCGTCATTCAGACGCTGCATCGCACGCATACGATCTTTAAAGTCCGCCCAGCGCTGGTCGTATTCGGCCTGCTTCTGGTCGACCTCCTGCTGCTTCTGATCAATCTCGTCCTGCTTGTTGACGATTTCCTCATCCAAAGAACCGATCTGCTCGGACAGGTTGCTGATCTGGCTTAAAATCAGTGCCTTCTGCTGCTCAAGCTGCGTTTTGAGAGCCTCAGCGTCGGCCTTGTTGCTCTGCGCGTCCTTGAGCTGCTGGTTGACCTTTTCCTGCTCAGACTGCAGTTCCTGCAGCTTCTGGCGCAGGTCGCTGACGCTGGAGGAGGCGGCCAGCGGCGTCATGACGGTGGAAAGCGTCATGCTCATGGCGACAGCCGCGCTCAGCAGAAGCGAAATCAGCTTTTTGCCGTGTTTTACATGCTTCATGGTCTTATACGTTCCCTTTATCCCCTGTTATACATTCAGATGCTTGCGGATGCTGGTGGCGGTGCCGAGGCCGCAGAGCACGAAGCCCAGCAGCACAAAGCCGCCGACGATGTAGTACCAGACGCTTTCCAGCGGGACAAGCGTGCCGCCGAACATCTGCGAGAGGTTGGACGGATTCTCGGCATACCAGCGGCAGAGTGCATAGTACGCGCCGCAGACGATGCCGGACGCAATGCCAGCCGAAATCAGGCCGGAGGTGACGCCCTCGACAAAGAACGGAAAGCGGATGAAGCCGTTGGTCGCGCCGACGAGCTTCATAATGCCGATCTCCTTGCGGCGGTTAAAGACGGTGATTTTGATCGTGTTGTTGATGACGACGATGGAGACGATGGCCAGCACCGCGACCAAGCCGTAGCAGGCGTAGTTGATGACCTTCTGCAGGGACGTGAAGGTATCCGCCATAGCCAGCGGGGCCTTGACGCTGTAAACGCCGTCGATCTGCATGAGCTGGGCGGAGACTTCCTCAATGTTGTCGGGGTCGTCCACGGTCACGCGGTAGTTGGGAGTGAACGGGTTGTCATTGGCAAAGACCTGCTGCAGGTTTGTGTAATCCTTCAGCATATCGCTGTAGGTCGCCAGAACGTCCTCCGGCGACATATAGGTCACGCTCACAACGTGGGGCGTGCTGCGGATGGCCGCGTCGGCGGCGGCAATCTGCTCGTCGGTGGCGACCTCGCTCTCGCCGGTGCCGCCCATGTAGACGACGGTCTCGTTCTGGTTGCCGATGTATTCGACCATGTGGTCAATGTTGATGCCCAGCAGCGAGGCTGCGCCGATCAGCAGCATGCAGACGGTCAGCACGCCCATGGAGGCAAAGGTCATCAGCCGGTTGGCGCGCAGATTGTGCAGGCCCTGGCCGACTAAGTAGATAAAACTGGAAAAACGCATGGTGTCCCCTCTTACTTACAAATCAGTCCTCGTCGTACTCGTAGTCGTCCTCTTCGCGCTCGGCCATGGCGGCAGCGTAGCGGCGCGCGGCAGCAGGGTCAGCGGTATCGGAGGCTACCATGCCGTTGGCCAGCGTGATGACGCGGTTGCCGTACTTGCGGGCCAGCTTGTGGACGAGCTCGTGCTCATGGGTGACGACGACGACGGTGATGTTGACCTTGTTGATGGCCTCAAACAGCTGCATGATGTCCATCGACATTTCGGGGTCGATGTTGCCGGTGGGCTCGTCCGCGATGATGAGCTTGGGGCCGTGGGCCAGCGCGCGGGCAACGGCCACACGCTGCTGCTCGCCGCCGGAGAGCTCATCCGGCAGGCGGTCCATTTTGTCCTCCAGACCGACAAGGGAGAGTGCAAACGGTACGCGGTCCTTGATCTTTTTGGTCGAGATGTTCGTCACGCGCATGGCGAAGGCGACATTCTCATAGACGGTCATGGTGGGGATCAGGCGGAAGTCCTGGAACACAACGCCCATCTGGCGGCGCAGGTAGGGCACCTTGCGGCGCTTGATGCGCGTTAAATCCTGCCCATTGATAAAGACCTTGCCCTCGGTGGGCTTCTCCTCCATCTGGATGAGCTTTAAAAACGTGGATTTGCCCGCGCCGGAATGGCCGAGGATAAAGACGAACTCGCCCTCGTCAATATGGATGTTGATGTCCTCCAGTGCGACGTTCTCATCGTTGTGGGTCTCGTAGGTTTTATATACATGTTCAAAATCGATCATTCGGGGTTCTCCTGCCGTGGTGTGGCTTTGCTGTTATGGTTACAGTCATACATATAATAGAATACCATGTCAGACCTCTGCGGTCAAGGTGCTTTGCGGCTGCAAAAAGCAGGAAAATGGCGCTGCCTTGCGGTGCAGCGCCATTTGTGAAAGTTTTTTTAAAATCAATATTTGGCCGGGTTGGCGGACAGATATTTCTTGACCATCAGCGCCACCTTAAAGACGATGGCATCATCGAAGTTGCGCAGGTCAAGGCCGGTCAGCTTGCGGATCTTCTCAAGGCGGTAGACCAGCGTGTTGCGGTGAACGAACAGACCGCGGCTCGTCTCGGAGACGTTCAGGTTGTTCTCAAAGAAGCGCTGGATCGTGAACAGCGTCTCGGCATCGAGGGAGTCGATGCTCTCCTGCTTGAACACCTCGCGCAGGAATGCCTCGCAGAGCGTCGTAGGCAGCTGGTAGATCAGGCGCGCAATGCCCAGATGGTCATAGCTGATGACCTGACGCTCGGTGTCAAACACCTTGCCGACCTCCATGGCAATCTGGGCTTCTTTAAAGCTGGAGGCCAGGTCCTTGATGTTGCCGATGGGCGTACCGATGCCGACGACGGCCTTGATGTAATGGTCGCCCTGCAGCGTATCGACGATGGAGGCAGCCAGCTTTTCCATATCGCGGGTGTTGTTGTCGGGCTTGATCTCCTTGACCAGGACGGTGTCGGTCTCGCTGATGTTAAAGACGAAGTCCTTCTGTTTGTCCGGGAAAAGACCGCTGACGACATCGTAGGCGGAAATATCATTGCCGGAGGTCACGCGGATCAGCAGTACGACGCGCTGCACGTCGGAGACAAAGTGCAGCTCCCGCGCTTTGGCGTAGATGTCGCCGGGCAGGATGTTGTCGAGCACGACGTTCTTGATGAAGTTCGTCTTGTCGAATTTTTCGTCGTGGTACTGCTTGATGCTCTGCAGGCTGATGGAGAGCATGGCGGCGAACTGCTCGGCGGTAGTGTCAGTGCCCTCGACAAAGACAGCGTAGTCATTGTGCTTGGCGTTGGAGAACTGATGGTAGGCATACCCATCGCGCACGAAAGCATCCCCGGCCGTCTGGCGGACAGCGGCCACGCCCTCGCGCACCTCACCGATCTGTCCCAGCTCAGAGCAGGAAATGACGGTGCCGGTCTCATCAATCACGCCGACGACACGATCCACTGCGTCCTTCATCTGGTAGACCACGTTCTGGAATACCCTGTTTGCCATAATATGTGACTCCCCTTTTAGCTGTTATTTAGACAGTCTGCACCGGTGTGCAGTGCGGGCTATGCGTGTTTGGCAAAATTGCCGTTTGGTAATCTGCCTGAAAACCAAAACATCATAATGTATATTTTACACAATCCGCTTGGCTTTTGCAACATATTTTCACGAAAATCGCAAGATTTTCTTGTACATTTTTTAAATCAGCACAAAAAATGTACCTGCCGGTGTTTTCCCGGCAGGTACAACGTCCGTCATTTTGACGATTTTTCCTCTTTTGTCTGGTTCATGGCACCGGTGCCACCCTCGACGACGCCGCGGCGCTGGAATACATAGGTGATACTGCGGAAGAAAATCTTTACATCATTCCAGAATGTCACATGGGCAGCGTACTCACCGTCGTAGCGGGCTTTGACGTCAATCGGCAGCTCGTCGCGTCCGTTGACCTGCGCTAAGCCGGTCAGGCCCGGACGGATGTCGTTGGCGCGGACCTTGTCGCGCGCCTCGATCAGGTCGTACTGGTTGTACAGTGCAGGGCGCGGGCCGATGACGCTCATCTGCCCTGCCAGTATCCGATCACAGACATGTTTCCGATAAAGATATCCCAGATCTGCGGCAGCTCGTCCAGGCTCGTCTTGCGCAGGAAGGCACCGCTCCCGGTAATGTAGCTGTCCGCATCTTTCAAAAGGTGCGTGGGAACGTCGTGCGGGGTGTCGCCGCGCATCGTGCGGAACTTCAGGATGTTAAAGTGCGTTTTGCCCTTGCCGACGCGGCGCTGCTTGAAAAAGACCGGCCCCGGGGAGTCGAGCTTGATCCACAGCGCGACCAGCCCCATCGGAATTGCAAGAATGATCGTGGCTGCCAGTGAAAGGATAATGTCCAGCAGGCGCTTGCCGTAACGCTCGTACATAAATCAGCCCTCCTCGGCGGGATGCTCTGTCTCCCGGAGCTTCTGTGCAATCTCCTCCCGGGAGAAAAGCGCGGTGTTGCCGGTGGCGGCCACAACGGTGTGGTCGGCGCGCACGCGGCGGTTGGGGTGGTAGGTCGGGACCATCTCCTGCAGAACGTCGACGACCTCGTCGCTGTTGTGCAGGGCAGAGTCCTTGAGCCGCTGCAGGTCGGTGTAGAATTTTTCCAGATCGATCTGCATGGGCGGCGCGATGAAGATTTTGTTGTGGGCGGTTTTGGCCATCTTGTCCTGCTCGGAGTCCATGAGCAGTTCCTCGTACAGCTTTTCGCCGGGGCGCAGACCGGTGACCTTGACCTGCATATTTACGCCCGGCTCGTAGCCGTAGAAGCGTATCAGGCGGTTGGCCAGATCCATGATCTTGACCGGCTCGCCCATGTCCAGCACGTAGATGCTGCCGCCCTTCGCCAGACCGCCGGCCTGCAGAACGAGCTGCGCAGCCTCGGTGATGGTCATAAAGTAGCGGACAATATCGGGATGCGTGATGGTCACAGGGCCGCCGCGCTTGATTTGCTCCTCAAACAGCGGGATGACGCTGCCGTGGCTGCCCAGCACGTTGCCGAAGCGCACCGCAACGCAGGTCATCGACGTGGCCCGGGAGAAGGTCTGGATCAGCATCTCGCACAGGCGCTTGGTGCAGCCCATGACGTTCGTCGGGTTGACAGCCTTGTCTGTAGAGAGCTGGACGAACCGTTCCACGCCGTGCTCGGCGGCGGAGGTCAGCAGGTTCTTGGTGCCAAAGACGTTGTTCTTGACGGCCTCGGCGGGGCTGATCTCCATCAGCGGCACATGCTTGTGGGCGGCAGCGTGGAACACCACATCCGGGTGAAATTCGGCAAATACTTCGTCCAGCCGCTTGGTGTCCCGCACGGAACCGATGCGCACATACACATCTATCTCGCCGTTATATTTCTCGTTGAGCGCATTGAACAGCTCAAAGGCGCAGTTCTCGTAAATGTCAAAGATCACGATCTTGTCCGGGTTGTACCGGGCTACCTGCATACAAATCTCGGACCCGATGGAGCCACCGCCGCCGGTAACCAAAATTGTTTTGCCGATCAGGTAGCGGCAGATTTTTTTGTCCAGAGTCACCTCCGGGCGGGACAGCAGGTCGGAGATCTCCACATTCCGGATC
>ENA-OPDH01002486-OPDH01002486.1-human-gut-metagenome-genome-assembly--contig:-NODE-2486-length-11966-cov-2.189489_pt1 | contig 11966 bp, 5 predicted proteins | sample MGYA00241260_ERZ501500 | MGnify/ENA primary metagenome ERZ501500 (study PRJEB25962, sample SAMEA2042519) | human gut metagenome | biome: human gut; feature: human-associated habitat; material: faeces...
GAAGATCGGCAGCAGCAAAAGGTTCGAGAGCGGCATTGGCTTTCTTATATTCGTTGATCAGTTTGACTCCTTCGTCCAAATCTTTGAAGAACTGACGGTAAGCGGCTTCCTGACTATCGACATTATCACCCTCTTCCTGTCCGAATTTAGTGTAGACAATAGGGCCATAAGTATCAGCTATACGGTGCATCAACTCGACTTTCAGGATTTTGGTAACTCCCAGCAAACCTTTCTGTTCCTGATTGATCTTCTCCGATTTCTGAGCGGCGGTCATTATATATCCATAAGTATATGTCCATGCCGAGCCTGTCCAGCCGTCATTCAAAGCATATACAGAGTTCTTGTCATTGAAACTGTTGTTCATATCGTGAAAATATCCGGCAAACATATCATGACCCAGATTCTGTATAGTCTGGAAAGTCCAGTCGGTACCTCTTCCCCAATCGTAATTAAAGTAAATACCCTGTTGCATGACTCCGAGGTTCAGCACATATTTCTGAAGATCATATTCCTGAAGTTCAGGCGTATATCCGGCTTTATTGGCATTATCTGATTCAAAACCATCCGTACATCCGGTAAATGTCATCAGTCCGGATACTAACAGATTCGCTATATATAGATTTTTTTTCATAATTCGCTTGCTTTAAAGTTAGAATGTAAATTTAACGTTGAAACCAATGTTACGGGTTGTCGGCATACCGAATACATCAACTCCCTGATTAGTGTTACCTACAGACAAGATAGCATCCGGATCGAAAGGAGCATCTTTGTAGAAGAAGAACAGGTTACGTCCCACCAATGATACATCAATACCGGTGAATACCTTAGTCTTGGCCAGCAAAGTAGACGGGAACGAATAGCTCAGAGATAATTCGCGTAAACGAATATTGGTCGCACTGTACATATAACGCTCGGAGATACCGTTACGGTCACCTACTACAGAATAGAAACCTTCTACATTCTCAAATCTTGTTCCGTCAACTTCCACATAACCTCTGTCACGTGCTTCAGCCGTAGCCTTCGTTACCCCTCTGCCGTCCAATGTAGCTTGTGTCAGAGACATGACATCACCGCCTTTGCGCATATCGATCAGGAAATACAGAGAGAAACCCTTATAAGTGAAGGTATTAGCCCAACTCAACAGAAAGTCCGGATTACAATTTCCCAGATATGTTTTATTACCTGACTCTGAAATAGGTTTGCCTTCATCGGATACCTTAATCTTACCTTGTTCGTCACGTGCGAACGTATTTCCATAGATGTCTCCCAAAGAGCCGCCTTCTTTAATCTGCATCATATATGCCATAGAGAAACCCGGGTCACCATATACGAAGGAAGTATAATTCGGAGCCAGTTCGACTACCTTATTACGGTTTTGTGAATAATTGAAGGTCGTTTTCCAACGGAAATCTTCGGTCAGCACCGGAGTAGCTCCCAATGTGATTTCAAATCCCTTGTTGCGAATCTTACCTGCATTGATATAACGGTATGCATAATCTTCACCCGCACTGGTCGGAACTTTCAGCAACTGATTCTTAGTATCTGTCTTGTAGTAAGTAAAATCAAAGTCAACACGGCTGTTGAACAGTCTCCATTCCAGACCAAATTCAATAGAGTTACTGATTTCCGGTTTCAGGTCACCTCTGTTATATACGTCTACTGCCTGCAACTTTCCTCCGGCCCCGATGATATCGGACAAATCGGTAATACCAATCGGTAAGTCGTTACCTACCTGCGCCCATGATCCGCGAATCTTTCCGAAAGAAATCCATTGCGGTAATTTAAAGCTTTCGTTGATCACCCAGGAGAGTCCTACAGAAGGATAGAAGAATCCTTTGTCCACACTATTGGTATGTGACAACGTGGACGACCAGTCATTACGTGCTGTCAAGTCGAGGAACAATGCGTCTTTCCATCCTACCTGTGCTGTTGCGAATACGGATTGAATTGTACGTCTGCGGTCAATCACCTGCTCGGCAGAAGCACTGGTGTTCATTACAATATTGGGAACAGTGAACAAGTTGGGTTTGTACAAAGAAGCTGTCTTGGAATCCAATGTCAATGAATTCTCGGTCTGCACATTAATACTACCACCCAAAGCGGCATTCACGGAGAAATCACCGAAATGCTTGTTGAACATAGCCATCACGTCACCATAAATCAGGAAGTTCTGTGTGTCGGCATATACATAGCGGCCGTTATTTCCTACAATGGCAGGAGAAGTGCTCGCATACATTTTCTGGTCAAACTTATCGCTGACGTAATCCACATTCCCACGAGCTTGCAGGTTGAGCCAGTCGGTTGCTTTCAGATTGGCAGTCAGGGAGGCCAATGCACGGTAGCGCTTATTGTTGTTCAAGATACGGTTCTTTACCCAATATGGGTTTTGTGTCCATTCGCTCGGAGTGGTAAACCAGCTCTGTACGGGCATATTACGATTCTCGTCGAACTTTTCGAAATTAGTGGCATATTCGCTCAGGTCCTGTCCGCGCGGGAAACCATAAACGTCCACCAACGGATTAAGGTAGATACCTCCGGAAGTAGGAGAGTTTTTAATAGTCTGCACCATCAGGTTAGCATTGGCGTCCAGTTTCAGACGGTCATTGAAAAGGGAAGCACTCTCACGCAAAGTCAGATTGTGCTTACGCAACTTGTTGGAGTCGACAATACCTTTGGCGGTGGTGTTGGCATAAGAGAAGTAAGTCTGCAATTTCTCATTACCGGTCATCACAGAAACCGAGTTGATAGCGGTCACTCCATTGCTGAACCAGTTTCCGGCATTATCATAGTCCTTCACATTTTCCTTTTCTCCCCAGCTTGAACCGGCTTTCGCTCCATAACTATTTTGAAATTCCGGCAAACTGATCGCATGATCAACCGTCAGACCGGATGAGTAAGTAATTCTCTGAACTCCTGCTTTACCTTTCTTAGTCGTAATAAGAATCACCCCGTTGGCTGCCTGCGAACCGTACAATGCAGCAGCAGAGGCACCTTTCAGAATACTCATGCTTTCAATATCATCCGGATTAATATCCAATGAAGCACCACCACGGTCTACACCACCATAGAAAGAAGCGTCAGAAGTACTATTGTCGCTGAATGGTACTCCATCCACAATCCACAACGGTTGGTTATTGTCGCTCAGTGAAGAGTTACCACGAATAGTAATCTTGGTAGAACCACCCAGGCCAGTTCCGGCTGTATTCATTTGCAGACCGGCTACTTTACCTTGCAATGCACTGGTCACTGAAGGATCCCCTGTCTGGTTCAGTTGGTCGCCTTTGATTTCCTGTACGGCATATCCTAACATTTTCTTCTCACGTTTGATGCCCAAAGCGGTTACAACCACTTCACTGATCATCTGGGTATCTTCACTCATCGTTACATTCAGAATGCTTTCTTTAGCGGGCAACACTTGTTGTTTGTATCCGATATAGGAGAATACGATTTCAGCTTTCGGATCATTGACAGTCAGGGTGTATTTACCCTCCAGGTCGGTAATGGCTCCTGTGCTGGTACCCTTAACAGATACATTGACGCCGATCAGCGCCTCGCCGTTAGCATCTACAACCGTACCGCTGATCTGACGTTTGGCCGATGCCTGAACCGGATCCTGTTGTTTGGAAGCCTGAGACAGATAAACAATGTTATCCTCGATTTTGTATGTCAGGTTTTTGCCTTTGAGCGCAGTATTCAACAGTTGTTCCAGGCTTACATTCTTTACGTTCAGATTCTCAATCGGCATGTTTGACGATTGGTCATCATAAAAGAATTGATACTTAGACTGAGATTGCACCGTTTTGATGACTTGCCCCAATGTAGTGCGGGAAGTTGAAAATGTGAATTGTGCAAATGACCACTGGATAGGAGCGGCAGCTAAAAGAAGAACCAGCGATGCTTTGAGCAGCCTGGGTCTTTGAAATAGGATTTTGTTTTTCATTGACTATAATTAAATTAATTAGTTAACTTTAAAAACATACAAGGTTTAAGCATTGTATTTATAATATAAGTCAACGGCTTTTGTGCCCTTGATGTTAATAAAACAAGTGTCCCGAAAGAAACACTTACTTCAGTTACTAACTTTTTTGAGAATTATTTATATGTCCCTGAGGATGCGTACGTGTATCCGTATTGGATTCTGGGTATGCACCCTCAGGGGATATGAGTTGTCTAAAGAGAGAGGACTATTTCATCTTGGAGAATGAATAGGGGGCATCATCATCGTTGATGCCTCTGTTGAGGTTGGGGTGTGAACCCATTTTGAATTCAATGGTTCCGCCTTGCAGCAGATCGGCATGTTTCAGATAGTTCCGGGTTGATTCTTGCCCGTTGACCCGGAGGGATTCGATATAAAGATTCTCCTTACTGTTATTCTGTGCATCGATCACAAGATTATTGCCATTTTCAAAGTGTAGCGTTGCCTTTTTGAATAGAGGAGCTCCAATGACATACTCATCTGTTCCTGGACATACCGGATAGAATCCGAGGGCTGAGAATACATACCAGGCAGAGGTCTGTCCGTTGTCCTCGTCGCCACAGTAACCGTCAGGGCCTGGAGTATACATGCGGTCCATTACTTGACGAAGCCAGTATTGCGCTTTCCAGGGCTGTCCGGCATAATTGTACAAGTAAATCATGTGCTGTATCGGTTGGTTGCCGTGTGCATAGTTACCCATGTTCATCACGGTCATTTCGCGGATTTCATGGATCACCTGTCCATAATAACTGTCGTCGAATACAGGAGGAACTGCAAATACGGAGTCCAGCATCGTGATAAACATCTTTTTGCCTCCCATCAGATCGATTAATCCTTGCGGGTCGTGAAATACCGACCAGGAGTAATGCCAGCTGTTACCTTCTGTGAATGCATCTCCCCACTTCAACGGAGAGAATGGTGACTGGAACTGGCCGTTTTCATTACGGCCACGCATCAGTTTGCTTTCTTTGTCGAATACATTCCGGTAGTTCATGGCACGTTTGGCAAATAGTTCAATTTCTTTTTTCGGTCGGTTCAGGGCTTTAGCCAGTTGGTAGATGCACCAGTCATCGTAAGCGTATTCTAATGTGCGGGCTGTATTTTCATTGATTTTCACGTCATAGGGTACGTAGCCCAGCTTATTGTAATACTGATACCCCAAGCGTCCGGTAGAAGAGACTTCCGGATGTACATTCTCTGTACCGTGAATCAGCCCTTCATACAGAGTTTTCACATCGTCTACCTTTACTCCTTTCATATAGGCGTCTACCAATACTGAAGCAGAGTTATTGCCTATCATACAACCTCTGTGTCCGGGACTCGCCCATTCCGGAAAGAAACCACTTTCCTTATAAGTATTGATAAGTCCTTCTTGTATTTCTTTGTTTACCGATGGGTACATCAGGTTCAGGAATGGAAACAAACAACGGAATGTATCCCAAAATCCTGTATCGGTGTACATATATCCGGGGAGTACCTGACCGTTGTAAGGACTATAATGAATCGGTTGCCCGTCTGCCGTAAACTCATAGAATTTGCGGGGAAATAGCAGAGAACGGTAGAGGCAGGAGTAGAATGTACGGTACTGGTCCAGATTGCCGCCTTCTACTTCTATTTTACCTAATACATTGTTCCAGGCATCATTCCCTTTTTGTGCAAGTTGCTCAAAAGAGTCGTTACCCAATTCTTTAAGGTTCTGAGCCGCTTGTTCAAAACTAATGAACGAAGAAGCTATACGGGCATGCACGATTTCACCTTTACGGGTACTGAAACCAATGATGGCTCCCGTATGGTCGGCTTTCTGCTCCAAGTTGCCTTCTTCCAGCTTTTTGTCTGCAAAAGTGCCTTTGTAAGTGAAAGGTTTGTCGAACTCGATAACGAAGTAGTTCTTGAAATTCTCGGGCACTCCACCACTGTTACGGGTGGTGTAGCCGATTATCTTGTTCTCTTCCGGAATTACTTTTACGTAGGAACCCTTGTCGAATGCGTCTACTACAATGTACGAGTGTTCGTTTTCGGGAAAGGTGAAACGGAACAGAACCGCACGTTCTGTCGGAGTCATTTCGGTCACTACATCGTGCTCGGCCAAATATACTTTATAGTAGGAAGGAGTTGCTATTTCACCTTTATGACTGAACCAACTGGCACGTTTTTCTTCATCAAACTCAAGTTTGCCTGTGACGGGCATGATGGAGAATTGTCCGTAATCATTGATCCATGGGCTGGGTTGGTGGGTTTGCTTGAATCCCCTGATTTTGTTGGCTGTATACGTGTATTGCCATCCGTCCCCCATCTTGCCCGTTTGCGGTGTCCAGAAGTTCATTCCCCACGGACGTGCAATAGCGGGATAGGTGTTCCCGGTTGATAATTCGAAAGAAGACTGCGTTCCCATCAGTGGGTTTACGTATTGGGTCCAGTCTTTGGCCTCAGCCATTAGTGAGCAAGCTATAAGGCAAGCGGTCAAAAGAATTTTTCTCATGGTGTGGATAAGTGTATTGCTATATGGATATTATATATTTTCTATCATCGGTGCCGTGTAGGCTACATATTCGTATAATCTGTGATGAAACAGAGTACTTTCTTAGGGTTGGGTCCGCCGGTCTGTCATTTCTATTTCCAACGTACTGCCTGCTATGATATCGTCATGCGTAAAGAATGGTTTATCCAATGGTTTTCCGTTCAGTGTCATGCTTTTGATATACTTATTCTTTTTCGAGTTATTCTTAGCTATCACTGTAAACTTTTTGCCATCGGGCAGGTTTACTACGGCTTTATCGAATGCGGGGCGTCCGATAGAATAAACCGGTTTCCCCGGACATACCTGATAGAATCCCATAGAATTGAGTACATACCAAGCCGACATCTGTCCGCAATCTTCATTTCCCGACAGTCCGTCTACGGCATCGGCATATTGGCTACGGTATACGCTGTCTACCAATTCTTGCGTCCTCCACGGACGGTTCACATAGTTGTACATATGAATCACGTGGTGGCTGGGTTCGTTGCCGTGGGCATATTGTCCGATCAGTCCGCTGATGTCCGAGGAGGTTGTTTCGCCTTCCAGTGAAGAGTCGGCGGTAAACAGAGAATCCAGTTTACCGATGAAGGCATCTTCGCCGCCCATTAGTTTTACCAATCCTTCGATGTCGTGTGGAACGAACCAGGTCCATTGCCAGGCAGTCCCTTCACAATAATCATCGTTGCGGTGAGTTGAAGAGCGTGGATTGAAGGGAGTGCGCCATTCGCCCTTACTGTCCAATCCGCGCATAAAGCGGGTTCCCGGATCGAAGTAAAACTCGTAGGCTTTTGCGAAACGTGCGTATTTGTCCCGGGTGTCGTAGTCGTTCAATGCATCGGCAAATACTGAAATACACCAGTCGTCATAAGCGTACTCCAAGGCCTTGGCAACCGATTCGTTTTCGCGGTCACACGGTACGTAGCCGATTGAGTTTTTATAATATTTGGCTTTCGGCATCAGATGGGGTAACACCAGATCGGGGCATTTGATTCCTGTTGTATCATATTCTGCCGCACGCACGCAGGCTCGGTAAGCTTCTTGGATGTCGAAATTACGATCGCCTTTCATATATGCATCTACAATGACGGGAACGGCATGGTAACCAATCATTGTACCGGTATAGTTGGAAGCCATGTCCCACATTGGGAAAATGCCCCCCTCCTGATGCTTTTTGATCAGTGAACGGATGAAAGCATTGTTCAGATCCGGATCTATAATGGTCATTAGCGGATGCAGTGCACGGAAGGTATCCCATAAAGAAAAAATGGTATACATCGGATTCAGTGTATCTCCTTGATGTACTTGCAGATCCATACCCAGATAACGTCCGTCTACGTCCGTAAACAGATTCGGGCTAATGGCAGTGTGGTAGAGTGCGGTATAGAAGATGGTTTTGTCATTTTTATCATTGGTAGTAATATCAATCTTCGATAACGTTTCATTCCACGCTTTGCGTGCGTCTTTACGTACTCCGTCAAAATCCCAGTCTGGTATTTCAGTTTCTACATTTTTGCGTGCACCCTCTATGTCCACAGCAGAGATTCCGACTTTGACAAACACTTGTTCGTCTTTGGTCGTGTCAAAGTGAAGTAATGCTTTACAGGTAGGCAGCAGTCTGCCTCCATCGTCGAGTGCCATCGAATCAGTCACCAACGTGTAGGTGAAAGGTTTCGAGAATTTTGCATAAAAGTTGATATATTGGTCGAAAGCCCAGTACATGGTCTTTTTACGGCCGCAGATTTCAGTGGGGCTGATGACCTCTATTTCCATCTCTTTGTTGGTCTGCCATTGCAGACTGTAGTCCAAGTCGAGGATGAATCCTGCTTCTTTACTTTCAGGAAAAGTATACCTGTGGATAGCTGCCCGTTTGCTTGCAGTCAGTTCGGCTTTTACTTGATAAGTATCCAGGAAGACTGAGTAATAGCCCGGTTCGGCAGTCTCATTTTGATGTGAAAAGGCAGAAGCATAAGCCATCTGCTGGCTCTGTGAACCTGTGGGGAGGTACTTTTGTTCGCCCACCGTAGGCATCAGTAGTACATCTCCATAGTCGCAACAACCGGTTCCGCTCAAATGGGTGTGTGAGAATCCGTTGATGGTGGAATCTGCGTAATAATATCCCGAGCAGGCATCCCACCCATCTATGCGGGTGTCTGGGCTGGGAGAAATCATGCCATGGGGGACAATGGCGCCCGGAAAAGTATGACCGTGTCCGCCTGTACCGATAAATGGGTTGACGTAGGCTGCGTAATCAGTCATGTCCGGCGAGTTTGTGCAGGAGTTCAGAGACAATAAGCCTCCTAAACATCCCGCCAGGAATGTTTTAAATTTCATGGTACTGTATGTTTATTTTAATTGGTTGCTCACTTGTTACGTGAAGAAATAAAGATATTGTCTCCCACAATCTTATAATTGATAGGTATAGAGTTGTCCAACGATTGGAGTACAGACTCTATATTATCTTTTTTCTTCAATACACCCGAGTAAGTTTTGTCGGACTTAATGTCGGGTGAAAGAATGATTTTCACATCATAAAAGCGTTCTAACGTCCGGGTGATGGCAAAAATGTCCGCCTGTTCAAACGGGATCAGGTCATTGTGCCATACGGCATCCAATTTGGCATCTACTTGCTTCACCACCAGTCTGCGGGTTGTTTTATTCAGTTCGGCCTTTTGTCCGGGCGAAAGAATAATCATTCCTTCATCGTGGTTTCCTCTCACTTCTATTTCTCCTTCGATCAAGGTTGCTTCTGCCAGTTTGTGACTCTTGTCGCACTTGAAATTGAAAGTGGTTCCCAACACTTTGATACGCATAGCCTCACTTTCTACAACGAAAGGACACCGACGGTTTTTAGTGACTTCGAAATAAGCTTCTCCATCGAGATATACATCTCTTTCGGATTCTGAGAATTCCTTGGGATATCTCAGGGTGGCCGATTGATTGAGCCATACTTTTGTGCCATCGGGCAACATCACTTCTTTCACTTTGCCATCCGTGGACGAGGCCGTTATCATATTCCGGGTCGGATCGGCCTGATAGTACAGGTATCCGCCTCCGGTGCCTATCATCAGTGCGAGCACGATGATAGCGGCATATCGTATCCATTGGTGCATTCTGATCACTTTGCGGCTATGTGCATCTTCCTGAGCCAGTTTCTTGTATAGTCGTGCTTCTGCCCGGGCAACTTTTTTCTGATCCGGAAAGCTGTCGTGTCTGCCCAAATGATATACCTCTTCCATTCGGAAAAGTCGGCGGGCATTATCGTCTGATTCTTTGATCCAAGCGTTCACTCTGGCAAAATCTTCGTCAGAACATTCGCCTGTCAGATATCTCATCAATATGTCTTCGCTCAGATTATTCATCTTTTCTTTTTCATTATATAATAGAAACAACTAAATCTTTAAAAACACTTATCTATTTGATAAAAAATAGTAGAAATAAAAACCATAAATGGCCGAGACGGTTTCGTAGGAACTTCAGTGCCTTGTACATGTGGGCTTCTACCGTACGTAAAGAGACTCCCATCACGTCAGCTATTTCTTTATTCTTCATTTCGTGCAGATAGCTCAACTTAAACACTTCCTTGCATTTGTCCGGTAGCTCGTTAATGGCTTGGTAGATTTCGTTTCGCAATTCGCGGTCTTCTATCCGCCGGATTACTTCGTTGTTGTCCGGCTGATAGAATTCCGCTCGTTTTTGGTTGATTTCTTCCACAGCAGCGCAATATCCGTCCTCTATGCTGCGATGTTTCAGCACATTCAAGGCCCGGGTATATACCGCCCGATAGAGGAAGGCTTGGATCTGGTCGCCTATTACCATGGAATCTCTTCGTTTCCACAGTTCCACGAATACATCCTGTACCACATCTTCTGCTTCTTCATCGCCCACCAGGCGGGTGGCGTAGAACATCAGGTTCGGATAGTACCTCCGGAACAGGGCTTTGTAGGTTATATCAAATGTGTCGTCCATCTTTTTTAGCTGCTGGTTTTGGGGGTGCGGGCTACAAGTTATTGATCACTCGTAACTTTCTCCTTTCCCATTTCAAACTCAAGGGTTGCACCACTCATAATCTGTTCATGAGTAATGTAACTTTTATCATAGGGTTTTCCATTCAGTTTGGTTGATCGGATATAGATATTCTCTTTGCTGACAGCCGGAGCTTTGACAGTGAATGTTTTCCCGTTGTCAAGGTGCAGTTGCACTTCCGGGAAAAGGGGAGTACCTATTTCATATTGACCGCTTATCGGATTTACCGGATAGAATCCCATGGCGCTGAATACATACCAAGCCGACATCTGGCCGCAGTCTTCGTTTCCGCAGAGTCCGGCAGGGCTGTTCAGGTAGAGTTCGTTCATTACTTTTGCCACATACTCCTGGGTTTTCCAGGGTTGGTCTACCGCATTATAAAGGTAGATGACGTGATGGCTCGGTTCGTTTCCGTGAGCATATTGGCCTATCATTCCGGTACTGAAGAGCGGAAGTTCATCGTCGGCCGAAGGATGGAAGGTGAACATGCTGTCCAGCTTTTGTGCAAAACGTTCTTTTCCGCCTGTCAGACCGATCAGTCCGTCTATGTCATGCTGTACCGACCAGAAATATTGCCAACCGTTGCTTTCGCAGATATGCGGTGTATAAGCATCTGCTTTAAAGTCTTTCTGAAATTCTCCCTTGTCATCACGAGGTTGCATGAACGAGGTTGCCGGATTGTATACGTTACGATAGTTTTGCGACCGCTTATAGAATTCGTCCGCAATCTCTTTCTTTCCCAGTTTTTCTGCCATGCGGGCAATGCAGTAATCATCATAAGCGTATTCAAGTGTTTTGGATAACGACCAGTTTTCTGCGTTGTAGTGGTCTGTTACGTTGTAAGGTATGTATCCTAATTCTTTGTAGAGTCCGATGCCGCGGTAATTATCCAGATTAGCCGTTGCTATGCAAGCATCCAAGGCTTTCTTTGCGTCGAAGTCGCCGATTCCTTTCAGATAGGCGTCTACAATAACAGGAACAGCATGATAACCGATCATCATGTCTGTTTCACTTCCATAGAAGTTCCATACCGGTAAACGGCCGTTCTGCTCATAGAATGCCAAGAATGACTTAATCATATCATTGGTTCGTTCCGGCTGCGTATAAGTAAACAGCGGATGTGATGCACGAAACGTATCCCAAAGAGAGAACGTACTGTAATTAGTCCAGTTCTCTGCCTGATGTATCTTCTGATCTGGTCCGTAATATTGTCCGTCTACATCCGAATAAACAGTAGGGGCAAGCATACTGTGATAAAGTGCGGTATAGAACACGGTCTTGTCATCCTTGTCCTCCGACTCTACCTTTATCTTTGATAATTCCTTATTCCATGTTTCCTTAGCCAGCAACCGGTACTTTTCAAAGTCATTTTCCGGAACTTCTGCCTGCAGATTCTTGGCGGCACCTTCCATACTTACTCCCGAAATAGCAGTGGAAACAATGATCTGC
>ENA-OPDH01002489-OPDH01002489.1-human-gut-metagenome-genome-assembly--contig:-NODE-2489-length-11955-cov-3.452437_pt1 | contig 11955 bp, 10 predicted proteins | sample MGYA00241260_ERZ501500 | MGnify/ENA primary metagenome ERZ501500 (study PRJEB25962, sample SAMEA2042519) | human gut metagenome | biome: human gut; feature: human-associated habitat; material: faeces...
GCAGAAAAACGGGAACAACATCCCTGCCGGCAACGCCGGCCACAATTCCGCACATCACTCCTCCTTGATACCTATCGATGTTGCATTATCTCACATCTTGCTTAGTTTAAACGTTCCCTATATAACTTCTGTACGAAGGAAGCCATATATTGCTGTTAGAAGTAATTGGTTATCATGTGCGGCATATACTTTTTATTCTTATCATGACTTATCAGATATTGCGGCAAGAACACTGATTAACTCTTGCAATTTTAGCATTAGCGTTTTTTGTTTGATTCTATTCTTTTATTGAAATAACATTGCGTTTGAAAATAGAAAACACGCATTCAGCCTACATATCAATTAATTGATTGACAATTGAAATCCTTATTCGAGCCAGCGTCTTGTTGAGTAAATAATGTACTTTGCAAGTGTATATAAATTCATCATGTCAAATCGGGGGATTAGTACGTCTTATATAGGTGCGCTTTTTGTTTGTCTTTATGTTACATTTGGCTGATTACGTATTATAGACCTATCATTTAAAAAACTTCTGAAATATGTCACACTTATTTTTGGTTGTTTCTAAAATCCATTAAAGGTCCCGTTGGCTTATCAAAGATAAAAGGAGGACAAAGATTTAGGTGTGTACGTTCCCAAGCAATATTTTCTTTAATTGCCTTACAAGGTGCTCCAACTGCTAAAGTATTGCAAGGTATGTTCTTTTTTACTAAACCTCGCATTCCAATCACACTTCCAGAACCAATATTAGCACCTGCAAGAACAACTGACTCAAAACCTAACCACACGTGATCTCCGATTGTTATATCTCTTGATCGATTAATTCTTTGCCCTGTTTCAATCTCAAAAATAGGATGCGCGTCATCCGTACAAACTCGATTATTGCTAGCGAACATACAATCATTACCAATGATAATTTGTGTATACTCCGCTGCCGATATATAACAATTTGCTGTAACTGTTGTTTTTTCACCAATTTTGACTTCGCATCCCAGCCCCACCCTGATTACTCCAGTGTATTGGACATTCTTTCCTATTTTTAATTTTCCACCATGGGAATCAAATCTTATTATAGAGTTGTATATTTTACTGTCTTTATCTACCTCAAGTAAATTGTTTCTTCCTCTAAATAAGACTGTTGGCGGTTGCCCCCCCCCGGGATTGCATTCACCATGTATAATGATTTTGTTACCATTTTCGTCAGAATAGTTTTGTAAAGTTGTTTTTTTCATGTAGAAATTATTTTAACATTATTGAAATGCATAAGTCATGACTGTCTTCCTCTTACTACTATTAGATTTTTGTTGTTTAGTTGTAAGAAAAACAATTAATGCTTACGTAACTACACACTTAATGTTTTTATGAATCATGCATTTATATGAATAGAATTTGATTATGCAAACAAATTTTGCTTAAGCAATTTTGGGTTAATTCTAGTCAGCAGATCATCGATGATTTTTGTTTTCCTCCAATATGCTACATTTTTCTTTTTGAATTCAGTGGCTAATGTTGATTTAAATTGGCTAGAGTTAACATATGTTTTTTCCCATGCTACATTGATTTTTATATATCTGTATGGATTTCCTGCAACAAGAGCATTGTTACTAATATGGGTATTGCTTAATATCGTCCCACTTCCAATGATACTCCCGTCATCAATTCTCACGCCTTTAAAAATTTTGGCATCGGCGAATATCAGAATATGATTTCCGATATGAACAGAACTTGACGGGTTTAGACGTTTTGTAGATTCTACATCATAGATTGCGTGTGAATCTTCCGTTCTAATCAGAACATTCGAAGAGAACATACAGTCATCTCCGATTGTTACTTCTGTTTCTTCGCCGATATACAAATAGCATGGATTATTGCATGTCAGATTATTCCCAATTATCAATTTGCACTTGTCGCAGATTCTTATGACACCATTTAACGATATGTTTTTTCCTAATTTTATATAAATATCATCTCCATCAATTAATATTTTTAAATTTTTAGATCGGGGGGGGGCTTCGAAGACGATTGTATTATTAGAAGTTCCTGGTTTTATAGAAATTTTAATCTTTGTGTTATCGAAATTTCCTACAATTTTGTTCATTATGCTACTTAAATAAAAATGAAAGTTTTCTTAACAAAAAATACTTTGAATCAATACAGTATCGATATGGATCTCTTCTGAATTTACTCCACAATCTAGAGGTTGTTTGCTCTTTAGACACCCTCTGCAATTTATCTTTTGTTTGTGAAATATTTTCTTTCTTTAAATTCTCTGTTTTATTTGTCGTTGATTGTTTTGTAGAAGGAGGAGTCGCTTTTTGTGGACTTGCTGATTTTCGGCGATTTATTATGTCTAAAGCAAATCTTTCAAATAGCGGAGCATCTAAGCTTAATTGTTTTCTAGAAATAGGGTCATATTCGTAAATTATGTCACCACATAGACATAGTTTATAAAAATCAATTCCAGTGGTAATGGTTCGTAGAGATCCATCTTTTTCTTTTCGAGCGATAGTTTTTGCTTTTCCAAATGAATAAAATTTATTTTTTAAGTAAAAGACAAATTTACGCACCAGCTCATAATCAACACTTGATCCTTTAAGGATTTTATCAACAATTCGATTCGGATTTTCAATTTCTTCAGTTGTAATTTTCTGATTTATTCCATCAAAACAATAAAATGCATTTCCGAAAATATAACAAGGCTTCTGCGCTAGCATTGCATAGATGCCAACACCCGAGTTTATTAGAGCTACGGCATCACTTAATTCGACTAAGTCAATGAAATTGGTATTATCGGGCACCCAAATAACATTTTTTAACGCTGGCTTAGTTGTTTCAAGTGGATGTTTTTTACAATAGGTTTTCCATCCTTTTGATTTTAATTGTCCAGCTATTTCATCAACTATCCTTAGAAAGTTTTCATAAGTGCCTATGTTTCCGCAAAAATATTTAATAACTGTATCGCTGGGTCTCTGAAGTGGAACAAATAGTACCTTTTGCTTCCCGGTTTTTAATTTCTCTCTTATAGCATCAATCCCAATTCTTATATCTTGAGCTTCTAGTACTTCTTTTCCTTGAATGGTAATATCGATATATTCATCAATTTGCTGTTTTTCTTTTTGGTCCAGATCCGTGTATTTCCAATGGTGTTCGCAATATGACTCTGAGTCATAATTAAATCCTTTGTTGTCAAAAAACCAACTATCAGGGAGAGCTCCTCTTTCAAATACTGTAAATGGATAATTATTTTTTTTCGCCCAACTGTATATCGCTAATCTCTTAGTGTTTCCGTATGGGTTGGGAAATACTATTATCTCGATTTGTAGAGATTTTAAAAAATATTTAAAATCCTCTTCTAAAAACAATTCTTCTTGATTGAAAAAATCATATTCAGATGCATAGATAAACTCACCCAAATGTGGTTGAGCACCTCGGATGCAATTTTGCGCATTATCATCCGGTTTCCCAAAAAATAGCGCTTTTATGTAGTTTTTGTTTTTATTTACTAATGGTTCTGGTAAAGTGCCTGTTTTTAGGTAATTTTCAAACTTTGTTTGCCATAGAATTCTGTTTCTTTGTAATAACTTATCATCATAAAATGATGCGGATTTTGGTCTAGGATGCCATAAATGTATAACTTGCAAATTGCTTAATAAAGCTGGCCGAGCAATCAAAGTGAATCTGCTCCTGAATCCTTCAAAAGTCGACGTATCCCATACTTTTTTATCTAGGAGATAATTATTGGGGATGGGAATAATCTTTTCCTCTCCAAGTAATCGATTATAAAGTTCAAAATCCTCGTATCCGTGGCCCCGAAATTCTTTGTCATGTCCTCCGATTTCTAAGTAGTGATCTCTATTCACTATCATGACCGATGAACATAACGCAAATGATTCAACGTTGTCTTTGATCCCCTGTAGATATTGTAGATATAAATACTTTGAAGTTAATCTGTGCTTTGCAAATTCTTCTGTACCTTGGCTACTTAAGTATATGCAGGGAATAGCTAGAAATGATTTTTTTTGTTTATTTATTCCCCAATTCTTCATTAATACTAACAATTCTCTCCAAAAGTCACTATCAACCCTTAAGTCAACATCCATAAATGTGATGGCTTTCCCCTGAGCAATTTCAGCTCCTATATCTCGACATTCTCCTATAGAAAATGCTTTTTTAGTTTGATTCTTATAAAAATAAGAGAAAGCGTATTCATTACACTTTTTGCTAATTGCATTTTTAATATCTTCTGAAGATCCAGTATCTACAACCAAAACTTCAATCGGAAGATTTTGTATCTGTGTTGCTAATTCATCTAACAAATCATTAATTCTGATGAATAAATAATTAGACGACTTGTTTTCGCAACGAAATGGTATGATAATTGTTAATTCGTACATCATATATCCACAGCAACCTTAGTTGCAACAGCAATTTGATAAATAATCTGCATTAAGTCTTTAGCCAACAGCATTCCTTTGGTATCGACTTTTGGCAGTACCAGAATTCGATCTCCGGGGCTTATCCCTAGACGTTCAGCCAGACCGACTTCGCCGTTCTGTTTGGCCACCAGAATGTTTTTGTCATCGGCTCGTGACGAAACTCCACCTGCTGCAGCCAGGTAGTCGTCAAGCGACATTCCCTCTTCAAAGGCCACAGCTTTTGGCATCACCACTTCACCGGTGATCTGCACCACATTGGATTTCTGCGGAATAACGATTTCGTCTCCGTCCTCAAGCCAGATATCGCTGACTTCCTTTCCTCTGGAAACGACAATCACACCGTCCGGTTCAAGTTGACCCGCTCGTTTGACAAAGTCCTGAATCAAGCGCGCCTCGTCCACTCGCAACTGTGCTTCTTCCGGTGTGGACGAAGTTGCAGTCAGTGCCGTTTGCTCCAATCGACGCAAGGAGTCCTGGATCACCGCTTTTTGATCTCGCGCTACACTTTTGCGGCGCAAATAGATGGAATCTGTTGCCGCCAGTTCGGGTTCAACCTCAATACGACGCAACAAATCTCGCAACTTCACCGTTTTATGAATGGGGTAACGCGACGCTCCGGTTATGGCCCCTGTGACAGTTGCCATGATGGTTTGACCGGGCATATCGGCAACGAACTCAACAACGTCGCCATCGGCCAGTGAAAAGTTCTTGAATTCGTCGAGAGAGAAATAGCGGTTAAAGGGAGCCTTATTACGTGTACCGCTTACGCTCACGTGTGAGACGTTTTTCAAAGGAGACGACAGCTCGATGAGCCGAGCTCCCTTGGATATGTTCTTATCTTTTGTTGCGGTCCCTTGAGCTAGCTCATAAACCGCTTCCTCTCGCAACAAACCGTAAGCCGAAACGCTGATGCCTTTTTCTTTGACAAGAATGACGTCTCCGTCTTTCAGCCGCAACGTATTGACATTTCCTGCCAACGCAAATTGATAAAGGTCTAAGTCGGCAATGACTTTCTTATTGCGGATGATTTCGATTTGTCGGTAGCTGCCGCGCTCCGGATCAATGCCTCCTGCACGATCCAGGAACGACAATACGGAATCAAGAGAACCTCCAGCGTACCGCCCCGGGTGATTGACAAACCCCGTCACATAGACAGCCACGGGCTGAGCGCTTTGCAGGCTAACGTAGGCTTGTACGTTGTCGGTGTAAACACGAGAAATCGCTGACCGAACAGTAGAGAGCAGACTTGAATTCTTCGTGCCGCCAACGTGTACAGGCCCCACTTCCGGGATGAACAGGTTGCCTTGCTGGTCAACGATCAGCACATCATCGTAGGTCCGAGCGCCCCAGATACGAACAACGACGCGATCGCCCGGTGCCAACACATAGTCGCCGCTTGCCGCATCACTGAATGTGGAAGCAAATCGTCCTTCAAACAGCTTGGATGCAAAGGGCTTCAAAGCAATTGATGTCGAATTACTGTAGGCACCTTGTGCCCAGGCAGGAGGCGCTACCGTGACATTGTTGGTGTCGGTTGGAATCACCAGAGGTGTTCCTGCCACCGGTATGACCGTACCGTTGGGGCCCATGACCGAACCGGCCGGCATATTGGCAGGATTGACCGCCATACCCGCACTGGCCGGTGTCGGGTTGGTACTCGTTCCGAGAGAACGAGAGCGAGAATTGCTCGAGTAGGAAGATGATCCGGTGCTGCCGAACACGGCGGCCGTCAATACGTCGGCTGCCGATGCTGCAGGACTAACAGCAGGCAGAGCGAGCGCCAGTGCCGCCAGCACGATCCCTTGCTTGGTGAAATGCATATTTCAACAACCTATTTGGTCTTTTTTAAAAACCCGCATGTTCGCGGATTGAAGCAATGATTAATCGGATGAGGCCATAAAGCAAGAAGAGCCCCAAAAAAGTCACTAAGGTGAACACCCAAGCCAACGGATAACGGGATTCATCCGGTAATGTCGGCTTTTCGATGGGCATGATATATCGAGCTTTTGCAAGCAACGAGGCTCTCGCAGTTTCAAGTGCCGTCATCGCTGTCGTAAGTTGTTTCTTGGCAAACTCGCTTTCAATCATGAGCGTCTCGTATTCGGAGATCCAGGCGTTGATTGCGAGCCCTTCCCGTGTACCTACAAGACGCGCTTTTTCTCGTGCAAGCTGCTGCTCGACGCCAGCAAGTTTGCTCTTCATACTTACCATTGCAGGAGCGTTTTCTTGCATGTAGGTTTTAGCGTCAGCGATTTCCGCTTTGATCTTCGCGCGTTCGCCCTCTAGCTGCATCACCAACGACTGCAGTCCCGTAGCTGTTGCCTGAAGATCAAGTTCCTTATGCTTATCCCGGAAATTTTCTAATGCTTTCTGAGCTACCGACACACGATCACGAGCCAGATCCACCTCTTTTTGCGCAAGTTCCAACGTGTCCTTGCGAGCACGCTCATTCATCTCATTGATAAGACCTTCACTCTGACGCAAAACTTCCGCACCTATAGCCTGAGCCATCTTGGGATCATAGGCTTTGATCTGATAGGTCACAATCCCGTTGTCAGGGTTAACTACCGGATTGGAAACTCGATTCCAGAAAGTCTGCTTGTCAAACAACGTAGGCGCAGACGTTAAACGACTTACAATGTCCCACTTGTGGGAGCTATAGTATTCGATAATTTTAAGCTTATCATCCACTGCCGCAAATGCATCGGGCGAACGAATATAGGCTTCGACAACCTGAGCATCCTGAACCGACTGAGTGTTGGTTCTAAATATCTGAGAAGTCAGATCGATTGCCATCGGTTGCTCTGTTCCAGAGCGCACTGCAAATTGTGTTTCGGAAATGTACATGGGCGAATACCACAAGGACACATATCCGAAGACAGAGATAGTGGGCACAACAACAAAACTAATAACTTCCTTTTCAAAAGATGATCGCTTTCCCCACCACTCTTTTACCTTCTCGGCCCAAGGAGACAATGTACGCCCCTTATCCGTAATTCCAGCAGGCACTGCAACTTGTTCCACAGCAACAGACACTTCCGCAAGACCAGTTGCTGCCTGCGCTTGAGACTGAGTTACCACTGCTGCAGCTACTGTTTTAGGTGCCTGCTGAGATTCGACTGGCGGCACTGCTGCTGTTTTGTTTTCAACGTTTGCCATTACAAATTTCCGCGTAGTGTTGGATTGCGTCGTTTAACTCTGGATAATAGGAAAGCTTTCCATCATAAAGTACTGCTCCGCAAACACAAGACTGTTTGACAGCTACCATAGAGTGCGAGACGAAAATCAACGTTGCACTGGATGTTCGCTTTTGGATTTCCTCGTTGGCCTTTTTTCGAAACGTTGCATCTCCAACGCTAAATGCTTCATCAATCAAGTAAAAATCAAATTGAATGGCCATGGAAAGCCCAAAAGCTAACTTGCTTCTCATACCTGAAGAGTACGTCTTCACCGGCATGTCCAAGTATTTACCCAGTTCAGCAAAGTCTTCCACATATTCCGTCACAGCCTTGATGTCCGCGCCGTAAATACGAGACACAAAGCGTAGATTCTCTCGACCAGTCAACGATCCGTGAAAGCATCCGGAAAATCCAATCGGCCACGAGACTTTGGACGTGCGAATCACTTTACCAGAATCCGGTGCTTCTGCTCCTCCGATGATACGCATCAGCGTTGACTTACCCGCCCCATTAAGTCCTAAAATCGCGATACTCCGTCCCGCTTCAATCTTTAGGTTCACATCGTTAAGAACGACATTCCGCTCACCGTTTTTAAGCGGATAAGCTTTGCAAATATGAGAGAGTTCAATCATTGGTCAACTCTCCTTGATCTTACATACCGCTCTAGAAAACCGCCCACACCCAATGAGCACACCGTAAACACGGCTAGGTACCCAAAAGATAAACCCGACACACTATAGCCCTGATGCAAGCTCATTCTCATCAGTTCAATAGCCTGCATAATCGGATTCCACATTAATACTTCGGCAATATATTGTGGGAATCTATCAACAGTGAAAAAAACGCCCGAGACAAAAAAAAGAATGCGAAAAATCATCGGAACGACCTTGTCCAGAACAGGAACAAAGACTGCCAAAGAGGCAATTATCATCCCTAGCCCAAGCGCACACATAGGTATCAGGATTATTACTCCTAACGCCAATAGCCAATTGCCTGGCCGAAAAACATATCCCATCAACACACTCACAACAATAAAGGTGGTAGTTACAACCAACTGAGTCGCCGTGAGCACCAGTATGCGGGATAGCATTACGTCAAATTCTGTAACTTGTGGAAAACTGAGTAATCCCTTATTTCCAGCAACGGCACTCATTGTTTTTGTGACGCCGCCACTAAACACCGACCATATCCCGAAGCCCAGTGCCAAAAACAACGGCATACTCATACCATGCGGGACTGACGCGTTCATGAATTCACGCAATCCCCAAAAGACAGCTATAGAAAAGGCACTTTGCACCAGCACCCAAAGGTACCCCAGTTTGCTGTTGCCGTTAATGGTGTGCACTTCGCGCAGCATCAATGCCGCAATCACTCGGCACTGGACAATGAACCCGCTTTTGAGTTCCTGATCAAGCGTCATGCCTGATTCTCCACTCGACAATTACTCAATTGGAAAGCGGCACATAGCGCCACACGCCGTCTTTGCCTTCACAAAGACCGGCCAGAGACTTACTTGTCTGAGTCTTTAGTTCAACCTTCGTACAAACTTCGCCCAGTCCGTTGGTGTATTGCACTAGAGCACTTACCTGCGCAGTGCCGATGGGCGTTTTATCAAAAAGTGCAGAAGAACCGATGGGAAGAACGCCAGCCTCCTTCGCAAAAGCGCTTTCGACTTCGCTTTGCTCCGCATCTGCTACCGGCAATCGAGGCGAGGGCTCATGTCCCAACCCTCTCGGAGAAGAACACCCTGCCAAAAGAACACTTATTGCCACACCAACACAACCAAGTGTCATCAAAGAAATCAATCGCTGCGAGCTACTCATTTTTGTATTCTGCATAAGACCATGCGGTAGAAACGAAGATACACTTTCCCCCCCCCCGCAATCAGGAACTGTAGTTTCGCTATTCTGACACGAGTCTCCGTTTTGCGCCATGCTCAAAAACAATGACGTCGTAATCCGAACACTGTCTTATTCAAAGGAATGTTTTCGGTTAATTTTTTAGCCTTTCAACAAGTTGTGTTGACAACCTGTCATAACCAAACATGATGTATCTCCGAAAATGTCATTACAGCTAGTCCCATCGGTGGTCGCCCTCGGATTTGCATAAAAGAAAGGAAGTACCGAGATGAACCTCAACGTACTTCCTCTTTCACGCAAATACCTAAAGTTGTGAGCCAGTCTGAACTTCGTTTCCTACCGCACACTCACTTCGACTGCCCCTTCAAGTCCCCTCAGCCACAATCCAAGTTCCCGTTTTCCCTTCCGCAACCTCCTCAATTCTGTCAAGAGGACCAATCGCTGCCGGGCACCCCGTTTTCAAAACAAACTGACACGCCGCTTCAATCTTGGGTCCCATAGACCCCGCTGCAAATCCCATTTGCAGAAGTTTTTGCGGTGTAATGCGCTCGATCAGTCTTTGTTGCGGCGTCCCCCAGTTTTCGTACACACCATCAACATCTGTCGCAATGAGAAGCAAATCGGCACACAACTCAGTTGCCAAAATACTTCCTGCAAAATCCTTGTCGATCACTGCCTCGACGCCCTGAAGTCCCTTTTCACTTTTGATAACCGGCACCCCGCCACCACCGCAGGAAATCACCAAGGTTCCAGTGTCGACAAGATTCTTAATGATCGGAAATTCAACGATTCGAAGCGGTCTCGGACTGGCAATCACACGACGATACCCCTTGCCGTCCTGTTTCACTCTCCAACCGTGTTCTCGCTCAGCCTCCTTGGCTTCTGCTTCCGTCATCATTGCACCGATGAATTTGGTGGGATTCGAAAACGCCGGATCATCGGGATCAACTTCCGATTGCGTCAGAATAGAAGCCACCGGCCGGTCGGAGCCGACTGTCTGCAGCGCCCTGCTCAGAGCTTGAGCAAACATGTAGCCCACCATGGCTTGGCTTTCGGCTCCCAAAACATCGAAGGGATATGCCGGTACAGCCGGATTCTCTCTTGCATAGGCTTCGTTTTGCAATGCCAGAAGGCCTACCTGAGGACCATTGCCATGACTGAGAACCAAGTCATGCTTTGCCGCCAGTCTTGCAAGAGCCTGCGCTGCCACTTCAATATTGCGTCGCTGATTGTCGGCACTAAGCGCCTCTCCTCGACGAAGCAAGGCATTGCCGCCAAGCGTAATCACAATTTTCATGTATCTAAATCCTTTCAGAAATACCTGTTCAGAGAACGCTCAAGTCGATACAAGTTCTTCTTTAAGCGTGATTCGAAGCAGTTGGAGCTGATTTGAGAAAGGAATGTGCGATACGCTCAGTTGTTTTTAGGCCAATAAGTAACCCACAAAGCGTATCAAAACCGGATGTGTGCCCAAATGCCGCAATTCGTTTGAATGCCCCCGTGCACTCCATTGGATCGGATACTCGAGCCAACGCAACCAGTGGTTCGGTAAATCGCCTATGCATCGCAAACCACAGCATTTGTGCACTGATGTCGTTTGTTTTGTGCAGAGTCGATTGCACTGCATATAAAAATGTGTCGAATCCCGGAAGACGGTCTGCCTCACCTACCCACAACGCCCATAGCAATCCCACAAGAAAATCGTCCCCAGAAGGTGTAAGGCCTTCACCCAGACCAACAAATTGATTGAGTTGTCGGCTAAATATTTCAATGAGACCAGACCTGTCGATGTCTGATTGACACAATGTTTCAAGCAAGGCCTCCCGAAACGACGAAATGGTCTCATGATCACAACACACATCTCGTCTCAAGCCTGTCAGAAGGCCATGCTTATCAAGCTGCACCGGCAACCACTGTGTCAGCCCTTGTTGAACAACGTCGGAGACTGCACATCCCGACAAAGATAACTCCACCGATTCCGCACCATTCAAGTCAATAGCAAACGCTTTGCTGAGGAGCCAATTTTCCTTGAGGCAAACGGCTTCGCCCTGCTTAAACGGCAATAAGCCGTCAGCAGACAATTGAAGAATCCCGGCAGTCTGTTTCAAAAAGGCATCGGGCGATACAACAATCCCCTCCGGACAGAGAGGTTTGCCGGACAACATCAGCGTCACGAAGCAGTTGTCGTCCATCAAGAAATTAACGGCATGCCGAAACACTGAGTGCACACGGCCGTTTAAGTCGCCGGCCAACCATCGCTGTCGACTGACCGCGTGCCTAAGTGCCTGAATTTGATTCGACATGCCGAACTCCCTCTTTCCTTATTCCGTTTTTGTCGTATAGACACAAACATAGGCAAGCAGCAGAAGTATCGTGAGATACACCACGACAGGCACTGTTGATTGCCAGGCGCTAAAGAGAGAAACACAAATGGTCGGTGCGATGGCTCCGCCCAGAATGCCGGCCGCTTGGAAACCAACT
>ENA-OPDH01002493-OPDH01002493.1-human-gut-metagenome-genome-assembly--contig:-NODE-2493-length-11924-cov-2.595248_pt1 | contig 11924 bp, 9 predicted proteins | sample MGYA00241260_ERZ501500 | MGnify/ENA primary metagenome ERZ501500 (study PRJEB25962, sample SAMEA2042519) | human gut metagenome | biome: human gut; feature: human-associated habitat; material: faeces...
GCGTATCCGCCAAATAAAATTTCAAAAACAGTCTTAAAAATGCAAGCATTTTACAACTGTATTTTAAAATTTTGCTTGGCTCTGAACAGTTACAAAATGCGGAGAATAGGAGATTATTTATGGGAAAGCAGATCAATGAACGCGAGGTCGTTCTTGAGATTTTGATGGAAATAACAGAGAATGGAGCATATAGTCATAAGATTCTTGGCGATGTTCTGTCAAAATATCAATATCTTGAGAAACGTGAGCGTGCATTTATCACCAGAGTTGTGGAAGGTACTCTGGAACATATGATAGAAATTGATTATATTTTGAATCAGATTTCTAAGACAAAGGTTAAGAAGATGAAACCGGTCATCCGTAATCTTCTTCGTAGCAGTGTCTATCAGCTGAAATATATGGATAGCGTACCGGATCATGCGGTGTGCAGTGAGGCAGTAAAGCTTGCGGTTCGAAAAGGATTTTCAGGTCTGCGGGGATATGTGAATGGAGTTCTGAGAAATGTTGTCCGCAAGATGGATGAGATCGAGTATCCAAAAGAAGATGTACAAAGATTGTCTGTGAAATATTCTGTCCCGGAATGGATTCTTTCTTTATGGAAGAAAGAATATGGGGAAGAGATCACAGAGAAGATGGCAGCAGATTTTCAGAAAGAGAAGCCGATTACGATCCGATGTTGTATGAACCGGGTTACACCGGAAGTATTGAAAGAAAAACTGGAAGCAGAAGGAGCGAAAGTAGAAGCACATCCGTATCTTCCTTATGCGTTTTATCTTTCAGATTATGATTATCTGGAAGGTCTGGAAAGTTTTCAGGAAGGACTCTTTGCAGTACAGGATATCAGTTCTATGTTTGTCGGAGAACTGGCAGATCTAAAAGCCGGCGATCATGTGATTGATGTCTGTGCAGCACCGGGAGGAAAATCACTTCATGTGGCAGAGAAGCTTCAGCTGGCAGATGAAGTGGCGGCGAGAGAGAATGGAACAGAAGAAAAGACAGGACGGGTTGAAGCAAGAGATCTGACTGAATATAAGACAGATCTGATTTGGCAGAATATCGACCGTTCCGGACTTGGAAATATTTGTGCTGTATGCAAGGACGCTTCTGTATTTGATGAGTATGATAAGGAAACAGCGGATCTTGTGATTGCAGACCTTCCATGTTCAGGTCTTGGCGTTCTTGGCAAAAAACCAGATCTGAAATATCGCGTACAACCGGAAGATCTTGAAGAACTTGCAGATTTGCAGAGAAAGATTCTGACTTGCGCACAGGCAATCGTCAAGGATGGCGGCACATTGCTGTACAGCACATGTACCGTAAATCCGGGAGAAAACATGGACAATGTACACTGGTTCTTGAAAGAATACCCACAATTTGAACTGGACGATATTACAGAAAATCTTTGCAAGGAGTTACGAAGTGATGTGATCGAGAAGGGATGTATCCAATTCTTCCCGGGAGTTCACGATTGTGACGGATTCTTTATTGCAAGATTAAAGAAAAAAGCATGATTTTCAGGAAATGTGAAAAAATAGAAAAAGCAGACAAACAATGTGAATAACTCACAGAAAAAGCGAAATACAGGAGGAAAACTTTAAGATGAAGAAGGATATCCGTGCTTATGGATATGAAGAATTACAGAAAGAGATGGCGACAATCGGAGAAAAAGCATTTCGTGCAAAACAGATTTATGAATGGCTGCATGTGAAGCTGGTAGATCATTTTGACGAGATGACGAATCTTTCAAAGGCATTGAGGGAAAAACTGGAAGAGAATTATGAGATTCTCCCGGTTGTTATGCTGGAGAGACAGATTTCCCAGATTGATGGTACGAACAAGTTCCTGTTCCGTCTTTATGATGGGAATGTAGTCGAAAGTGTTCTTATGAAATATAAGCATGGAAATTCTGTCTGTATTTCCTCCCAGGTCGGTTGCAGGATGGGATGTGCATTCTGTGCATCAACGATCGGAGGTCTGGTGAGAAATCTTTCTCCGTCTGAGATGCTTGGACAGATCTATCAGATTCAGAAGATAAGTGGTGAGAGGGTTTCGAATGTGGTGATCATGGGAACTGGAGAACCGATGGATAATTACGATAATTTCCTGAAGTTTATTCATTTACTTACAGATGAGCATGGATTGAATATCAGTCAGAGAAATGTCACCGTATCAACCTGTGGAATAGTTCCAAAGATGAAAGAACTGGCGAAAGAGCATTTACAGATCACACTTGCACTTTCACTTCACGGTTCCAATCAGGAAAAACGAAGAAAATTGATGCCGGTTGCAAATAAATATGATATCAAAGAAGTACTCGCAGCCTGTGACGAATATTTCAAAGAAACCGGCCGGAGAGTGAGCTTTGAGTACAGTCTTGTACATGGTGTGAATGATACGGATGAAGATGCACAGGAACTGATTCATTTATTAAAGCATAAGAACTGTCATATCAATCTGATACCGGTCAACCCGGTAAAAGAGCGTGATTTTGTTCGTCCAAGCCGGAAAAGTGCTTTGAATTTCAAAAATAAACTTGAAAAAAGCGGAATAAATGTTACTATAAGAAGGGAAATGGGCTCTGATATTGACGGAGCCTGCGGTCAGCTCAGGCGCCGCTACGTAGAAACTGAAGGAGAATAGAAGGTATGAAGACATTTTCAATTACAGATGTTGGAATGGTGCGACAGGTAAATCAGGACTACGTCTTTACGACGGGAAAACCACTGGGTATTCTCCAGAACCTGTTCGTGGTAGCGGATGGTATGGGTGGCCATCAGGCAGGAGATTATGCTTCCAAGTGTACTGTGGAAGTGATGATCAAAGAGATTGCGAAGAGCGAGGGAGAGGATATCGAACGTGTTCTTGTGAAAGCAATCAAGTCTGCCAATCGTGAGATTATCAAAGAAGCATCCGGTGACGAACATCTGAAGGGGATGGGAACAACGGTTGTTGCCGCTACTGTGAAAGAACAGATGCTATATTTCGCCAATGTGGGAGACAGCCGTCTGTATCTGATCAATCAGGGAATCCAACAGCTAAGTAAGGATCATTCTCTTGTAGAAGAGATGGTTCGTCTCGGTGGAATTAAGCCGGAAGAAGCGAAGCATCATCCGGATAAGAATATTATCACAAGAGCGATCGGCGCAAAAGCTGATGTGGATGTGGACTTTTATGAACACCGTCTGAAACGGGGAGACATCATTCTGATGTGTACAGACGGATTAAGTAATATGGTGGAAGATGAAGAACTTTTCCATATTGTGCAGGGAAGCCGGGATATCGTCGAGGCAGGTGAGATGCTGGTGGAAGCAGCAAAAGAGAATGGAGGAACAGATAACATCGGAGTGGTATTGTTTGAGCCATTTGCAGATGAGGTGAGTGTATGATTAAAGAAGGAGTATTTTTAGGGAAACGATACGAGATACTTGGCCGTATCGGTTCTGGCGGAATGGCAGATGTCTATAAAGGCAAGGACCATAAGCTGAATCGTTTTGTTGCGATCAAGGTGTTGAAGAGCACATATCGTTCGGATGAGACGTTTATTAAGAAGTTTTTAAGCGAAGCTCAGGCAGCAGCAGGATTGATGCATCCAAACGTAGTCAATGTCTATGATGTAGGACAGGATCGTGGCCTTTATTATATGGTCATGGAGCTTGTAGAAGGAATTACGCTGAAGGATTACATCGAGAAGAAAGGAAAGCTTTCAGCAAAAGAGACGATCAGTATTTCCATTCAGATGGTGACAGGCATTCAGGCAGCACATAACTGCCATATCATTCACCGGGATATTAAGCCGCAGAATATTATTATTTCCAAAGATGGAAAGGTTAAGGTTACTGATTTCGGAATCGCGCGGGCTACGACATCAACGGCAACGCAGGCAGTAACAACAACGGTGATGGGATCTGTACATTACACATCTCCGGAACAGGCCAGAGGCGGTATTGTAGATGAGAAGAGTGATATCTATTCAGCAGGTATCACGATGTATGAGATGATCACCGGGCATGTTCCATTTGACGGAGATTCGACAGTGACGGTTGCTTTGAAACATTTGAATGAAGTGATCAAGTCTCCTGCAGAAGAAGTACCGGATATTCCGTACAGTCTGGAGTGCATTATTATGAAATGTACACAGAAACTGCCGAATAAACGATATATGAGTTGTGAGGAACTGCTTCAGGATCTGAAGCACTCACTGGTAGATCCGGATGGAGATTTTGTAGTTCTTGATGGTGTGACAAAACGTATGCCGGCAGCATCCCAGGATACAGGACGGACTACGGTTGTTATGTCACAGGATGAACTGAATCGTATGAAGAATCGTCAGAATTATAATGATGATTATGACGACGATTACGAGGATGACTATGACGATGATTATGACGATTACGATGACCGCCGCAGAAGCCGTTATGATGATGACGATGATTATGATGATCGTCGCAGAAGCCGCTATGATGATGATTACGACGACCGCCGCAAAGACCGTTATGATGATCGCCGTAAGAAGAATGAAGTGAATAAAGACACGAAGAAGATCATGAAGATTCTTATGGTTGTTGCCGGTGTTGTAATCGCACTTTTGATCATGTTTCTTGTAGGAAATGCAGTGGGCGTATTTAAAGGTGGAAAAGGAACGACTACACAGCAAACAGATTCAGAGATGGTAAAAGTACCGGATGTGACAGGCAAGACATATGAGGAAGCACAGAAAGAACTGAACAAATATGATCTCGGAATCCATAAGTCAACTGCGCCTTCCGATACTGTTGCAAAAGGAAAGATCATCAGCCAGGATCCTGCTGATGGAAAGAAAGTAAAGAAGCATACAACAGTCAATGTTGTGATTAGTTCCGGTGAGGAAGCAAAGACAACAACCATTCCAAATGTTGTTGGAATGTCGGAAGCTGATGCGGAAAAAGCACTTCAGGATAAGAATCTTGTTGTGAAGAAAGGTGATCCGGTCTACAGTGATAATGTGGAACAGGGAGAAGTTGTTTCAGTCAGTCCGAGTGAAGGTGCAGAAGTAAAAGAAGGAACAACGGTTACGCTTGTAATAAGCAAAGGAAATCAGCCGGCAACAGTTCCTAAACTTACCGGAAAGTCCCAGTCGGATGCTGAAGCAGCACTTTCACAGGCTGGCTTGTCCGGAAATGCAACGGAAGATTACAGTGATACTGTAGAAGAAGGAGTTATTATCTCACAGGATACAGATGCCGGAAAAGAAGTATCCAAGGGCACAACAATTGGATATGTGGTAAGCAAAGGACCAAAGATGACAGTGGTTACTGTACCAAGCATATTATCCTTTGATAAGAATGCAGCAGAGAAAAAGCTGAAAGAAGCTGGTTTAGTACCAGAATATCTAGGTGAAGATGATAGTGTTAATGAATATGGCCAAGGACAAGTGAGTTACCAATCAATTAGCGCTGGTACGCAGGTGGAAAAAGGAACAACTGTCCAGTATAAGGTCAGCAAAGGATCTCAACCATCAGCCCCGGATAGTGGAAATTCCGGAAATGATTCCGGAACAGAAGAGAACACGAATCAATGATAACAGAGAGCAAGTATATGCAGGGAAAGATAATAAAAGGGATTGCCGGATTCTACTACGTGAATGTAGTAGAATCCGGAATTTTTGAATGTAAAGCAAAGGGTGCTTTTCGAAAAGATGGGATCAAGCCGTTAGTCGGTGATGATGCTGTGATCGAGGTACTTGATGAAAAAGAAATGACAGGAAATATTATAGAGATCCTGCCGCGTAAGAATGAGTTGATTCGTCCGGCAGTAGCCAATATTGATCAGGCACTGGTTGTGTTTGCGGTGACAAAACCGAAACCACATTATAATCTGTTGGATCGTTTTCTTGTCATGATGGAACGAAAAGAGATACCTGTCGTATTATGTTTTAATAAGACAGATATTGCAAGCCATCCTGAAATTGCAGAATTGAAAGAAGTTTATACCGGATGCGGATATCCGGTAATCTTCACAAGTGCGAAGGAAGAAGAAAATATCAGTGAGTTAAAATCACTTTTAAAAGGAAAGACAACTTCGATTGCAGGTCCTTCCGGTGTTGGAAAATCATCCCTGATCAATCTTCTGCAGTCTGAAGTGAAGATGGAGACAGGAAGTATCAGTAAGAAGATTGACCGAGGGAAACATACAACAAGACATTCCGAACTGATCGTGATTGGAGAAGATTCTTATATTATGGATACTCCGGGATTCAGCTCTCTTTATGTCAATGATTTCGAAAAAGAAGATTTAAAATATTATTTTCCGGAATTCACACCATTTGAAGGACAGTGCAAGTTCAATGGCTGTGACCATATACATGAACCCGGATGCGCTGTAAAAGAGGCAGTTGAAGAAGGGAAGATCCATAAGATCAGATATGAAGATTATACGGAGATGTACCGTGAACTAAAGGAAAGAAAGAGGTATTAAGTTTATGAAAAATATTTTGGCACCATCTATTCTCTCAGCAGATTTCAAAATTTTAGGAGAACAGTTGAAATTAACAGAAGAAGCAGGCGCAGAGTATATTCATTTTGATGTGATGGACGGAATGTTCGTTCCAAGCATTTCCTTTGGAATGCCTGTTCTCGCATCAATCAAGGGAGCAACAACACAGACACTGGATGTTCATCTCATGGTGACAGAACCGATCCGTTATGTGGAAGAATTCGTGAAAGCAGGAGCAGATATCGTTACAGTTCATTATGAAGCATGTGAAGATCTGCAGGCAACAATTGATAAAATCCATGCAGCAGGAGCGAAAGTGGGAATTTCTATTAAACCAAAGACACCGGTTGATGTACTGCTTCCATATCTGGATCAGGCAGAGATGTTTCTGATCATGTCTGTAGAACCGGGATTCGGCGGACAGGCATTTATTCCGGAATCACTGGAGCGTATCAGTGAATTGAGAAACCTTCTGAATGAAAAAGGACTTACAACTGATATTGAAGTAGATGGTGGAATATATCATAAAAACGTGGCAGAAGTACTTGCAGCCGGAGCGAATGTAATGGTCTCAGGCTCAGGAGTTTTTAAAGGTGATATCAAAGATAATACAGCAAAGTTTATGGAGATTTTAAACGGCAATGTGTAAGAGAACAGTTATTGTGAGCGGGGGAATGCTGGAAGAAGATTTTGTCCTTCCAATTCTTGAGGCAGAAGAGACAGAATTTATTATCGGAGTAGATAAAGGACTCGCATTTCTTTATGAACATAAGATCAAGCCGGATTACATTGTGGGAGATTTTGACAGTGTACCGGAAGAAGTGATCGATTATTATAGAAAAGAAGCAAGTGTACCGATCCGGGAGTTCAATCCGGTAAAGGATGCGTCTGATACGGAGATTGCACTTCGTATGTGTCTCGGACTCAGAAGAAAAGAAATCTGGATTCTTGGAGGAACAGGAAATCGTCTAGATCATTTCTGGGCTAATGTTCAGTGCCTGAATATTGCACTTGAAGCAGGATCTCAGGCGATGATCTTAGACAGTCATAATAGAATTCGTCTGCTTGATCATGGAATCGCAATTCGCAGAGAAGAAGCTTTCGGAAAGTATTTTTCAGTATTTCCGATGCAACTTCCGGTTGAGGATTTCTGTATCAGCGGTGCAAAATATCCATTGCAGAATCATTTGCTCTCATCAGGAGACAGCTTGTGTGTGAGTAATGAGTTTGCAGAAGGTGAAGATGAAGTGAAGATCTCTTTCGTGTTTGGAAAAGTGATTTTGATGGAGACGAGAGATTGAAATTCAAGCCCCATTATAGTATAATATTAGATGCTATTTTGGGGCTTCTTTTTGTGAAAGAGTCACATAACAGAAAATAAGAGAAATAGACCTTGTGGATTTAGCTTTAGAAATCAAGGTTTTAAGGAGGAAATAGAGAAAATGAAACTTGGTATTGTGGGATTACCGAACGTAGGAAAAAGTACACTGTTCAATTCACTGACAAAGGCCGGTGCAGAATCTGCAAACTATCCATTCTGTACAATTGATCCAAATGTCGGTGTCGTAACAGTTCCGGATAAGAGACTGGATGTGCTTGGAGAGATGTATCATACAAAGAAGATCATTCCGGCAGCAATCGAGTTTGTTGATATTGCAGGACTTGTGAAGGGAGCATCCAAAGGAGAAGGACTTGGAAACCAGTTTCTTGCCAACATCCGTGAGGTTGATGCAATCGTTCATGTAGTAAGATGCTTTGAGAATACGAATATTGTCCATGTAGACGGAAGCATTGATCCGCTGCGTGACATTGAGACAATCAACCTTGAGCTGATCTTCTCAGATCTTGAGGTTCTTGAAAGAAGAATCTCCAAGACAGTGAAGCTTTCAAGAAACGATAAGATGGCGGCAAAAGAGCTGGATCTTCAGAACCGTCTGAAAGCGCATCTGGAAGAGAATAAGATGGCGAAGAGCTTTGTGACAGAGGATGAGGATGAGCAGGCATGGCTTGCAGAGTATAATCTTCTGACAGCAAAACCGGTAATCTTTGCAGCAAATGTATCTGAGGATGATCTTGCGGATGATGGTGCGAATAATGAAGGCGTTAAAGCTGTTCGTGAGTATGCAAAAAAAGAAAACTGCGAAGTGTTTGTTGTATGTGCTGAGATTGAAGAGGAAATTTCTCAGTTAGATGATGATGAGAAGGCTATGTTCCTTGAGGATCTTGGATTGGAAGAATCCGGACTTGAGAAGCTGATCAAGGCAAGCTATCATCTTCTTGGACTGATCAGTTATTTGACAGCAGGTGAGCCGGAAGTTCGTGCATGGACAATCAAGAAGGGAACTAAGGCACCACAGGCAGCTGGTAAGATCCATACAGACTTTGAACGTGGATTTATCCGTGCGGAAGTAGTAAGTTATGATGATCTGATGGCATGTGGAACTCATGCGGCAGCAAAGGAAAAAGGATTAGTTCGTCTGGAAGGAAAAGACTATGTCGTTCAGGACGGAGATATCATGCTGTTCAGATTTAACGTTTAACAGATATAGGGAATATGCTTAAAAACCGGTTAGATTCATTGTTTTCTAATTGGAAAAGCAGTAAAAACAGGAATCAGGGACAACTAGATTTGTTCCTGATTTCTGTGGATATGAAAGGAAATAACATAATATGCATTACAATATCAGCTTTCCGAATTTAGGGATTTATCTGGATCATGTAGGAAAAAGCATCAGCATCTTTGGTTTTTCCATTGCTTACTACGGCATGATCATCGGTGCAGCAATTTTGATTGGATTTCTGATTGCCACAGCGGAGGCAAAAAGAACAGGACAAAATCCGGAAGACTATCTGGATATGGGAATTGTCGGAGTGATCGCAGGAATTGCGGGTGCAAGAATCTATTACGTGATTTTCTCCTGGGATTTATATAAAGATAATCTGTTGTCTATCTTTAATCTCAGAGAAGGTGGTCTGGCAATTTATGGCGGCGTGATCGGAGCAGTGATCGCAGTTTTTGTGATGGCTGCTGTTAAGAAAAAATCACCATTTCAGATTTTGGATACAATTGCACTGGCGCTTCTGAATGGTCAGATGCTTGGCCGTTGGGGGAATTTCTTTAACAGGGAAGCATTTGGAGAATATACGGATTGTCTGTTTGCGATGAGGCTTCCGGTTGATGCTGTAAGACCGGGAGATATCACAGAACTTATGCGCGAGAACATGCAGAGAATTGACGGAGTCAGTTATATTCAGGTACACCCGACATTTTTGTATGAATCATTATGGTGTGCCGGACTTCTTATTATATTGTTTCTGTATAGGAAACATAAGAAATATGAAGGTGAGCTCTTTCTTATGTATCTGTTTGGTTATGGGGCAGGACGCGTGTGGATCGAGCGGCTTAGAACAGATCAGCTTGTTCTTCCGGAAATCGGATTTCCGGTGTCAGAACTTCTGGCAGGTTGCCTGGTGATTGTGACAGGAATTATGCTGATCTATTGCAGAAGGCATTGCAGAAAAAGAAATGAGAAGAAAAAAGTGGATCAGTATGAGCCGGTGCCAACAAAGATCAAAGGGAAAAAACCACCGAAGTGGGATGACCGGTTGTTTAAAAACAGATAGAATGATAAGAAAAAAGTATAGTGATTCATAAGCCAGAAGAGTTAATGTTCAACAGAAAGTACTCTTCTGGCTTTTTCCATTTCTGCCTGTTTTAGGTAATAATCCCCAATAACAGCACTGATAACTATTCTCAAAATTATACTCTGTACACGAAAATATACAAAAGAGGATATTTATAACTCTAGACTTTTGTGACTTTTGGAGATATAATGAAACTACATGTGAATTAATTATACTTAACTCAGTGTAAAACCTATGTAACACCTAAGGAGGAATAAAAATGGCAAGAAAAATGAAGACCATGGACGGTAATCAGGCAGCAGCTCACGTTTCTTATGCATATACAGAAGTAGCAGCTATCTACCCGATTACGCCTTCATCCGTTATGCCGGAGCATATCGATGAGTGGGCTACTGAAGGAAGGGAGAACATTTTCGGACAGACTGTACAGGTTACAGAGATGCAGTCCGAGGCCGGAGCAGCAGGTGCTGTTCACGGATCATTAGCAGCAGGTGCTCTTACAACAACATTTACTGCTTCTCAGGGACTCCTTCTTATGATTCCTAACTTATATAAGGTTGCTGGTGAGCAGCTTCCGGGAGTATTCAACGTATCTGCCCGTGCACTTGCAAGCCACGCACTGTCAATTTTTGGAGATCATTCTGACGTTTATGCATGTCGTCAGACAGGTTTCGCAATGCTTTGCAGCTCTAGTGTTCAGGAAGTTATGGACTTAGGAGCAGTAGCTCATTTAGCAACAATTAAAGGACGTGTTCCTGTATTACATTTCTTCGATGGATTTAGAACATCTCATGAAATTCAGAAAATCGAAATGTGGGATTATGATGATCTTGCAGATATGGTTGATTATGAAGCAATCGACAAATTCAGAGCTGAGTGCTTAAACCCAGAACATCCAGTTCTTCGTGGATCAGCTCAGAACCCAGACATCTTCTTCCAGGCAAGAGAAGCAGCTAACTCAACATATAATGCTTTCCCTGCAATCGTTGAAGATTACATGAATCAGGTTAACGCTAAGATCGGAACAGATTATAAATTATTCAACTACTATGGAGCTGAAGACGCTGAGAGCGTAATCATCGCTATGGGATCTGTTTGTGAAACAATCGACGAAACAATCGATTACTTAATGAAACAGGGTAAAAAAGTCGGTGTTGTTAAAGTTCGTCTTTACAGACCATTCGTTGCTGAGAAATTAGTAGAAGCAATCCCTGATACAGCAAAAGTTATCAACGTATTAGACAGATCTAAAGAGCCTGGAGCAAGAGAACCATTATACCTTGATGTTGTTAACGCATTAAGAGGAACAAAATTCGAAAGCTGCACAATCAATGGTGGACGTTATGGATTAGGTTCTAAAGATACTACACCAGCTGATATCATCGCTACATTCGAAAACGTTGATAAAAATGAATTTACATTATCTATCGTGGATGATGTTACTAACTTATCTCTTGAAAGAGGAGAAACTCCAGTTACAGCTCCAGACAGCATCGTAGCTTGTAAATTCTGGGGACTTGGAGCCGACGGTACTGTTGGTGCTAACAAGAACTCTATCAAGATCATTGGTGACCATACAGACAAATATGCTCAGGCATACTTTGATTATGATTCTAAGAAATCCGGTGGTGTTACAATGTCCCACTTACGTTTCGGAGATGACCCAATCAAATCAACATACCTGATCAACAAAGCTGACTTTGTTGCTTGCCATTGTGCACCATATTTAACAAAATATAACATGGTTCAGGACTTAAAAGACGGTGGAACATTCCTGTTAAACTGCAGCTGGACTCCAGAAGAAGTTG
>ENA-OPDH01002497-OPDH01002497.1-human-gut-metagenome-genome-assembly--contig:-NODE-2497-length-11910-cov-4.492619_pt1 | contig 11910 bp, 7 predicted proteins | sample MGYA00241260_ERZ501500 | MGnify/ENA primary metagenome ERZ501500 (study PRJEB25962, sample SAMEA2042519) | human gut metagenome | biome: human gut; feature: human-associated habitat; material: faeces...
CTTGACCTCTCGGATGCGAACCGAACGCTCTCCCAACTGAGCTATAGGCCCATGTGATGACCCTGTAAGTGTAACTCTGTTCGGGAAATTTGTCAAGTATTTTGGGCAGGGCCAAAAAGCATCGCTCAGCGGTTGCCTAGCTGCCAGAAAGCAACAGCGCTGGCAGCGGCAACGTTCAGGGAATCCACGCCGTGGGACATAGGGATTTTTACGGTGTAGTCACAGGCGGCAATGGTGCTGTGGGCAAGGCCGTCACCCTCTGTGCCCAGCACGATGGCGAGCTTCGGCTCGGCGGAAAGAGCGCTGTCGTCAATGCTTACGGAGCGGTCGCTCAGGGCCATGGCAGCGGTCTTGAAGCCAAGACTGTGCAGCTGAGCAATGCCGTTTTCCGGCCAGTCGGCAGGGCAGGTGCCGATCTGCGCCCAGGGCACCTGAAACACGGTGCCCATGCTCACACGCACGGCACGGCGGCACAGCGGGTCGCAGCAGGAAGGAGTAACGAGCACGGCATCCATGTTCAGTGCAGCGGCGCTGCGGAAGATCGCTCCCACATTGGTGGAGTCCACAATGCCCTCCAGAACGGCCACCCGGCGGGCATTGCGGCAGACCTCTTCCACGCTGCGCGGCAGCGGGCGGCGGAAGGCGCACAGCACGCCGCGGGTCAGCTCGAAGCCGGTCAGGCTGGCAAGGGTCTCGCGGTCGGCTGTGTACACCGGGGCATCCCCGCAACGGGTCAGGATATCGGCAGCCGGGCCGGTGATCTGTTTGCGCTCCATGAGCAGGGAGAGCGGTGTGTATCCGGCATCCAGCGCGCGGGCGATCACCTTGGGGCTTTCGGCAATAAAGATGCCTTTTTCCGGTTCCAGACGATTGCGCAGCTGCGCCTGCGTCAGGCGGGCATAGACATCCAGCTCCGGTGCGGAAAGGTCTGTGATCTCGACAATATTCGGCATAAGGAAGTTCTCCTTTGGAAAAGCTTTTTTCTTATTCTAACACAACCTGTGAGGGAATGCAAAGTGCAGGCCGGGCACGGGCCGTATTTTCGGCGCTGGCAGAGTGCAGGGATACACATGCCGGATATGTAAAACTGATATGGACCAAGCTGTAAAAATATATTATAATAGGGTACGAAAAGAGGGGAAAAGGTAATATGAAAACAAAACATCATGGGCAGATGTCAGAGTCCTTCCTGACGGCGGTGTTCCTTTCGCTTTCGGGCGGGCTGCAGGATGCCTATACGTATCTGTTCCGCGGTAAGGTGTTTGCAAATGCACAGACCGGCAACATCGTGCTGCTGAGTTCCAATATCATGGATGGTCAGTGGGATCGGGTGCTGCACTATCTGGTTCCTCTGTGTGCTTTTGCGCTGGGCGTACTGGTGGCAGAAAAGATGCGGGAGAGCTTTTGCAACATGCAGCGGCTTCACTGGCGGCAGCTGGTGGTGCTGGGCGAAGTGCTTCTGCTGTTCATTGTAGGTTTTTTACCGCAGGAGCAAAACCTGCTGGCAAACGCCATCGTTTCCTTCTCCTGCGCAATGCAGGTGCAGGCGTTCCGCAAGGTGAACGGCTATGCATTTGCCAGCACCATGTGCATTGGTGACCTGCGCAGCGGTGTGGAAGCATTCTGCATCTGGAGCAAGACCCATGAACCGAAAGTTAAGGACCGGATGATGCGTTATTTTGGCATCATTCTGTTGTTCGCGGTGGGTGCCGGTATTGGAAGCATGGGCGCAGCGCGGCTGGCAGGAAAGACCATCTGGATCTCCTGCGGGCTGCTGCTGGTAAGCTTTGCGCTCATGTTCATCCGGGAAGAAATCGAAGAAAACCCTGCGATCGAAAAGGATCTGGCTGAGATCCGGCAGGAGACACGGGAGATCGACCGGACTCTCAAGCAGGAACTGAAGGAAGAGCGCGAGGAACTGCATGAGGAATTACACGAGAAATTGAGATAAAGCACCGGACATCAAAAAAGGAGCCGCTGCGTGATGCAGCGACTCCTTTTGCTTGTCGAGAAAGAAAATTACTCAGAACGCAGGGCGGTGACGGGGTTGCACTTGGCTGCGCTGCGGGCGGGAATCAGACCGCCAAGGATCGTGAGCAGGGTAGCCAGAACGATCAGGACCAGTGCAGCCTTGGGCGGCAGCACAGCGGTGACGCTGGTGGTTCCTGCAATGGAGTGGATGAGCATGTTGCCGGGGATCAGCAGCAGCAGGCACAGGCCCACGCCGATCACGCCGGAGCACATCCCGATAATGAAGGTCTCGGCATTGAACACCTCGGAGACATTGTGCTTGGATGCACCGATGGCACGCAGAATACCAATCTCCTTGCGGCGTTCCAGCACGCTGATATAGGTGATGACACCGATCATGATGGAAGAAACCGCCAGCGAGATGGCAACAAAGGCCACCAGCACATTGCTGACCATATCCACGATCTTGGTCACGGCGCTCATCAGGGTGCCGACCGTATCCGAGAATACGATCACCTTGTCCTCTTCGCCCTGCGCACGCATGGCGGCGTTGTAGGCGTTCAGGCTGTCCACGATGCGGTTCTTGGCCTCAAAGCTCTTGGGGTAGATCCAGATGCTGCCGGGCTTGGCATAATCCGAATAGCCCAGTGCACCAAGAACACTGCTGTAGGAGGTGGTGCTGGACTGCAGGTTCATCTTGACCAGATCCACAAGGTCGTCGGTGCTCATGTTCACCTGCACGGCACTCTGGAACACGGTGGGGTCGATCTTCAGGGCATCTTCCACCTGACTGCTGAGCTGAGCGATGTTGTTCTGGATGGCGGACTGGATCTGCTGGCTGAACTGAGTGGTCAGCTGGGTCATCAGCTGCTGCATCACGGTGCTCATCTGGGTTTGAATGGCAGTGGTGAGTTTGGTCTGCAGAGCTTCGCCCAGCTTCTGGCTCAGCTGTTCCGAGTAGCTTTGCAGATAGCTCGTCATGATGCCCTGCAGGTTCTGCTGCAGCGAAGCGGTGAACTGCTCCTGCAGGCCGGTGGTGTCCAGCAGGTCGCCCATGGATTCGGACAGAAGCTGTTTGAATTGGTCGCTCTCCATATAGGAAGAGAAACCAATCTTATCCAGATTCAAGATGCCGTTGCCGATGATATAGCGCTTATAGCCATTCATGATCTTCTCCATCAGGCTCTGCAGCGCATCCTCCGAGACGGACAGGTCCATATCGGCAAACAACTGGCTCAGATCCAGCGCGTCCATGTCCGGAAGCTCCACATCGCTCATGTCGATGTCGCTCAGGTCCAGATCGCTCAGATCCAGCTGGAATGCGGACGGATCAAGGATGGAGGAAAAGTCAAAGCTGCCATCCTGCAGATCAAATGCACCGCTCAGGTCGAACTGCAGCTTGCTTGCATCGAACTGGAAGGCATCCTTCAGCATATCGGTATCCACCGAGAACAGGGAAGAAATGTCAAGATCGGTTTCGCGCTGGTCGGCATCAAAGCGCTCGCCGGTCAGCACGTTCACTTCCGGGTCGGCAAGCTGCTGCTTTACAACTTCACTTTCGGCTGCATGGTCGATGGCGTAGTAGGTGAGTGCATGGGTATAGGCAACGCCTATGGGCAGAATGGTGGAGCTGGCATCTGCGCGGGGCTGCACCACGCCCACGATGGTCAGATCCGGACTGTTTTCCACAAGCTGCTCCACATACGCTTCATCGTCGGAGCGGTTGCGCCAGATCTGGCGTTCTTCGTCATAAACGTAATAGTCCGAGCTGGTAACGATCTTATATTTCAGGCCCACAAAGGTATCGTAGGGGTAGGTGCCGTAGCCGGTGGGAGCCTGTGTGTTCTTGTTTTTTGCGTACTCCTGCAGAAAACGCATCATCACGCTGTCGTCCTCAATGCCCAGAATATAAAGAGCGTAATCGCTGATGCTGCCATCCGAATTCAGCACAAGAACGGCCTCGTTGTAGCTTTCCGGCCAGCGGCCTGCCTTGACATCGTACTGATCTTCGTACAGCGAAGGCTCTTCGGCCATCTCGGTAAACACGCTCTGATTGGTCATGGAAGAGACGATGCCGGCGGCAGAGGTGGTGTTGTTCAGCGCAGAAAGGCTGCTGTCCGGGAAGATCTGGCGCACGGTGCCGTCCTTGTTTTGGCGGTAGATCAGCGGTGCGATGCCGTAGGAATACTCGATGGAAGCAGCATCCTCCGAGATGGTGCACTCGTCGCTGTCCAGATATTTTTTCAGGGAGGCAAGGTCATTGACGGAGGAATTATCCTCGGTCAGCTGGCTCAGCAGTTCGCGCACTGTGACCATGCCCTCCGGGGTGGAAGAAGCGCTGGTGGCGCCCACATTGGTGTTGTTGGCAACGGCGCTGGTGTAGCTTCCCGGGTCCAGCAGGGCGGCAAGGTCTACGCCGGTGGTCGAGATCTGCAGCGGATATTCCGAAAGGGTGGAGCGTTCCATCTCCTGGATATAATTGCTCACACCGGCCGAGAGCGAAAGGATGAGCGCAATGCCGATGATGCCGATGGAACCCGCAAATGCGGTGAGCAGGGTGCGGGTCTTTTTGGTGAGCAGGTTGTTGAAGCTCAGCGCGAGAGCGGTGAGCGGCGACATGGAAGAATGGCCCAGATTTTTGTGCACCGGCGGCACCTGAGCGGAATCATCCGGCGCAAACGGTGCGGTGTCCGATTGGATCACGCCGTCCCGCAGGCGGACGATGCGGGTAGCATACTGCTCTGCAAGCTCCGGGTTATGGGTGACCATGACCACAAGGCGGTCTTTGGCCACCTCCTTCAGCAGCTCCATCACCTGAATGCTGGTGTCGCTGTCCAGTGCGCCGGTCGGCTCGTCGGCCAGCAGGATGTCGGGGTTGTTGACCAGTGCGCGGGCAATGGCCACACGCTGCATCTGGCCGCCGGACATTTCGCTGGGGTGCTTGTGCAGCTGGTCGCCCAGACCTACCTGCTCCAGCGCCTTGGTGGCCCGGTTGCGGCGCTCGGCACCGGAAATGCCGGAGATGGTCAGCGCCAGCTCCACATTGGAAAGCACTGTCTGGTGCGGGATGAGGTTATAGCTCTGGAACACAAAGCCAATGGTGTGGTTGCGGTAAGAGTCCCAGTCGCGGTCGGTATATTTCTTGGTGGAGATGCCGTTGATGATCAAATCACCGCTGTCGTAGCGGTCCAGACCGCCAATGACGTTCAGCAGGGTGGTCTTACCGGAACCGCTGGGGCCGAGAATGGCGACGAATTCGTTGTCCCGCAGGTTCAGGCTGACATCATCCAGTGCTTTCTGCACCAGATCGCCGGTTTTGTATTCTTTCTTGATGTGGTTGAGTTGGAGCATGTGTGAGCCTTTCCGGCGCATCCTCGCAGGAACGCTGCCGCTGTACATTATAATAAACTGCCCGGATACAGGACCCGCAGCAAGGCGTTATACACTTCTATTTTACCGAAACAATATGAAAAAACTGTGTATATTTCAACGTAAATTTTGACCGGACCGGTATTTTTGGCTTTTAAAGCAGAAAAACAGGAAAATAAAGGAAAAATTGACGTGGAGGTTGAATTTGCGTCGCCGTCGTGCTATTTTAATAGCGGAAGATCCTGATAAAGCAGAAAAGCATCGCGAAAGCAGAATTACACTGCCAATACGACGCAAAAAATCTGCGATGAACCGCAAGCACAAAATAAAGTGTGTCGCGGCGCAGAAAAACACGACAAAAAAATGCAACGAATGTGATTTTGATGTTTTTAGACGCTTTTTCAGGATTGAACCAGCCCTCTCTGCTCTTTAAAATAAGATAAGAAAAACAAGGAATGCCTTGAAAACGTCGCAGGACCTTGTAGCAAGGGAGGAAAAATTATGGAACGTACATTTTCACCTATGATCCGTCAGTTTTCGGCAATCGACGGGTTGCAGAAAGCATATACGCTGGTATACTCAATGGATACAGGCAACGAAAACGGCTGCTGCCTGACGCTTTGCCGTACCGGGAACCGGCAGTACATGCAAAGCTGCTACATTGCAGCTGCACCAGAGTTCTGCTACCGGATCATGCGCTATCTGTGTGAGAATGGCGTCCAGCCGGAGATCTGGCAGGATGTGGTAGAAGAACTGACCGATACAGAACAGCTCAGGCAGAAAGGCGGCGCGTTGCGTGGAGAGTGAGCACACAGCAAAAACGCTGCAGATCGCCCTTGGAAGCTACGACCGCAAGGAGCTGCGGGTGGAAAAGAACTACCTGCAGGAGCAAAGCCCTGCGTTGGAGTGCACTTGCTTCCAGAACGGCGGCCGTCTGCTGGAACAGCTGCGTCAGGGCCGTCAGTTTGATGTTGTGATCCTCTGCAGCCAGCTGGAAGATATGAGCGGGCTGGAGTTTTTAATGAATATCCGCAGCATGGATCCCAAACCGAATGTTGTTCTGTTTGATGAGGGCAGGCGGCAGAATACGAGTGCCATTTGTCTGGAATCGGGCGATGGATTCTGCTATGTGGGCCATGCCGAACTGAAGAACCTGCTGTGGGAGCTGTACCGCCTGCCGGGACGGCAGAGCCAGCGCATGGAACGCAAGTGTCAGGAACTGTATGAGGGCTGGGGCATCCAGCTGCCGGACGTGAACTGCAACTATCTTTCCTGTGCGGTGGGCGTGGTGTACGGCACCAGCCAGAAGCTGGCCATCCGCAAGGAGATCCTGCAGGCGGTGAGCGAGCAGTACGATGTGTCGGTCTCTGCTGTGGACAGCGGCATCCGGCGTATGATCGACCAGCTGGAAGCAAAGCCCTCGGCCAAGTGGCTGCGCTTCAAGGACGAAAGCGGATTTGCGGACGAGAAACCTACCACTGGTAAACTGATCTACACTGTCAAGAATTATCTTCAGCGTCAGAAGGACGACTGAGCATAAAACACAGGAGGCGCAAGGGTATGGAGCAGATGCGGCAGAACGAGGCGGGTGCACTGACCGCGCAGGCGATCCCGCAGAAGGATGTGGAACAGGCATGCTTCCATGCACTGGGCCTGATCGGACGCAATTGCGAATATCTGGACCAGCACCTTGCGCATGTGGGTGCCGACCAGCAGACCCGACAGGCGGTGAACGATATCAGCGCTGCGTCGGCAAGGCTGGACCGCACTGTGAACGAAGTGATGTCGCTGCTGGATTTTCTGCGCACCGAGGAAGACCCGCGGCTCTATCCGCTGGACCTGTGCCAGCTGCTGCAGCAGGTCGCCGCACAGGCCGATATGGTGCAGGCACAGCTTGGGGTGGAACTGACGCTGGACTATGGCGGCTGGACAGCCTGCCGGGTCATGGCGGACCGCAATGATGCAGAACTGCTGTGCCTGCATCTGCTCTCGAATGCCTTGCGGGCCTGCAGTGCGGGCGGCAAAGTGCGGCTGATGCTGCGCCGCAGCGAAAGCTTCTGGCAGTTGACGGTGATGGATAATGGCTGCGGCCTGCCGGAAGCAGGCGAGGATGCATGGCTGGAGAACCGGCGCTGCTTTCTGGGCGGCGCAAAGCTGGGCCTGCTGCTCTGCCGCGAGTGCTGCCGCCGTATGGGCTGGGGCCTGCGGGTGGAGCGCGCACCGGAAAAGGGCACACAGGCAGTGGTGACCATTCCGCTGTGCACCGACCGCATAATGGAGCCGACGGTAGAGCTGCATACGGGCGGCGATACGGCACAGGCACAGCAGCATCAGTACCAGCTGCGCAATATGCTGGTGCGGGAGCTGCGTACCATGCCGGAGCGCGGCGACCCGGACGAGCTGTGATGCATGCTGCATGATTGCATTATAATAATGAATAAGGACTGCTGCGGGGGAGATGCTCCTGTGCGGCAGTCCTTTTTTGTTGGCAAAGGTTAAGAACCTTTGCCAAGATACCGGTGCAGTCGCATAAAAAGCGACAAGTTCACAAAATGTTTAACTTTTTGAGCGGAAAATACTATTTTTTCTGTGTAAAATAAGGGACGCTGATTGATTGTGCCGCAAAATTGGATTATAATACATTTGTATGCGAATTGACAAAATGATTCGTTAACAAACTAATTTTTGGCAAAGAAATTGATTTTGCCGTCCACCGGGGGCTTTGCCTCCGGCATTTGTCCTTAGGAGGAAAAACAACGTGAGAGTAGGTCTTGACATCGGCAGTACCACCATCAAGTGTGTGGTGCTGGATGAACATGATGCGCTGCTGTATTCTACATACGAACGGCATTACAGCCATATTCTGGAAAAGGCGCAGGAGCTGCTGCGCCGCATCGATGCCGAGCAGCTGCACGGTCAGAAGGCGCTGCTGAGCATTTCCGGTTCGGCGGGCATGGGTCTGGCCGACAGCTGCGGCGTGCCCTTTGTGCAGGAGGTGTTCTCCACCCGCGTGGCGGTCAAGCGCTTTGTGCCTGCCACCGACTGCGTGATCGAGCTGGGCGGTGAGGATGCCAAGATTCTGTTTCTGACCAACGGTACCGAGGTGCGCATGAACGGCAGCTGTGCCGGCGGCACCGGTGCCTTCATCGACCAGATGGCCACCCTGCTGAAAATGGGTGCCGACGAGATGAACAAGGCAGCAGAGAACGCACAGCGCACCTACACCATTGCGTCCCGCTGCGGCGTGTTTGCCAAGAGCGACGTGCAGCCCCTGATCAATCAGGGTGCCCGCACCGAGGACATTGCTGCCAGCATTTATAAGGCCGTGGTCAACCAGACCATTGCAGGCCTTGCACAGGGCCGTCCCATCAAGGGCAATATCCTGTATCTGGGCGGCCCGCTCACCTTCAGCAGCGTGCTGCGCAAAAGCTTTGACGAAGCGCTGAACGTGACCGGCACCTGCCCGGAGAACAGCCTGCTGTATGTGGCACTGGGCGCTGCCCTCTATGCCGACAAGGCTTTCGTTCTGTCTGAGGTGGCCGATGCGCTGGACCAGTATGCTGCCACTGCCACCTACGCCAGCGAGCCGCCGCTGTTCGCCAGCAAGGAGGAGTATGAGGCGTTCCACGCCCGCCACATGTCCCACAGTGTGCCGCGTGTGCCGTTCAGCGCCCAGTGCGGCCCGGTGCATATCGGCATCGACTCCGGCTCCACCACCGTCAAGCTGGTGGTGGTGGACGAGAAGAGCCAGATCCTTTACACCAACTATCAACCGAACCTCGGCAACCCGCTGCCCCTCATCCGGGAACAGCTGCTGAAAATTTACAAGGAGCACCCGGGCCTGCAGGTGGCCAGCGTGACCACCACCGGCTACGGCGAAGACCTGGTGAAGAACGCCTTCCGCTGTGATTACGGTCTGGTGGAAACGGTGGCGCATTTTACCGCTGCCAAGTACTTTATGCCGGACGTGGATTTCATCATCGACATCGGCGGACAGGACATGAAGTGCTTTAAGATCGAGGATGGCGCGATCAGCAACATCTTCCTGAACGAAGCCTGTTCCTCCGGCTGCGGCAGCTTTTTGCAGACCTTCGCCCAGGCGTTGGGCTACGATGTGAAGGACTTTACGAAGCTGGGCCTGTTTGCGGACCGGCCCGTGGATCTGGGCAGCCGGTGCACGGTGTTTATGAACTCCAGTGTGAAGCAGGCCCAGAAGGACGGCGCCTCCGTGGAAAACATCTCCGCGGGACTGTCCATCTCTGTGGTGAAAAACGCCATCTACAAGGTGATCCGGGCCTCCTCGCCGGAGGAGCTGGGCCGTCATGTGGTGGTGCAGGGGGGCACGTTTTATAACGAGGCCGTTCTCCGGGCCTTTGAAAAGGAGATGGGGGTGGAGGTCATCCGCCCCAACATCGCGGGCCTCATGGGAGCCTACGGCGCGGCCCTGTACGGCAAGGCCAAGGCAGGCGCGCACGCCCGCAGCACTGTGCTGACCCAGCTGGAGCTGGAGCATTTCAGCCAGAAGGTCAACACCGTGCAGTGTCAGGGGTGCGGCAACCACTGCCAGCTGACCGTCAACGTTTTTGCCGATGGCAAGCGCTTTATCTCCGGCAACCGGTGCGACAAGCCCGTGACTGGCAAGGCCAACAACGAGGACCTGGACCTCTACGCCTACAAGCTCAAGCTGCTGGACGGCTACCGCAAGGCAGCAGCCCCCGCGAACAGCCGCGGCAAGATCGGCATCCCGCTCTGCCTGAATATGTACGAGCTTTTGCCGTTCTGGCACACGCTGTTCAGCCGCCTCGGCTTTGAGGTCGTCGTCAGCCCCTTCTCCAACCGCAAGCTGTACCAGAGCGGTCAGGCGACGATCCCCAGCGACACGGCCTGCTTCCCGGCCAAGCTGAGCCACGGCCACATTCACTGGCTGTGTGAGCAGGGCGTGGACGCGATCTTCTACCCCTGCATGAGCTACAACTTGGACGAGCACCTGGGCGACAACCATTATAACTGCCCCGTTGTGGCCTACTATCCCGAGGTGCTCGAGGGCAACTGCCCCGAGCTGAAGGCGACGAAGTTCATCTACGATTACTTCAACCTCGAGCGCCGCAAGGATTTCTACAAGAAATTCCAGCAGACGCTGGACCATTATTTCCCGGGGCTGGACCGGAAGGCCGTGCACGAAGCCATTGATGCGGCCTACGACGAGTACGCCCGCCACATGCAGCAGCTGCGCGACAAGGGCACCGAGATCATTGCGCAGGCCCGCAGGGAAGGACGCCGCATCATTGTGCTGGCGGGCCGCCCCTACCACGTTGACCCTGAGGTCAACCACGGTATTGACCAGCTCATCATCCGGCAGGGCGCTGCCGTCATCAGCGAGGACTCCGTCAGCTGGCACGAGCAGAAGTTCCAGACCTCTGTCCTGAACCAGTGGACCTACCACAGCCGCCTGTACGCCGCCGCGAAATACTGCACCGAGAACCCCGACATGGACCTTGTGCAGCTCGTCTCCTTCGGCTGCGGCCTGGACGCCGTCACCACCGACGAGACCCGCGAGATCCTGCAGGCGGGCAGCAAGCTGTACACCCAGCTGAAGATCGACGAGATCACAAATCTGGGCGCGGTGAACATAAGACTGCGCAGTTTGTTTGCAGCACTGGAAGAACGGAAAGAAGACCATAAGTAAGAGGCAACCCATGGAATACATGACCCCCAACTTTACCAAGGACATGGTAAAGACCCATAAAATTCTCATTCCGAACATGGCCGTGACTCAGTTTCGGCTCATGCAGGCGGCACTGGCCAGCGAGGGCTACCAGACCGAGGTGCTCGGCAACTGCGGCAGCGAGGTCGCGCAGCTGGGCCTGAAATACGTCCACAACGACACCTGCTACCCGGCGCTGCTCGTCATCGGGCAGTTTCTCGACGCGCTGAACAGCGGCAAATACGATTTGGACCACACCGCGCTGCTCATCACCCAGACCGGCGGCGGCTGCCGTGCGTCCAACTACATCAAGCTGCTGCGCAAGGCGCTCGTCAAGGCGGGTTACGGCAATATTCCCGTAGCATCGCTGAACTTCTCCGGTCTGGAAAAGGGCAGCGGTCTGCCGCTGACCGTGCCGCTGCTGCGCAAGGTCATTGCGTCGATCTTTTACGGCGATATGCTGGTCGCCCTGCGCAGCCAGACCCACGCCTACGAGAACCACAGGGGCGACGCCGACGCCATGACCGAGAAGTGGATCTCTGCGATACAGGGCTGGATCCGCGACGACAAGAACTACTCCGCCCATGACATGAAGCGCCGGTTCTACGACATTGCCGCGGACTACGCGACCATTCCCATCACCCGCGTGCCGAAGGTCAAGGTCGGCGTCGTCGGCGAGATTTATGTCAAATACTCGCCGCTGGGCAACAATGATCTGGAAAAATTTCTGGAAAGTCAGGACTGCGAGGTCAACCTGCCCGGCCTGATGGGCTTTGTGGAGTACTGCGTGGCCAACTACAAGCTGGACATCGACCTGTACGGCGGCAACAAGCTGGTGGCGGGCGGCGCGGACGCGTTCTTGAGCT
>ENA-OPDH01002498-OPDH01002498.1-human-gut-metagenome-genome-assembly--contig:-NODE-2498-length-11910-cov-3.440236_pt1 | contig 11910 bp, 8 predicted proteins | sample MGYA00241260_ERZ501500 | MGnify/ENA primary metagenome ERZ501500 (study PRJEB25962, sample SAMEA2042519) | human gut metagenome | biome: human gut; feature: human-associated habitat; material: faeces...
TCAGATTCGCAATCAGGTTAAAGCCCTGAAAAATAAAACCAATCTCCCGGTTTCTGACGTCCGACAGTTCATCGTCACTCATGCGCGACACATCTTTTCCATGTAAAAAATAGGAGCCGCTGGTCGGCACATCGAGGCAGCCGAGCATGTTCATCAACGTCGATTTGCCCGAGCCGGAATGACCGATAATCGCCACAAATTCCTTTTCCTGAATGGATACCGACACATGATCCAGCGCCCGGACTTCGTTCTCACCGGGGTTATAGATCTTGCAGATATCCTTAACTTCCACAAGTGCAGCCATTGATTTGCCCTTTCTGTATTATTTGTATAATACAATAATACGGTTGTGTTTTTCTGTCAACCCACAGGTTTTACACATTGTAGTTCATTGTACCTGAATACCTTTGAAAAATCCCCCGTCTTTCATAAAATCTTTCTTAAATTTTTCCAAAGAAATCAGAACCCGGAGAGCAAGGCGCACTTTTTTGAAAAACAAAACCGCAGAGGATTTCGCCTCTGCGGTGCGTGGTGGGAATTTGTGTGGATTACGACAGCTGCTTTGCAGCCATGTAATCGGTATTTTTTATTGATGACAATAGAATACTCGCAGAGCGTGCATTCTATTGTTTATGCGCTGCCTTTAAGATCGGACTGAGCTTTTTGTAAACTAAAATAGTGATCAGCGATACCAGGCCGCCTTTTAAGAGGTTTAACGGTACAACACACATCAGCACCAGTCCGCTGATGCTGTGGATCGCCGGGTTAATCGCCGTTCCCATTCCGATGATCGCATCCAGCGGGATTCCGTACAGCTCAGAAAATTTCGGAAGCAGATAAATGGCATTGAAGCAGGAGCCAAACGCCGTCATGATCAGTGTACCCACAACGGTGCCGAGAATCGCCTGTTTTCTCGATTTTTTGAACAGGTAGATCACGGACGCAGGCAGCACCAGCATGCAGCTGATCGAGAAGTTTGCCAGCTCTCCGACGAACGCTGTGGAAGAGGGCTTTAACACAAGCTTGATCAGAATTTTACAAAACTCAATCATGACACCCGCCACCGGTCCGTATGCAAATGCACCGATCAGCGCCGGAAGCTCGGAAAAATCCAGTCCGTAGAAGGACGGTGCGAAGGGAACCGGAAACTCCAGTACCATCAGGATCGCTGCAATTGCAGAAAAAACGCCAATCACGACAATTTTTCTGGTTGCAAGGACACGCTCTGTGTCGCTATTTTTTTTCTTGACTGCTTTTTCAATGACATAGGCGATCAGAAACATCACCACGATCAGTGCAAGAAACTCCAATACAAATACTACGTTTTCAGATACGGTTTGCCATAAAGAACTCATTTTTAAGTCTCCTTTCGATTTGCAGGAAAGTTCTTTGTACAGCAATATGCCTGTCAGGGATCCTGCCAAAGGGCTTTTCCCCCACAGGATATCCCCTTCCTTTGGAACATAAAAAACCCGGAAGAGAAATCTTCCGGGTCGGTGCGCTGTTTGCTTTGGGTTTCTTCTGCGTCGGCAAAAACGCATCAGAAAAAGCAATCGTCTTCTTCCATCCAGACTGTACTGTCGGCTTCGGAGTTTCCGTCTGCTCCCATTGCAGAAGGATCACCGAATCATGCCCCCGCTGACTTATACAGCGAAAGGCTCGTGGGCTATACCACCGGTTGGGACTTGCACCCGACCCTGAAGAACTTTACCTTTATTAACGTGTTGAGTATATGACGTTTTTGATAAAAAATCAAGAGAAAATTTGTTTTTTCTTATTTCTGATCCAGACGCATCGTCAGGCCGATCCGTTTTTTGACCGGATCAACGTCCAGTACCTTTACATCCACGATATCCCCAACGCTGACTGCTTCCAGCGGATGCTTGATAAAACGGTCCGTGATCTGGGAAATGTGCACCAGTCCGTCCTGATGGACGCCGATATCCACGAATACACCAAAGTCGATGACGTTACGGACGGTTCCCTTTAACACCATGCCGGGCTTTAGGTCCTTCATATCCAGCACATCGCTGCGCAGGATCGGGCGGGGCATATCCTCACGGGGGTCACGGGCAGGCTTTTCCAGCTCCTTCACAATATCTGTCAGCGTGATCTCGCCGATACCGAGCTCTTCCGCCAGCTTTTTCTTATCCGGGATGCGGCGTTCCAGTGCAGAAACGGCTGCTGTCTTCTGGCTGCCGGATGTGCTGCTGCCTGCAGCGGCTCCTGTCGACGCATTTGCAGCGTTCAATGCTCCTGCGCCAGACCGCCCCGATGCGTTTGCTCCTTTTTTGCCGGTTCCGCCATTGTCTGCATCCAAAGTCATTCCCTGCATGGCTGCTGCCAGTGCGCGTCCCATCGCCGTATCCGTATTGCGGATGTTGAAGCCGTTTTGTCTGCGGTCCTTGCGGTTTGCTTTGTTTTTGGCGGACACATTCTGGCGTACAGCGTCGCCTGAAGTATTTTTGCTGTCAGCGCCCGATATGTTCTGCGCAGCGCGTCCCTTTTTGGCTTCCGCCTGCAGCATGCGCACATCTTCCATGGAAAGCTCCAGTTTCTTTAACAATTCCATCGTCGCAGGATAGGACTCTGGATGTACGCTCGTCGCATCCAGCGGATTTTCTCCGTCCGCAATCCGCAAAAAGCCTGCGCACTGCTCAAATGCTTTGGGCCCCAGCTTCGGAACCTTTAACAGCTGCTTCCGGTTTGTAAAGCGTCCGTTTGCTTCCCGGTATTCTACGATATTTTTTGCAACCGTCTTGGAAATACCGGAAATGTACTCCAAAAGCGGAGCAGATGCGGTATTTAAGTCCACGCCTACCCGGTTTACACAGTCCTCTACCACACCGCCCAGGGCTTCCCCAAGCTTTTTCTGGTTCATATCATGCTGATACTGTCCGACACCGATGGATTTGGGATCGATCTTTACCAGCTCGGAAAGTGGATCCTGCAGACGGCGTGCGATCGAAGCCGCACTTCTTTGTCCCACATCAAACTGCGGGAACTCTTCCGTTGCCAGCTTGCTGGCAGAATAAACAGATGCGCCCGCTTCGTTGACGATCACATACTGAACCGGCTTTTTCAGCTCTTTGATCAAATCGACTATCACCTGCTCGGACTCGCGGCTCGCAGTGCCGTTTCCCACAGAGATCAGAGAAATATCGTACTTGTCGATCAGCTTCTTTAATTCCTTTTTGGCTTCTTCTACTTTGTTCTGAGGTGCAGTCGGATAAATGACCTTCGTATCCAGTACCTTTCCGGTCGCATCCACAACAGCAAGCTTACAGCCAGTACGAAACGCCGGATCCCAGCCGAGCACTACATGTCCGGCGATTGGAGGCTGCATCAAAAGCTGTTCCAGATTCTTGCCAAAGACGCTGATTGCACCCTCTTCGGCTTTTTCTGTCAGCTCATTGCGGATATCGCGCTCGATCGCCGGGGCGATCAGACGGTCATAGCTGTCCTCAATCACGGCGCGCAGTACCGCCTCCGTCACCGGATTTTCTTCGGTAATTACTTTTTTTGCAAGGTACTGCAAAATACGGTCACGGGGTGCTTCCACCTTAACGGTCAGGAATTTCTCTACCTCGCCGCGGTTCAATGCCAGCACACGGTGTCCCGCTGCCTTTTTGAGCGGCTCCTCGTACTGATAGTACATCTCATAAACACTCTGCGCCTTTTCATCCCGCGCGGTGCTGGTGAGCTTGCCCTCGTCCATCGTGATTTTCCGGATGTACATTCGGTAATCCGCTTCATCGGAAATTCCTTCCGCAAGGATATCCTGTGCGCCCTGCAGCGCTTCCTTTGTATCCGCTGCGCCTTTTTCAGGATTCACATAAGCAGCTGCCGCTTCTTCCAGAGAACCGGAAAATTTCTGTTCCCGGATCAGATCGGCAAGTCCGTCCAGCCCCTTTTCCTTTGCAACACTCGCTCTCGTCTTTCTCTTCGGACGGTAAGGGCGGTATAAATCCTCTACGACAACCAGCGTTTCTGCCGCCAGAATTTTATTTTTCAGATCGTCCGTCAGCTTGCCCTGCTCTTCGATGCTCGCCATAACGGAGGTCTTTTTCTCCTCCAGATTGCGCAGATAGTTCAGACGCTCGTACAGATTTCTCAGTACCTCGTCATTTAAGGAACCGGTCGCTTCCTTACGGTATCTGGAAATAAAGGGAATCGTGTTGCCCTCGTCGATCAGCTTGACCGCAGCTTCTACCTGCCAGCGCTCTACCTGAAGTTCCTCTCTGAGCTTATTTAAAATGTCCATGTCAATTTCCTTTCTGTCTGTTTGCTTCCTGCCTGCACTGCAGCGCGTCCTGGTCGATCAGCAGCGGCATATTTTACCAATCTGCGGCGCATCCGGCGCGCACATTCCAGTCCGAAACCATATTTGACAGCATACCAGAAGTCCCGTTTTTTGTAAAGCTTTCGCCCAGTCAGCATGCTGACCTCATTCTCCGGATTTCACGAGCTGGTTTTCCCACGATTCATAGCCCTTTTGTCCCCTGCGGTCAGGAAAGCTGTAATTTTGGGAAAGCCACTTTCCAAGATACGCCGTGTACTTTGCGCCGCCCGCCTCGTTTAAGTGCGCGTGGTCTGCATAATCCGTTGAAAAGTCCAGCCCCATCTCCCGATAACGGGCAGGCGTATTAGTGTTCCAGAACAGCAGTCCATCTTTTTCTGCCAGCTGCCCAATGGAATTGTAAACCTCCTGATCCCTTTCCTCCAACAGATACGGTCCGGAAATCAGCGCAAGTGTAATGCCTTCTTTTTTCGTCAGTTCTACGATTTTTTCAAAATATTCCTTTGATTTTTCGGTCATTTCCTGCGATGTCGTCACATGGCTCATATCCGGCTCCGTCAGCTCTGCGTGGCGGTTTAACGGCGTGTAGCCTTTCCAACGCTCCTGCGTTTTCCGATTCCAGACGAAATTCTGAAAATCCTCTGCCGTCAGCTGGTCATATCTGGAATGATATTCTGTAAATCCCAGAAAAAAGTGACTTTGCTCCTCCTGCACGCTTGTATACACTGCTTCCAGCTTATTCAGGGATATCCGCATCCCGTCAAGGTTTTCATCTGCCCATCCCGGCTGGAAATCATCATAAAAACGACTCGGACAGAACATATCCAGCACCACCAGCTTCGGCTTCTGGGTCTTCAACGCTTCTTTCAGATTATAATAGCTGTTCCAAAGCGGCTGCTACGCGCCGGGCATCAGGTACGCTGCCATGCCGTATTCGTCCCAGAGCAGCTGCGTATTCACGTTGCAGTGAACGTGGCTGCTGCCCAGAAAAAGTACGTCGATTTTATTTTTCGGCTGCACATACAGATACCGCGTCTGATCGACTCCATGCGGCGATTTGACACACAGAATCCGATTTAAATTGCTCAGTAAAAGGAGCACCAGACACAGAAAAATGCCCCCTCGAATCCACTTTTTTCTCATTTTATTCTCCATTCCGCAGGCGCTTGCGCCAAAGGAATCGCGAGGCGAACATCCAGTTCGGTTCTGCGATCCCAGCTACTTTGTGACGCCTGCGGCACAAATAGCAGTGTGAAAAATAAGCGATCACGCTTATTTTTCCCATTAATCCCCCACACGCCTTAAAATTCCACATAGATAAATCCGGACGGGTCAAAGCCCTTTCCATATTGCCCGACCACGAACACTGCGCCGATCAAAAACAGACAGATCGCCCAGCGCACCGGAAGCGGCATCCTATAAATCCAGACTGCCGGCTCCTGTTTCTTTTTTTCAGAAATCAAATCGATTCCAAGCAGCACTGCAATCCCAGCGACTGCAATGAAAAACTGCGTTTTTTCCAATCCCATCGTGAACAAAAACTGTCTCCAGTACAGAAATCCGTTCCACCTGGTAAACATATTTTTCAGACAGATCACTGCCATCGATACCGATTCGCTGCGGAAAAAGATCCAAAAACACATCACCGTAAAAAAGGTCAGCAGAACCGAAAACATATGCCGCAGCTTTTCCAGGCCAATTTTTGCTTCCACGAATACCGCTTGCTTCGCCTTTTTATAAAAATCCTGCACGACCTGTCCGGCACCATGCAGCAGTCCCCATGCCAAAAACTGCGGTGCGCCGCCATGCCACAGACCGCTGATGAGAAAAACAAGCAGTATATTGCGCTGCCTGACTGCAAGTCCCTTTCTGCCGCCGCCCAGCGGAATATAAATATAATCCCGCAGCCAGCTGCTCAAAGAAATGTGCCATCTGCGCCAGAAATCCGTCAGGTTTCTGGCAAAATAGGGCTGCTTAAAGTTCTGGACCAGCTCAAAGCCAAATAGTCTGCCGACACCGACCGCGATCATCGAATAGCTCGCAAAATCACAGTAAATCTGAACCGCATAAAAGAGCGCCGCCATCAGCATCGTAAAGCTGTTGGCATCCTGATACATGCTGTAAACCTGATTCACGAGAATTTCCGCCCGCTGCGCGACGATCAGCTTCATCCCATAGCCGAGCAGCATCGCAATCAGCCCCTGCATGACCCGGTCGTAATTTAGAAGCTCACGCCGCTTTTTTTCCGTAATTTCTCTAAGCTGTCCCAGAAAATGATCTCCACGCTCGATCGGTCCGCTCATAATGTTCGGAAAAAAGGAGAGAAATGCCGCAAAGCGCCAGAAGCTTTTTTCCGCAGGATATTTTCCCCTCGAAACGTCTATCAGATAGCCGATCGCTTCCAGCGTATAAAACGAAATTCCGATGGGTGCAACGAGTCCGAACTTCGCTGCAACATCCAGATGAACGATTTGCAGACTTCTTCCATATGTTTTGTTGATGATTTCATTCCAGACCGGCAGATATTTAAACACTGCCAAAAGAATCAACTGAAAAGAAAGGCACGCTCCGATCAGCAAACGGCGCTTCGTCCTGTCTGCGCCTTTTTCCACTAAAAGGGCACAGCCCCACGTCAGACACACAGAACTCAGCAGCCAGATGCCCGCAAACGGATCTGCCCACTCGAAAAAGAGGATATTGAAAATCAGTAAAACTGCCAGCCGTCCCTTTTTCGGCGCGGCATAAAATCCTCCTACTGCTGCCGCCAGAAAAGCGGCAAATGTAAATGATTGAAACGACAAGACTTTTCTCCCGGATATCGGGAAACCCCATTCCCGTATTTGTCCGTCGACCCCTCGGGCAAAGCCGGGTCGTTACGACAGTGCGGAATGGATGCAGGGCAGCTGGCTCAGCACCGCGTGGTTCGATCCATCTAACGAACTGCAGCTCCGTTTTGCGTAACGACTGGCTGTAAATCCGGTTTCTGAAAACTCCATTGCCCTGTTTTCTCCGAAACCGTTTTCTCATTTCCTGTTGAGAGTATTATATCCATTTTTTTCAGAAAGCGTCAATCGTTTCGTCCAAATCCTAAGAAAGACTTAAACTTTTGAGGGAAGCTGCAAGCAGCGTTCTTTAACGGTACACGATTTCCCGCTGGATCAGGAAGCTGATAAAGAACAGGAATACGTCCACCAGGATCTTAACGGCCACCTCCGAGCCACCCAGAACGCCATACAGCAGGCTGACCAATCCGGCGCTTGCCAACATCTGCACGACTGCGAGCACAAAATAGCGCACCGCCGATTTCCACACTGCGCCGCTGCTTTTAAACACGACCCTGTAATTCAGGAAAAAGTTGTAGCCCGCCGACACCACGCGCGCAAGCACGGTCGAAACCACAATATAGCTGACAGTCTCCGGTATTCTTTCTTTCGTCAGGCTGCAAAACAGCGCAAACAGCACCAGATCGATGATACACGATGACAGGGAAGAAAACAAAAATTTTGCAAATACCAGATAAATCCGCGCTGAATCCAGCAGCGGGTTGAAATGGCTGCCTTTGTTATCGTTTAAGTAAACCGTTTCAATTGGCACTTCGCGAATGCCGACCTTTTGCTCTCCTGCCTCCAGAAGCATGTAGGTTTCAAACTCGAACCGCTCGCCCTTGACGTTCATCAGATGGCGCATAAACGCAGCCGGAATGCCGCGCAGCCCGGTCTGGGTATCCGATACCGCCACGCCGCAAAGGTATTTGAGCACCTGACGTGTGATTTTGTTGCCCCATTCCGATTTTGCCGGGACGTTGTCCTGATCGAAATTCCGGCAGCCTAAAATCAGCTTTTCCGGCTCTTTTTCCATCGCTTCCATACATTTCTGAATGCAGGCGGGCGTATGTTGTCCGTCCGAATCCGCGGTAATCGCTCCGATCGCCTCCGGGTATCTGTTTAAAACTTCATTAAAAGCAGTTTTTAATGCACGCCCTTTCCCCAGGTTCACCGCATGAGTCAAAACAATTGCGCCGAGCTGTTTTGCCTGTTCAAACAGGTTCCGATACTCCTTTCCGCTTCCGTCATCCACCACGACGATTCTCTCGATTCCAGATTCCTGCAGCGTCTGCAGCAGGCGGATCATTTTTTCATCCGGTTCATAAGCCGGTATAATGACCGGTATCCGTTTCTCCATTGTATTCTCCATTCCAATGTTTTCCTTGCGCTATTTCTGTGTACCCTTACTTCTGGTGTTATCCAACGCCGTTTGATTCCTTTTATGGCTGTCCCTGCCGGCTTTCTTCCACCCTTTCCAATATCAGCGTCCCGTCGTTTATTTGAATTCGATACAACGTTTTCCACGCAAATTCCTCTGTATAAGGCGCAAACAGCTCTTTTAACGCTTCATCCGTTTCATCTGCATATAAGTAGCCCGCATGGGAAGCCTGCACCAGCTCCCACACCTGTCCGGATGTGGTGTCTTCCCCGATTCCGCCAAACATCACCGACACCGGAGACGCCTCAAACGAAATGTAAGTATTTCTGACCCACTGCGCCGCATCCTGTACATTTTTCAGATACAGCACCCGCATCCCGCTGCCCACGTCCTGTTTGGACATTTTTTCCAGAAATTCCTCCGACGCTTCCGTGATCATGTTCGACCGTGCCTGCAAATCGTCGTCTAAGCGCTGCCGGTAACCGATCATCCCGTCATAGACAGCGCCCCAGTTTGCACACAACAATACAGCTGCAGCCAGCGCTGCATAGGGCGAAATTTTTCCCCACAGCCTCGGACTGCGTTCCAGAAAAATCCCGAACAGCAGATACAACGTTCCAACTGTAAACGGTGCACTGTAGCGTTCGATCGACGCAATCATCCCGGTTGCTTCCAGATACTGGGTTTCCGTCGCAAAAATCGTCAGATGACTCACAAGGTTGATGCCGTAAAAAACGATTCCCGTCAGCGGCACATACACAAACAGGAAATTCCGCTCCGTTTTGGTCAGAAGCTTCCTGCGGTACAGCCATGCGATTCCGATCAGAAAAATCACAAACAGGGCAAGCGCCGATACACCGATCCAGGAAAATCCATCCCGATGCAGCGCCCGTGCTGCAAATGCTTCTGCATACGCATACAACAGCTTCTGCACCGTTCCTTCAAGCAGGATCGGCAGGTTGCCCGACGCCATCGAAACCGCCGCCCCGGTCAGTTTTGCCACCCGCTTCATGAGCAGACAAAACAGCATCCAACTTCCTCCGCTGACGGCTGGAAGTGCTGTGATGCAAAGCAGCTGCCGTATTTCTTTCTTTTTGTCCGCTGCGCCATGCAGCCGCCAGAACCAGACAAAGACGAGGGCGAACGCCGCCCACAAAAATCCAACGGACTTTACGAGCACCAGAACGCCGAGATACAGGGCGATCCGCAGGTTGGAGAAGGCGCGGGAACAGGAAGCTGCATCAGCAATGTCTGCGGTAGCAGTGTCTGCTGCGGCAGTGTCTGCACCAGGCGCAGCCCGATCTTCGAGACAGCTCATCAGTATCACACCGTAGATCACCGCCATCACCAGGTCGGCGCACATTCCTCCGAGGTAAAACGTCTCTGTCATACTCGGAAACGCTGCCAGGCAGACCACAAGCACAACGGTCCAGAAAAGCTGCTTCACCGTCCGTCTGTCAGTCTGCAGCGCTTCGTCCAGCCTGCTAAGCAGTGGCGTCAGAAAAACAAACACGCCGAAATAGTATCCGGCAAACATCAGCCCCTCAGAAAAGCCGTCCGGCTTTAAATGAACAAACCACCATTTGAGCAGCTGGATTCCCGGCGGGTAATCGCCAAACTCCGAAGCTGCATTCGTATATTTCGCTGCAAAGCCATCCAGCGCATACAATGCCTTGACGTCCGTTGCCCAGAAATTCAAGTCATCCCACCACGTTGCAATTTTATTTTCGGTCAAAAGCACTGCACCGGTCAGCAACACCATGGCAGCAATCGCAGACGGCGCAAAGAACAGCTCCCGCAGCTGTGCAAACAGCTTTTTCTTCTTTTCTCCGGATAAAAACAGAACTCTCAAAACTGCTCCCACCACAATCGCTGTGCTGAAATAATCGATCCAGGACAGCCGCCGGAAAAATGCGAGCACATATAATATTAAAATCAGAATGCAGGTTGCCAACGGCAGGACAGCCGTCAGCTGCTTTTCAAATCTGAGCGCCACCAGGCAGGCGATTATCAAAAAAGCAGCGAGCAAAACAACAGCCATGTTCTTTCTCCTTCTTCTTTCGTGTCTGTTACATCTTAGCATAATACAGGATGGCGGGCAACTGCAGAAGTGCTGCGCAGTGCGCCTTGCGGCATAACGTACATCGCTGTAAAGCGCACCGCAAAATCGGGCGGAAGCTTTCGCTCCCGCCCGATTTTGGTTTGCTGATTCAAATTTGTCAATGGCTTTGTCCAGATTTATACTTCCGGCTCAATCAGCCCGTAGGTATTGCCTTTTCTTCTGTAAACAACATTTACCTGATCCGTCTCTGCATTGCAGAATACATAAAAGCTGTGTCCTAAAAGCTCCATCTGTACGCAGGCATCCTCCGGATACATCGGTTTGATATCGAACTTCTTGGTTCTGACGATTTTAACCTCTTCCTCCTCTTCTTCTTCCCCTTCCAGGTAATCAGGCTGGAAACTTGCAGCCGCCTGCTGCTGTGCGATCAGCTTCGTCTTGTATCTTCTGAGCTGTCTCTCGATAATTTCCTCTACCAGATCGATCGATACATACATATCGCTGCTGGTCTGCTCCGACCGGATAATGTTTCCTTTCATCGGGATGGTCACTTCAATTTTCTGTCTGTCCTTTTCCACACTTAATGTTACATAGATTTCCGTATCCGCTGTAAAATACCGCTCCAGCTTACCGAGCTTTGCTTCTACTGCACTGCGCAGACCGGGTGTAACGTCAATGTTTTTTCCGCTGATAATCATCTTCATAAAATCATCATCCCTTCTGGTCCATAATTAGGATATTGCAAGAGCTTTCTTTCTCTATCCTTATTCAGATTATACCATAAGTCCTCGTCCCAGGCAATATTTTCTGAGCATTTTAAACAATTGTCTTTTTTTTCTGACAATTATATTTCTTTTCAGACTGCCTCCAAAAACTGGATTGCTGTGATAACTTCACAAAACAACTGTTTGTTTTAGACATTCCGTATTCCACAGGATTCGGTTTTTTCGTCTGTGGATAATGTGGATAAAATAGTGTATAACTTAATTTCCCGCATTTTTCACCTTTTTTCGATGTGGATAACTATGTGAGTTTTCATTTTTGTTATTTCGCACATTTTTGTTCCTTCTTGTGCATTTTAACAAATCCGGCTCCTGAAATTTCATTGCTGCTTTTTATCAATATCAGACAATTTCCGTGTTTTGAAACAATGGGCAGATTTTCGCTTTCTCCCTGTAAAGAGAAACCGCCGTACATTCCTGCACAGCGGTTTCTCTGTTTCTTATTTTATTGATGCCAGGGTCAAAAGGTCTGAACCCACATGAGCTTGCTCATAGGTGGGTGAAAGGCCTTGTGACCCGCCCCGATAGGAGCATAAAAGTGGGATGATAATCCCACGATATGC
>ENA-OPDH01002502-OPDH01002502.1-human-gut-metagenome-genome-assembly--contig:-NODE-2502-length-11893-cov-2.502112_pt1 | contig 11893 bp, 9 predicted proteins | sample MGYA00241260_ERZ501500 | MGnify/ENA primary metagenome ERZ501500 (study PRJEB25962, sample SAMEA2042519) | human gut metagenome | biome: human gut; feature: human-associated habitat; material: faeces...
GGGCTGCCGCTTCTGCGCCTCCACCCAGGCAGGCCGGGTGCGTAACCTGGAAGCCGGTGAGATCTGCTCCGAGATCTACACCGCCCAGAAAGACATCGGGGAGCGGGTATCCAACCTGGTGATGATGGGTACCGGAGAGCCACTGGATAATTACGACAATGCGGTAAAATTCATCCGGATGCTGAGTGATGAACACGGACTGAATATCAGCCAGCGAAACATTACCTTATCAACCTGCGGGATCGTGCCGCGGATGCGTCAGCTTGCAGATGAAGGATTTCAGATCACACTGGCACTTTCGCTCCACGCACCGAATCAGGAAAAACGAAAAGCACTGCTTCCGATCGCCGGAAAATATGAGATCCATGAGGCGGTGGATGCCTGCCGGTATTATTATGAAAAGACCGGACGTCGCATCACGTTTGAGTACAGCCTTGTTGGCGGACAGAATGATTCAAAAGAAGATGCAAAGCAGCTTTACGAACTGATCCATGGCATCAACTGCCATGTGAATCTGATTCCGGTCAATCCGGTAAAAGAACGTTCTTATGTGCAGTCGGAACGAAAAGTGATTGTGGAGTTCAAAAATAAACTTGAAAATTGCGGAATAAATGTTACTATTAGAAGAGAAATGGGACGTGATATTGGCGGTGCTTGTGGACAACTTAGGAAAAGTTATATGGATAAAGAAAAAAAGGAGTAAAGGCATGAGATCATGCTGTGTTACAGATGTAGGGCAGAAAAGAACCACGAACCAGGATTTTGTGTTTGCTTCTGACACTCCGGTAGGACCATTGCCGAACCTTCTGATCGTTGCGGATGGTATGGGAGGACATCAGGCAGGCGATATGGCATCCCGCTATGCGGCCGAAGTGATCGTCAGTCATATTAAAAGAAGCAGAGAACGAAATCCGATCCGTGTACTTCGAAGTGCAATTGAAACAGCAAACGAAAGAGTGCTGGAAAAGGCAGCAGAAGACGAAGAACTGAGCGGTATGGGTACGACCGTCGTAGCCGCAACCGTGGTTGAAAATTACCTTTATGTTGCAAATGTAGGAGACAGCAGACTGTATCTGATACGGGATCACATCAGACAGATCACCAGAGACCATTCTCTGGTAGGAGAGATGGTGCGGGCGGGCGAGTTAAGCCCGGAGCAGGCGAGAAATCACCCGAACAAGAATATCATCACCAGAGCAGTCGGTGCAGGACAAAAACTGGAGATTGACTTTTTTGACGAGGACTTAAGAAAAGGAGATATCCTGCTCTTATGTTCCGACGGACTGAGCAACATGGTAGAAGATGAAGAAATTGAAAAAATAATCAAAAGCGGCAGAGAGCTGCCGAAGATCGCCATGGACCTGATTGAACGGGCAAATCGCAATGGCGGCAAGGACAATATCGCGGTTGTACTGGCACAGCCGCTGACAGGTGAGGTGGAGCAATGTTAAAAGAAGGCATGTTTATCCAGGATCGATACGAGATCATCAGCAAGATCGGTTCCGGCGGTATGGCAGATGTATATAAGGCAAAAGACCATACACTGAACCGCTTTGTTGCAGTGAAAGTATTGAAACCTGAATTCCGAAAAGATAAGGGATTTATCACGAAATTCCGTGTGGAGGCACAGTCTGCGGCAGGACTGGCACATCCGAATATTGTAAATGTCTATGATGTAGGTGAGGACAACGGCATCAGTTTCATTGTCATGGAGCTGGTAGAAGGGATCACCTTAAAAGAATATATCGAGAAAAAGGGAAGACTCGCAGTGCGGGAAGCGACCAGCATTGCGATCCAGGTATCGATGGGGCTGCAGGCGGCACACAACAACGGCATCGTCCATCGTGATGTCAAACCGCAGAATATCATCATCTCCACAGATGGAAAAGTAAAAGTCACGGATTTTGGTATCGCAAGAGTGGCGACATCCAATACGATCAGTTCCAATGTTATGGGCTCGGTACACTACAGTTCACCGGAGCAGGCAAGAGGCGGTTACAGTGACTACAAGAGTGACATCTATTCGCTTGGTATCACGATGTATGAGATGCTGACCGGTCATGTACCGTTCGACGGTGACACGACGGTCGCCATTGCACTGAAACATCTGCAGGAGGAGATCCAGTCACCGCGTAAATATGTGCCGGAACTGCCGAAAAGTACGGTACAGATCATCTATAAATGTACGCAGAAAAGCCCGGATCGACGATACAGTGACATGGAAGAGCTGATCAGTGACTTAAAGGAGTCTCTGGTCAACCCGGAAGGTGACTTTGTAAAGATTGCACCGCTTGACAGCCGTGCACATACCGTGATCGTCTCTCAGGATGAGCTGAACAAGATCAAAGAAGGACGCAATGAGATGCAGCAGGCAGAAGAGCCTTATCCTGCAAATCAAGAACCGGTCAATACCGGCATGCCAAATCCTCAGAACCCGCAGAATATGGGAAATCCGCAGAATATGCAGGGCAGAGGACAGCAGTATGCAAACAATGGATATCAGAATCCACAGAATTATGCCGGCGGATATTATCAGCCGGAAGAGCCGCAGGAGCCGGAAGTCAATCCGAAACTGGAGAAATTCATGACGATCGGCAGCATTGTCGTAGGCGTTCTGATCCTGGCAATCTTTCTGGCACTGGTCGGAAGTGCGACCGGATTGTTTGACCTTGGATTTTTGGCAGGCGGAAGCAACAAGAAGCAGACAGAGACAACGACCGCAACTGAGACGACACAGATCTCCGGTCAGGTCGAAGTGCCGAGCATCCTTGGCAAAACAGAAGCAGAGGCAAAAGAAATGCTGGCAGATACTGGTCTTGGGCTTGAGTATGCCGGAGAAGAACCGTCCACCGATTATGACAAGGGTCAGATCATGGCTCAGCAGCCGGCAAAGGGCGAGATGGTTGATAAAAATACGACCATTTCTTACACGGTAAGTACCGGAAGCGACAAGATCACCCTGCCGGATCTGGAGAATGAGTCAGCAGACGATGCGAAAGCAGCACTGGAAAAGCTGGGGCTGAAATGTGACCAGCAGGAAGTGTATGATATTTCCATCGCCCAGGGACATGTCAGTTATACAAGTCCGGGAGCAGGACAGGAAGTTGCCCCGAATTCTACCGTTACACTTTACATCAGCAATGGCGGAGACGGAAGTGTCGACAGTTCCGATCCTGCATCGGACACGGAAACGGATACGGAAACACAGGAGACCGTCAAAGAGACGAAAAAGGAAACGGAATCCAAAGAAACCAGTGCAAAGGCAGAATATTCTACCGATGTAAAGCTTTATGCACCGCAGGACTACAACGATGAGAAAGTCCGCATTGAGCTGGTGCAGGACGGCAAGACAACGACTCTGGTGGACGGAGAAGTGGTTGAGTTCCCGTACAGCCTGAAAATGACATCCGATTCCGGCAGCAGTGCAACTGCGTATGTTTATGTGCTGGATGACGATGGAAATATATTGAAAAAAGTAGAATATGAAGGCGTACCGTTCAGCAAATAGCGGTGTGCAGAATACGGAGTTTTCATGCAGGGAAAGATTATAAAAGGAATTGCCGGGTTTTATTATGTCCATATCGCCGGAAAAGGCGTGTATGAGTGTAAAGCAAAGGGTATTTTTCGAAAAAATAAAATAAAACCGCTGGTCGGAGATGATGTGGTGATCGATATCCTGGACGAAGAAAAAAGAGAAGGAAATATCCGGGATATCCTTGCCAGGAAAAATGCACTGATCCGTCCGGCCGTTGCAAATGTAGATCAGGCGATGGTCATTTTTGCAATCAGCAGGCCGGCTCCGAATCTGAGTCTTCTGGATCGTTTCCTGATCTCAATGGAGCGTCAGAATGTACCAGTCGTTGTCTGTTTTAACAAAAGTGATATTGCAGAGCCGCAAGAGGCGGCAAGACTTCAGGAGATTTATGAAAACTGTGGCTGTCAGGTTCTTTTTACCAGTGTAAAAGAGCAGGCAGGGACAGAACAGATACGAGAGCTTTTGAAAGATAAAACGACCGTTGTTGCCGGCCCGTCCGGTGTCGGCAAGTCATCGATGATCAACTTTCTCTATCCGAAGGCAGAGATGATGGTCGGTGAGATCAGTCAGAAGATCGACCGCGGCAAGCATACAACGCGTCATTCTGAACTGTTCTCCATCGGTGACAACACGTATCTGATGGATACGCCCGGATTCAGTTCGTTGTATCTTACCGATTTTGAAAAAGAAGATTTAAAAGAATATTTCGCAGAGTTTCGAAAATATGAGCCATACTGTCGTTTTCAGGGCTGTATGCATTTGAGTGAACCTGACTGTGGTGTAAAAGAAGCACTGGCAGAAGGAAAGATCAGTTCTATACGCTACGAAAGCTATAAAGAACTGTATGAAGAACTGAAACAAAAAAGGAGGTACTGATTTTTATGAAGTACGAATTATCACCGTCTATTCTTTCCGCAGATTTTGCAAGACTGGGAGAGGAAATAAAGGCAGTTGAGCAGACGGGCGTAAACTATCTTCATATTGATGTGATGGACGGTATGTTTGTACCGAGCATTTCATTTGGATTCCCGATCATCAAATCCATCCGGAAAATGAGCAATATGGTATTTGACGTCCATCTGATGGTAGAACAGCCGGAGCGTTATATCGAAGAGACAGCGGCAAGCGGGGCGGATATCATCACGATCCATGCAGAGGCCTGCAAACATCCGGATCGTGCAATCGAGCAGATCCATCAGCTGGGAAAGAAAGCTGGTATTGCACTGAACCCTTCTACTTCTCTGCATGAGCTGGATTACCTTCTGGAGAAAGTGGACATGGTACTTCTGATGACCGTAAATCCTGGATTTGGAAACCAGAAATACATTCCGTACTGCACCGGAAAGGTGAAAGAGCTGCGTACCATGATCGAAGAGCGGGGACTTCAGACCGATATTGAAGTTGACGGCGGCATCAACGCTGCGACGATCGATGCTGTTTTAGAGGCAGGAGCCAACATCCTGGTAGCCGGATCGGCTGTTTTTGGCAAAGAAACGGCAAAAAATGCAGAAAAATACCGGAAACTGCTGGCAGATTATCAGGAGAATCACAAATGAAGCGAGCAGTGATCATAAGCGGGGGCAAAATTCAGACCGATTTTGCCCTTGCTTTTTTGAGGACACAGACCTGGGATTACGTGATCGGGGCAGATAAGGGAGTGATCTTCTGTCACAAAAATCAAATCATGCCCACACACATTGTCGGAGACTTTGATTCGGCTGGCGAGACGGAATACGAGTATTTTCAGAAAAATACCGACGTTCCGATCAAAAGGCTCAATCCGGTCAAAGATTATACAGACACCGATGTGGCTCTTCGTCTGGCACTGGAACTTGGGGCAGAAGAAATTACGATCCTTGGCGGAACCGGGGCACGCATCGACCATACCGCTGCAAATGTACGGATCCTGTTTCTTGCTCTGCAAAAAGGTGTGCGGGCATATCTTCTGGATGAACACAACAAAATGTGGCTGACGGATCATGCAGTATCCATAAAAAAAGAGGAACAGTTCGGCAAATATCTTTCTTTGTTTGCCATGGGAGGTGCAGTGAAAGATCTGACGCTGCAGGGTGTTTTTTATCCGCTTGATCATTATCTTCTGGAGGGAATGGATCCGCTCTGCGTAAGCAATGAGATCACAGAAGAGGCATGTCGGATCAACTTTTCGGAAGGGGTTCTGTTGGTGATCGAGTCGAAAGACTGATATTCCTGTCGAAAAAGGTCGAATAACGAAGAAAAACAGTAAAATTTTGTCGATGAGTTCTTTTTCTGGGGACTTGCAATCAGGAGGTTTACTGTGTTACACTGTTGGTGCTGATAAAGAGCAAAATGTCATTTACATAAAGAGAGGAAATTACAAATGAAACTTGGTATTGTAGGATTGCCAAACGTAGGAAAAAGTACACTGTTTAATTCTTTAACAAAGGCGGGAGCAGAGTCCGCAAACTATCCGTTCTGTACGATCGACCCGAATGTCGGTATCGTAACCGTTCCGGATGAAAGGCTGAATCTTTTAGCAGATCTGTATCACTCAGCAAAAGTGACACCGGCTGTGATCGAGTTTGTAGATATCGCAGGTCTGGTAAAAGGAGCATCCAAAGGAGAGGGACTTGGAAATCAGTTCCTGGCAAATATCCGTGAGGTTGATGCGATCGTGCATGTTGTCCGCTGCTTTGAGGATACCAATGTGATCCATGTAGACGGAAGCGTAGATCCGACAAGAGATATTGATACGATCAACCTGGAGCTGATCTTTTCTGATATCGAGATCCTGGAGAGAAGGATCGCAAAGAGCAGCAGAGGTGCAAGAAATGATAAGAAGCTTGCAAAAGAAGTGGATTTCCTGCAGAGATTAAAAGCATATCTGGAAGAAGGGAATCTGGCGATCGGATTTGAACTTCAGGATGAGGATGAGGAAGCATGGTTTGCAGAGTACAATCTTCTGACTGCAAAACCGACCATATATGCAGCAAATGTTGCAGAGGATGACCTTGCGGATGATGGGGCATCCAACCCACATGTTGCAAAAGTGAGAGAGATGGCAAAGGAAGAGGGCGCAGAGGTATTTGTGATCTGTGCGCAGATCGAACAGGAACTTGCAGAACTCGATGAGGATGAGAAAAAGGAATATTTAGATGACCTTGGCGTGACCTCTAGCGGTCTTGATAAACTGGTAGCAGCAAGCTATAATCTGCTTGGTCTTATCAGTTTCCTTACTGCCGGAGAAGATGAGTGCCGTGCTTGGACGATCAGGAAAGGCACAAAAGCACCACAGGCAGCAGGTAAGATCCACACAGACTTTGAGCGTGGATTTATCAAGGCTGAGGTTGTAAATTATCAGGATCTTTTAGACAATGGAAGTCTTGCGGCAGCCCGTGAAAAAGGAATTGTCGGCATGGAAGGAAAAGAGTACGTGGTCAAAGACGGAGACGTTATTTTGTTCCGCTTTAATGTATAAGAGATAAAAAAACGCATATCATTTTTCGAGGGAATGTTTCGGAGAATGGTATGCGCTTTTGTGACTTGACAGAAAAAGAAGTGATAAACATCTGTGACTGCAAATGCCTTGGAAATGTCCATGATCTTGATATTGACGAATGTGATGGAAGGATACGGGCGTTGATCGTTCCGGGACCCGGAAAATGGTTCGGCTGTTTTTGCAGGGAGTTCGAATTGTTTATTCCGTGGTGTAAGATCGTCAGGATCGGACCGGACATTATTTTAGTTGATATTGATGAGAAAGAGGCAAAACACAAGGTTTAAAGAGAAGAAAACAGGAGAGACAATGTTAGATCAGAGTGTATTTACAGAGACAATCCATGAGGTGGCAGAGATTATCCGCACTTCTGCGACACCGTTATCAAAAGAAGAGATCTTAAGCTATTTCAAAGAGATGGAGTTAAACGAACAGCAGGAAAACATGGTTTTAGAGTTTCTGCTGACACCACATGAGGAGGAAGAAGCGGAAGAGGAAACGGAAGAGGCCGAAGGCGGGGAGCAGGAAGCGGCAGACTGGCAGGAAACGTCAGATGCATCTGTGCTGGCACAGAATGATCCTGGCAAAAAAGAGGAAAAAAACGCAGAGCCGGATGTTTTACCGGAAACTAAGGTATTTCAGATGTATCTGGAGGAGATCAGCAGTCTTCCGGTATATTCCGGGAAGAAGCAGGAAGAAATGTATCAGAAACTTTTAGCAGGGGATGAGTCCGTGATCAATCCAATCTCTGACAGCTGGATGATAAAGGTGTTAGAGACCGCCAGAAAGCTTGCAGTGACCTCAGAGGGCTTTGAGGATGTCATTCAGGAAGGAAATATGGCACTTTTTTTAAAACTGACAGAACTTTGCGGATGTGAGGAAAAAACAGATGTTGAGGCAGAATTACAGGGCGCAGTGGAGACAGCCATGAAATCATCCATTCTTGCGGAAGAAGGCGAGGATGAGGATGAGAAGGCTATGGTCGGCAAGCTGGCATTAGTCAACGAGGCAAAGAAGTATCTTGCAGAGGAGAATGGCAGGGAAGCAACTGTACAGGAACTTGCAGCATATACACAGTTGACAGAAGAGGAACTTTCTGATATCCTTTTATTGATCCAGAAAGCGGATCAGAAGGACAAATAGAATATAGAATCCAAAACCAATATTGGAGTGGACTTTTCTGGAGCAAAGGGCTCTATTTTTCGCCACACGACTGAATGTGAACAGCCGTGTGGTATTTTTTTGCGCTAAAACAGATATTTCAGCGTATGTGAGTAAGATTGATTGACAGAAAGAAAACAGAGGAGAAAAAGAAAAGATGAATCAGGAATTTATGAAAGAAAAACCGGTGATGCCGCTGGTGATCTCCATGGCGCTGCCGATGACATTTTCCATGTTAGTGAATGCATTATATAATATCATAGACAGCTACTTTGTAGCGCAGATCAGTGAGGATGCGATGACGGCGTTATCGTTAGTATTTCCGTTACAGAATCTGGTCAATGCAGTGGTCATTGGTTTTGCTATCGGAATAAATGCTACGATGGCTTATTATCTTGGGGCACAGAAACAGCAGCTGGCAGATAAAACAGCATCGCTTGGCATGTTATTGAATATGCTGCATGGTCTGGTGCTGGCTGCCATCTGTATTGCAGTTATGCCAGCCTTTTTAGGGATGTTTACAAAACAGGTCGGAATTATCGGAATGGGGGTACAGTACTCGGATATTGTATTTTTATTTGCAGTGCCAAATGCGGCAGCGCTTTGTTTTGAAAAAATATTTCAGGCAGTTGGACGCATGAAAACATCTATGTTTTGTATGCTGCTTGGCTGTGTGACCAATATTGTGCTTGATCCACTGCTGATTTTTGGAATTGGGATTTTTCCTGCAATGGGAATCCGGGGAGCGGCACTTGCAACCGGAATCGGACAGATCGTGTCACTGGCAGGGTATCTGACCGCATATTACTGGAAACCGATTCCTGCCAAAGTGAAGGTCAGAAATATGAAGCCGGAGAAGCAGCTTTGCAAAAAAGTGTATTCTATCGGAATCCCTGCAACGTTAAGCCTTGCGCTGCCTTCAGTCCAGGTGTCTGCATTAAATGCGATACTGGCTGTTTATTCTGCAAGTTATGTTCTTGTATTGGGTGCTTATTTCAAATTACAGACATTTTTGTATCTGACTGGAAATGGTGTGGTACAGGGGATGCGTCCATTGATTGGATACAATTATGGAGCAGGAGAGTCAAAGAGAGTGAAAGAGATTTTTCGGTCAGCATTGTTCCTGATCGTAATAGTGATGGTGATCGGTACGATTCTCTGTATGGCAGTGCCACAGGCGCTGATCGGTCTGTTTACAGGAAATCCTGAGACAATCCGGCTAGGCAGGGAGGCACTCAGGCTCATCAGTATAGGATTTATCGTGTCATCGGTTTCCGTCACGGTATCCGGCGCTTTGGAGGGGCTTGGAAAAGGGAAGGAATCGTTAGTCATTTCATTACTGCGTTATATCGTGGTGATTTTGCCGCTGGCATTTATTTTAAGCCGCCTTTTTCAGGCGGCTGGTGTATGGCACGCGTTCTGGATCACGGAATTTGTTTCAGCAGTGATCTCATGGATCATATGCAAAAAAGAGATTTTTCAGTGAGGCACATCCAGCAATGTTTCGAACTGGTCGATCGGAACAGGTTTGGAATAAAAATAACCCTGATACCAGGTCGCACCAAATTGATGAATGTAGTCGCTTACCTCCTGATTTTCAATTCCCTCGATACAGGTTTCGGTATTGGTACGGTTTGCGTAATCAACGATCGACTGTACCATAGCCTGATTCTGTGGCTTATGTTCAATATCTTTGATAAAACTCATATCGACTTTCAGCTCATCAATAGGTAATTCCAAAGCAAGGCTTAGGGAGCTGTTACCGGTTCCAAAATCATCCAGTGCAATTTTAATCCCCTTTGAGTGAAAGAAATCGACTTCATTCTTCAGAAAAGTCACATCGAGATCCCGGCAGCGCTCAGTCAGTTCCAGACACAATTCCTCCGGTCTGGCTCCGGTTTCTTTTAAAATCGTCATGACAGAGTCACGAAATTCTTTTCGCGACAATTGAGCGGCAGAGATGTTGACGTTTACGAAAAAGTGTGGGATCTTATCACGGATCCTGCCGATATCCTTTAATGCGGTGCGTAAAATCCAGTTGCCGAGGTCAAAGATACATGGATCTTCCTCTAACCACTCCATAAATATTCCTGGAGAGATGAGACCATAGGGCTCTAATTCCCATCGTATCAGTGCTTCCATGCCACGGATCTTTCCGGTCTTTGTGTCTGCTATCGGCTGGTAGAACAGGCGGAATCCCTCAAAATGGCTGGTCGCACACTGGTGGATCAGACCGATCAGCTCAAACTGTTTTTCGTTGTTGCCACAGATCTCATCGTTAAAAATGACGAGATCGCTATGATGTTCATAGCGTGAATGATTCTGCGCATAGGTCAGACGGCTGCGGACAGCATTCGTTTCTTTCATATAGGGTTCTAAGAAAATGGCTCCTGCAGAGATCTTGATCGGAATCCGTTTTCCATTCACTGCAATGGTGTTTGCCAGTGTATCCTCGATGAAAGCGAAAATGCTATGGAGCTCTGTTTTGGATACTTTGTCGAAAACAAGCACAAATTTCGCACCGGACAGGCGGTAGGCATAACCGATATTGCGTACCATGTGTAAAAGGCTTTGTGCCACTTTGTTCAGAATCTTATCTGCAAAAGCTGCCCCATACATGACATTGATATGGCTGAACTGATCCAGCCCGATCTTTAAGAGTGCGGCAGGACGTGTGTTATCAAGTAATTGGGTGATACAGCGGTTCAGTGCCGGTTCCGTATAGAGACCTGTGACAGAGTCCACTTCATCAGAAATTCCATAATTATCATAGCGGATAATGATGATAAAAGGCTGCTTTTGTTCATCATAAAGTACACGCGCCATGGCGTTGAAACGGTTGTAGGAATCGCCATCCTGAATCCGGTATTCCCATGCGGTATCCAGATTTTTACCGTCAACCCGTTCTTTAAAACCACGTTTGAAAGTGGCAACATCATCAGGATGGATCTTCCGGTTTGCCTTTTCCATGCCGCGGATCGTATAATTTTCTTTCATGCCAAAATAATCCATCGCCCGTTCGGACCACCAGGTGATTCCGGTCCGAAGGTTTGTGATGGAAAGATATGATTTTTTGGAAAGAGAGGCAATCGCTTTTATCATATCTGGAAAAAGCCGGTCGATCTCTTCCCAGAAAAGCTGTTCATGATTGTCAGTTTTATCGTTTTTCATTCATTTTCCCCGATTGACATACGCACGCATGTCTGTTCACAATGTACACGTAACCAATAACTAATAAAGCTAGTTATGATTATAGCATAAAACAAATTAGATTTCGAGTTTTTTCGTATTAATTCAAAGTATCTTTTTTCAGATTCTTGTTTGCAGTTGAGAGCATGAGTTTAATACGGTTCAACTGGTTTACCTCACTTGCACCCGGATCGTAGTCGATCGCAACAATGTTGGAATCCGGATAGCGGTGCCGTAATTCCTTGATAACACCTTTTCCTACAACATGGTTCGGCAGGCAGGCAAATGGCTGCGTGCAGACAATGTTCGGAGTGCCGGTATGGATCAGCTCCAACATTTCTCCGGTTAAGAACCATCCTTCACCGGTCTGGTTACCTTCGGATACGATATCCCTTGCATATTTTGCAAGATCCTCAATGTGTGCAGGTGGAGTAAAATGTTTACTCTTCTTAAATTCATCGACCGCAGCAGAGCGCAGCCACTCAAAGAACTTGATGCCAAGGCGTCCGATACGTTTGGACTTCTGGCTGAAA
>ENA-OPDH01002505-OPDH01002505.1-human-gut-metagenome-genome-assembly--contig:-NODE-2505-length-11879-cov-2.437162_pt1 | contig 11879 bp, 14 predicted proteins | sample MGYA00241260_ERZ501500 | MGnify/ENA primary metagenome ERZ501500 (study PRJEB25962, sample SAMEA2042519) | human gut metagenome | biome: human gut; feature: human-associated habitat; material: faeces...
GATGACTGGAAGCTGCTCCTGCTCCTGAAGCTGGCGGTAGTGGCGCTTATTATCCTCAAAACTTTCCTTGGAATTGAGAGCCAGCATTTCAATTTCCGCCATCCCCTTGAGGACAGTCATCAGGGCATAGATCCGGCTGCCGATGGATTCCGGGGAGTGGACGGAGAGGTTGGTAGGTTCTATACTGAAAAACACCAGCTCTCCATGACTGGTGAGCAGTCCATACTCTGTGATTTTCTGGATATCAATCAGCTCCCGGCTGGTCTGCCGCTGCTGTGCGGCATTTTTCTTTTTCCTGCTCATTGTTCATTCACCTCGCTTCGATGCGCATCCCCCAGTCATAGGTCTGCTGCCGCAGGACGAAAAACTGGAGCGCATAACGGATAAAATCAAGGATGCTGGTATCCTCAATGCGGATAGAGAGAAATGCATAAGCCGCCGTGAACACGATTGGCAGGATGAAGCCAAGCTGTGCAAGGGCGAAGACAGAAATAAGGCACCCAATCCCCACAATGCCGATGTCCCGCAGCTCCCACAGCCACAGCGTGGCCTTGGATTTCAGATTGTCAGGGTAAATATACAAGCTCACACCTCCACCGATCACATCATAACCATAGAGAAGCCAGAGGACTCCTCCTCCAAATCTTCGGTCAACGGCTCATCCTCAGAGATCTGCTGAACAACACCCACATTGGAAAGGGCTTCATCTGTTTCTTCCTGCGGAATTACCGCATCTTGCTCCACAGCCTGCTGGTTTTCCCATCCGCTTACTTCCTGCTCGATCAAGCCAAGGACAAAATCCCTCTGCGACATGGAGCCGTGGGCTGCAAGGCAGCCCTTTACTCGTTCAAAGAGTTCACAGGGAACCACCACAGCCAATGTGCGCTCCTTTTCGCCCTTTCCAATGGTGTTCATGCCGGAAGAGATTTCCTCGCCGCGCTCCCATTTGATTAGGGCATTTTCAAGCAGGCCCACTACAAATGCCTTTTGAGAGAGGGGCTTGTGGGCCTCCAGATACTGCTTGACCCGCTGGAAAAGGACCTCCGGCACCTGGAAGGCCAGCGTCCTGTCGCCTCCGCGGACGGCGGGGGCAGGAGCGGCAAAGTGTGCGGTCAATACCTGCTCCAAATACTTGCCCAGCGTCAGCCCAAGGGACTCCTGCTCTGTCCGCACCTTGTTGTGCAGCTCCTCTGGGATCTGGCCGCATAGATTTTTGAGTTTCTCCATGATCTCCGATCTCCTTTTTTGAATTTACAATGCGGGTGGATTGAAGCAGAGAGGGATTACGGCATGGACCAGCGGAAAATATAGGAGGTCCATGCGTTCATCCGCAAGCAATTACTTCTTCAAAAAATAGGCGATCCCCCGCAGGACAAAGTCCACACAAGGGATCGCAACACTATTGCCCAACGCTTTATATCGGGCTGAATCCGACGCACCCGGAAGATCGGTCCAGCCATCTGGGAAGCCCTGGAGCCGCTCACACTCCATCGGCGTCAGGCGGCGGATGAGCTGACCGGTGCGTACCGGATGAATGGAATTGAGAGAGTTCCCGCTGGTGCCATGCTGGAGCGTACCGCAGATATCCCCGTTTTCATTGCCGTTTCTGCAGTCCAATCCGGCTACTTCCATAACAAGGTCCGTAGCATCCTTGTGCTGCCGGGCGCTCTGGGTGCTGACCACCTCGTCCGGATGAAAGACATCCACTCGCTGGCGGCTGAATACCGTGTGTTCATGGGCAATCAATGGCAGGTTGTTTCCGCCGGTCCCATACCTGGCAGACATGGTGGGAGCAACCGGGTGCGGTCCGGTATAGCGGGAGTCGATGCCGTGGTTTTCAAAGAGAACAGGTTGATTATTACCGCTTGTGCCTGCCGCAGCAGTAATGGCCGGACAGAGGTCAACCTCTATCTCTGCGCCACCCTGCTGGGTGGCTAATACCAACGGCTGATGCCCATGCTCCTGCGACCGGAGCGTACCGGCCACATCTTCACTGCAGTCCATCACACTGCCCCCCTGATCATTGAGGCATAGGACGGAAGGCACCATATTGGAGCCGCTTTCAGAGGCTTTCAGGGTAGGAGCGCATTCTGCCTGATAGCCGATCCCACCAGCTTCCGCACCCTGGCCAGCAGAAAATCCAGCAGCAAAAATACATGGATATCCTTGTCCGGCCTGCCCTCCGCCGGCAGTCAGTGCGGTGTGGCAATCGGGAGTCAGAAAGCAATCGCCGTTTCCTTTACTGACGATTCCAGCCACAAAGGTCTGCTGTTTCATTCCGGGCTGGGCGCCGAGGGCGGCGGCCACATCGTGCAGATCCCGTACCTCATCCCTCTGGTTTGCAGCGAAGGCCATCGGTTCAGCGAGAAAAGTCTGCATCTGCATATTGGTCGTGGCCATCAATGCGCCGGATACTCCTTTGAGATCAATGGTTTCCTCCCGCTGATTGATGTGGAAAGCGAAAACCTCAGATCCATCTATTCTTTCTGCCCTGCTTCCGCTTGAATCTCTAATGCTCTCTTGAGCTGCGGCGGAAGTTCTTTGCCTCTCGCCTTGGCTCTGCGCAGGATCCCCAAGCAGGCGGTCCTGCTCAAATAATATTTGTGGGGCACTTCGCCCTGCAAAATCTGCGACAAGGAAGATTCTTTTGCGGCGCTGGGCGACACCCCAGTATTGAGCGTCCATAACTCGCCAAGCCAGTGAGAATTGATCTCCCAGTATGATTGCCCCAGCAGATTCCCAACGCCCGGAGTCAGGTCGAGGCACTGCACCGGTACGAGCTTTAATTCGGACAATTTCCTCCAGGACAACCCGGAAGTCTTCGCCTCCCGCGGAACTGAAGGCTCCGGGCACATTTTCCCAGACCATGTATCGAGGTCGAACAGCGTGAGCTGCTCTACCGCGTCGCTCATCTGCATCCCTCATTTCTTTCACTATGCGGACCTGCTCCATGAATAGCCCGGAGCGTTCCCCGGCAAGGCCGGCTCTGGCGCCGGCGACTGACAGGTCCTGGCATGGCGAACCCCCGGTGATGATATCCACCGGGGGCAGTTCATTGCCGTTCAGTTTTGTGATGTCCCCGACATGGAGCATACCGGGAAACCGTTCCCTGGTCACCTCAATGGGAAATGCTTCGATTTCACTGGCCCATACCGGCTCAATGCCGTTGTGAAGGCCAGCCAGGGGAAACCCGCCGATCCCATCGAAGAGGCTCCCAAGAGTTAGCTTTTTTTAAAGGTGGATGTCTGAACGGCGCCGGGTTCCAAACTTGTTTCCAATGTCTTGCTTTTCATGTGGTTCTCCTTTTCTGAATTGTGAGGCTGCACTTGACTACTTGGCCGCTACAGTTTGGATCACTGTGCGGGTGGTATTGATTGCTGTCTGCGCTGCGTAAACGGCCGACATAATATTGGCGCGGGTAGAGGTATCCAGGCCAAAGGCTCCGCAGATCCTTGGAACCTCGCCGGCTGAGAGCATGAGGCCAAGTCCCAGCAGGGCGTGGTCTTTCAGCACCAACAGGCCGGCGGTCAGAATCGTTGCCTGCAGGAAGGTGGTCAGGCACAAACCGATGATTTGTTTGCACCACTGTATAAACCCATCCGTGTATCCGCGGGGGATGGAAAACATATAGAGCGATCCCACAGCAATTTGGATCAGCAGGATACCGCCGCGCTTTAAGTTACTGAAAAAGCATTTGACGATGGCATACCCCATCATGATGATCAAAAACAGAGCCATGATGGGGCTGGTAATCACAGAGGTCAGCCCACCGAAGACACCGGAGGCATCGATACTGCCAACAGTTCCGGCACTCAGGGCATCCGTGATCCCCGTTGCAAGGGCATCGATGCTCCCGTATCCTGTAATGCCGTTGGTGAGACCGGCCTGTAGGTCGACCGCCAGCTTATACAGTTCCACCGGAACAAGTGTAAAGCTGCCAACAGCTATAAAGCCTTTGATAGCGCCCAGAGCAGTGTCCTTTACGCTGGCCCGGCCGGTCTGATACTCAATACCGCACTCGAATACAGCCACCACCAGCCCCACGGCATAAAGCGCCCAGGCCAGATAAGAAAAAAAGAGGACGATGGACTGTACCCAGCTCATTTCAAACAGTTCAACGCCCATATTGCCCATTTGGGAGAAAAAATTCCCAAAGAAGCCTACAAGCTGGGCATAGACCCAGTCGATGAACTGATCCATAATGTCGCCCAGCACAAAATCCCATATAAACATCTGGTTTTCTCACCCCTTTCAGTTGAAGGCAAGCTGCATTTCTATCAATGGCCAAAAGAAAAGCAGGGCCATGTGTCCAGCTCGGCCCTGTGATGATTTTCCTTTCTGGCTGATTAGTACATCTGCTGTCCGGGGTGCTCTGCAAAGTTTGGGGGCTGGAACACCTGCAGGTATTCATCCACACTTTCCGCAAGCAGCTGGTAGTCCTCCTGTTTCAGCTGGTAGACATACCACATGGGGCTGCCGTGGTCATCCCAGATATAAGGGAAGATCCCGCTTTTGAAGTTGGGGTTCATCACCTGCTTTTTTCCCAGCAAGTCAGAGAACCGGAGGACTGTATTGTCCACCTCTCCCTCTTTCCGGTTGAGGATCGTCATCTTCAGTGCCTCATAGTGAGAGGCGATCCCCATAGTGATAAAGGTCAGCTTTGCCCGCAGGTCAGGGTTGAGCCTGACAAAACAGGACCGTCCCACATAGGAAGCATCAGCGGCCGCAGTGGACTGGCCTATGATTTTCCGCAGCTCCTGCTCAAAAAAGTTCATTGACGCACACTCCTTTCGCACTGTCAAGGTCTATATTGAGTTTTCCGGCCAAGGTTCAGCTTACATCCCCAGAATCGTCCAGATATACAGCGGAGCAGTCAGTGTAAACACAAGACAGGCAAAGAGAATGGCGGGAGCTGTCCATTCAAACTGGCCATGCTTGCGGTAATCAAAATAAGCCATTCCCAGCTTTCCAAAGAAGAATACAGCCAGGATCAGGTCGATGACCGGGAAAACCACATTGTCTACCACCTGCTTGATCTGCTCAGAGGCATCCGACCAGGTTCCCTCGATGGCTCCCGCTACATCACCGGTTCCCGCAGCAAGGGCCGTGGTGCTGAACAGGCAGGTCAGCAGGAGAATAGTCAGGAGAAAGCCAAGGAGTTTCTTGCACTTTTTCATATAAACCGCCTTTCTTTTTGCGAAAAGAAAGAACCGCAGAGATCGTCCCCGCGGCTTGATTTCTATGCAGGCGGCAAGAAGGAGATCCCACGGCCTGTCTTTTCAGTGATTTATCTCGGTCTGTTACGGTTCCAGCGGGGCAATGTGCCAGTCATCCCAGAGACTGCCCCGGATCGTGAGTGAGTCGCTTAGGTTCATGGACAGCATTCCGGCTGGCGTCCAGCAGTCGATGAGCCAGGTGTTCACAGTATACGAGCCATTCGGATACCAGATAGGGGTAAAATGTGTGCGGCCCCGGTAGGTACTGTACTCGTTTTTCTGAAACTCAAATCGGGTATTGTAGCCGCCGCCCATCTGCTCCAGCAATCTCCAGAACATCTCATAGTTGAACTCAGAGAAGTAGCTGACTGCATTCTGGGCCGGAGTGGTGGCTGAACTCTGGGTGCTGCTCACATCGGTAGTGACCAGCTGATTGACCCCGTATCCTGATTTCATGCTTCGGCTGCCAGCAGTGGGATTCTTATTGTCTGGTGTGATGCGCATGGTGGCGGAAAGGCTGGCACTATAACGGTCCAGATCAAACTCCCACCAGCCGTGATCACACCAATAGCCATCCTCATCATCCCCATGCCATACCCAATACTCATACCACCAGGGACGCCAAATCGTCCAGTAGTTGGAGGTCTTTTGCTCCCGGCTGGGGATGGATGAAGGAGTGAAGGAGTCGTTCCGGTCATCTGCCACTGGATTGGGAGGGGGGTTCTGGTCCAGGTCTACGATTTTGCAGTTGATCGTCCCATGTGCGTTTCCGGGGCCGGACACTCGGACCGTGATGACCATATCCTGGGGAGTGTCCGGTGTCGTCCAGCGCACCCATGCCAGCTGGGAATCCCCCTCCGGATAATAGACATTGTCCACATGATAGTCCCGGCCATCGATGGTAAAGGTCACACGGGCAGGGTTATCCGGGTCGCTTTGGCCGCCGCTTACATCCACCGCAGTGATAACCTCGGTGTTGACCCGGTATTCGTAGTCATAGGTGGTGATGACGGGATCCTCCGGCTGCTCCTCGAACCGCACGATACCAAGCCCAAGCGAAGACTTGATATCCGCATTGGAGGCGTTTTTGTTGGTCGCTCCGGACCATGCCGGATAGCCAAGATCCGGCGTTTCCAGGAACATGGACAGCGGAAGGTTTTTGGCGGTCAGCGACCCCATCCAATAGCGGAGCTGGCCTCCCACGATTTCATCATAGAGGACCGCTTCGGTCGCAGTAGTGGCTATCATGACTCCCTCAAACTTATAATAAGCAATGGGTTCCAGAAGGATCTTGTACTCCCCGCCTATGAGAGTATCGAAGTCCATGCCACTATAATTGGCAATAGCCCGAATCACCTGCTCATCTGTAAAGTAACTTTTAATGGCTTCGATGTTATTTCGGCCATTAGTGCTAATAATTCGTGGGACGGCTTGAGTTGGTTTAATGCAGGTATAGCTTCCCTGCACAGGGGATAATGCAACCCCGTTGGTATATTGAAGCTTGCTGACCTTCCCAAAATGATAGATCGAGGCAGCTGGCGCCCTGTTTGTCAAATCAATAGGAGTAGATACCACTGCATGGTCATCGGACCGGACAATGGTCACCCGAACGCCTTCGTTGCCCGGATTCCAGCTGCCGTGGCTGGTGGCGTCCCCCAAGTTCCCGCCACCACCGTCAATATTGCCCTCGCCAGTGGCGGCATAGGCGGTCATGGGACATAACAGCGTGAGTGCCACGGTCATCGTAAGCAGAATGCTCCAGATTCGTTTCATGCATCCTCCTTTCCGGCAAAGCAAAAAGCACGGCGACCGCCGTGCTTTTTGATAGGCTGGAGATCAGCCCATGATGCCGATTTTATTTCCATTCTCGTACATATCATCTGCTTCGGTTACATGATTGGCACCGCCATTTGGGACATTATCAAAACCAGGAAGGCCACCGCTGGTGTTGGTGGACGGGGGCGGAGGAGGCGGTTCCACCGTATCATGATCTTCCGCATCTGGCTTTCCCTCTACCGGGGTCCCATCCGGCTTTTGAGTCGGATCCTTCAGTGCCTCATCATCATATTCCGGTTTTTCTGGATCCCCCTGGATCGTCTGCTCGGTGCCCGAGGCCACGGCCCCGCTGCCGCTGTTCCCGGTTTCAGGGGTGGATGAAGTATCCGGGGTCTCAGGCTTCACCGTAATCTCCGGATCATCCTTTTCTGGACTAATGCTGCTGTCCGGCTCATCTACCATCACACCGCCCTGGGAGGAGCAGCTGGGGGGAGGCAGGGTGTCATTGACTGGCTTCTTTTCAAACTGACCAGCTATGATGAACACCAGAGCAGCGCAGGCGGCCAGACCTCCCGCCACAATCAGCCATTTCTTGGTCGCATTTTTCATGGTTGATACCTCCTTGTTTTACCAAAGCCTCTTGTGGAGAACTTCCTTGTTCAAGGCACACCCTACCACAAGAGGTTTCAGAAGTCTATGGGGACAATAGAAAACTTTTTGAAAACTGCTAAAACCTCGGCGTATAACCGGCACTGGTAGCCACGGTGATCCGCATGGCTGGAAGCAGTCTGCCTCCAAAGGAAACAGGTACCTCCAGTTCGATTTCGCAATTGGCAACGAACCGGTTTCCGGCCCTGTCCCCGCCAGCCAGAGGTGCGTTTTCAATATCCACATCCAGTCCCCACACCCGAAACTCGGTTTTGCCGTCCTCGGTGAATTTAACACGGGTCCCACCCTGATAGCTCAGGCCCAGTACCTCCTCCAGTCTACCATAAATATCACCATAGTCCAGAGATTCCTCGAAATCTCCGGCCATCGGCTGATACCCCCCGGAGTAACCTTCCCGGACACCATGATACACATCGTCATAGTTGTCATTGACGGTGGAGATCACCGCAGTCTGCACTGCGTCTCGCACCCCCTGGGCAATGATTAGAAGGCGGATGTACTCGCTGATGCCGCAGAAGATGATGACCAGCGCCAGTGTGATGGCGATGGCCAATGGAAAGCCGTTTCCTTTTCGGTCCCGCAGGATTTCTCGCAGCCTGGTCATTTCCAATACACCTCCGATTTCCCTGTAGCATCCGCCCGAAGTGTAATGGGAAAGCTCCCAAAGCCGCTGAACAGGCCAATGTTGGTTTCATAGGTGACTGTAACGGCCACCTCTTGGTTGAGCTGAATACGCCCGGTACGGCTCCATGAAATATCGGGGTTAAGCCCAGTCTGCTCCCGCAGTGCTTGTTCCCGCCGGTCGGTTTCAGAGCCTACCCGCCCGGCGATCTCCGCCTCACGGATCAGCTCGGTGGCAAAGGTGTCCAGCTGCTGTTTGGCAACAAATACCGGGAAGATCCGCACCGCCAGCGCAATGACCAGCATAGCGCAGAGGACAAGGATACACACATCCAGATATCCCTCGCCGCGCTTTGATCTAAGGATCTTTTTCAGCACAGCGTCACCCCCGTGTCCATGGTTGCGGTTTCCTCCTGACATTGAGCATTATATTCATTCAAAATGCTTGAAATGGAGCTTTCCGATGACAGGTCGGTTTTTCCGCCCAGAAGAAACTGATACAGTGTATCCAGCGGTTCCTCCTGTTGAAGGATTTTGGCCAAGTCCGCATCGTCCAGGTCATAGCTGTCATGAATAATAGAGCAGAGCAAATTTTCTTTGGCTGCGGTTTCTGCAGAGTGCTGATAAATTTTATCAGCAGACAGCTGTTTTACCTTGTGAGCATATTCTTTCATCTCATTTTCCGCGTTGCTGATCAGCTGGTAAATACCATCTTCTTTTTGTGTCTGGCCGTCCGTGCATTCTTCCCACAATGACCAGATACAGTGATGGATATCATCGTCATGTACCATGTCAGATCCGTTCTCCTCAACCCATTTGCTGCTCACATCCCCAAGGGGGTCATCCAGAGTCAGAAGGAAGGAAGCGTCTTCATCACTAATCGTATCAACCAGGTTTTCATGGATGAAGCGGATGGCGGCGATATCTTCCGCCGCCGCAATGAGTTGGGCGGGATCGGACGCCATCCAGTGTTTGACTTGCCGTTCATAACTGGCCGACAGTTTCTTTTTCAGTTCCTTGTGGTAGTCCACAGGCATCCTCCTCTCTAAAACATCCCACCCAGGGAAGTGATGATCTCATAGACAATGATGGCCAGATAGGTCATCAGAAAACACATCAGCATCAGGAACGAGAACACCCGGATCTTGGGCGGGATCTTCATGGCCTGGGCTTTCAGCCTTTGAAGCTCCAGCTGTTTCATGTCATGACTGAGCATCTGGAAGTAGGCGACGCCGTTGTCGCCCCGCAGTACGCCGATCAGTCCCCGGATTATATCCGACAGGAGGGGTGAATTGAACCTCGCCTCAAACCGGGTCAGCGCGGCCTCATAAGAGCCGGAGCGCATATCTGCGGTGAGAATGTCCAGCTCTGCGGCAAAGGTCTGGCCTGCATTGCGCTTATAGGACTCCACCATGCTCAGCACATCCCGGCTGGCGGCCAGTTCCTGAGTGATGGTGGCCACAAACCGGGGCAGCTCGGCTTCCACTTCGCCTCGCTTTTCACCCAGCCTTTCATCCGCCCGCCTGATCTCCTTGAAATAAACGGCAATACCCAGAAACAGAATCACAGGCGCCAACATGGGCAGTACCAGTAGGCATGGGATAATGCCCAGCAGGATAACAGATGCCTTCAGGATGGCAAAGGACGAGTAGACTTCAGGCGTCATCCCCATGCCCGCAGCGTTCAAGGTGTTTTTGAGGCGGCTTCGCTTATATTCATCCATGTGGATGTGGGGCGCCAGCTTGACAGCCCAGCCCATCAGGAGGGCTTCCATGCTCCTGGCCTGCTTTTTCTCCTGACGGCCAACGGAAAGCATGGCCCGCTGGGTGGCGAGGCGCGGAAGCTTCAGGAAATCCGCCGCAATGAAAAACAGGCCCAGAGCCAACAGAGCGCCGAATAGGAAAATCAAAACAGCCATGTCTGTCACCTCCGGTATTCAATGGGCTGTGTCAGCTTGATGACAAATGCCGTGGAAACGAAAATCACCCCGGCACAGACAGCCAGGATGATTTGACCCATGGCAGTATGCATCAGGGTGTTGAACCAGTCCCTGTTCAAAAAATAGAGCAAGGGGATATTTCCGACTACCAGCACCTGCATGATGATGAATTCCTTGCGGGGTTCAAACACCATATTTTCCAGCTCGCCGTTGACGATGCGCATATCGGATAGCTTTGCCACGATGGGTGTGAGGATCGTTTTAAGACCGCGGTCGTGCTGGCAGGCCAGAAGCGCCGCAACCCATTCCCGAAACACCGCATTGTCGATTTTGGTACCCATGTCCTGCAGGGCGGCATCCACATCCGGGTCCACCAGCTGGATCCGAGCCAGAAACTCGGCAAACACGCTTTTTACAGGTGGGTTCAGATACTCCAGGTTTTCCTCCACCGCCGTCTGGATGTCCTCATTGCGCAGATAGGCTGTAGTAATGATGGATAGGGCGGTTTCCAGCTCGGCGGCAATGTTCTTCTTGTAGTAGGAAGCTGTCAGCTTGATGAACCAGAACGGTACAAACATCATGCCCACAGCCAGCACTGGGACGAGAAAGAAATTGCCCAACATAATGGCGGCAGAAGCTCCCACCACAAGAATACGGTTTTCATCAATGCCATACTGCCGTGCATGTGCACGTACATGCATAATGGCCAGTGCTAAATCCATCTGACACTGCGGATAGGTATTGGGCTGGATGCGATAGCTTAAAATAAAACATATAGTTTCACTCCCTGCCAAAAACCATATCATAAATCGCATCCGTAATTTCAGAATTGTCCGGCAAAATACCTGTTATAAAAAGTCACGCAGCATACGTTTTCTGCTCGGTGCACCAAGTTTACGCAGTGCCTTTGCCTCAATCTGACGGATACGCTCTCTTGTCACATGAAACATCTGTCCCACTTCTTCCAGCGTGTGCGGCTGATTTCCGTCAAGACCGAACCGCAGTGTGATCACTTCCTGCTCACGATCCGTCAGGTCTTTCATGGCAAGTGAAATCTGCTTATTACGCATCTCCGCAATCGCATTCTCCTCCGGGGATAACGCATTGGAATCCTGCACAAAATCACCCAGATGGGAATCGTCCTCATCCCCTACCGGAGCCTCCATGGAAACCGGATCCTGACTAAAACTCATGATCTCCGTTACACGATCTTCATCTTCGCCAAGCATCTCCGCAATTTCCTTATTGGAAGGTTCTCTTCCCAGCTCCTGTGTCAGGGTACGGCGTGCGCGGACAACCTTATTGATTGTCTCCACCATATGTACCGGAACACGGATCGTCTTTGCCTGATCTGCAATTGCACGGGTAATTGCCTGACGAATCCACCATGTCGCATATGTGGAAAACTTAAATCCTTTTTCGTACTCAAACTTATCGACTGCTTTCATCAGGCCGATATTCCCCTCCTGAATCAGATCCAGAAGCGGCAGTCCCCTGCCGACATACTTCTTGGCAATACTTACTACCAGTCTGAGATTGGCTTCAATCAGTTCCTTCTTGGCTTCCGGATCACCCTCACTGATCCGCTTGGCAATCTTTTGCTCTTCTTCCATGGTAAGCAGACGCACCTGTCCGATCGTCTTTAAATACTGACGTAC
>ENA-OPDH01002531-OPDH01002531.1-human-gut-metagenome-genome-assembly--contig:-NODE-2531-length-11776-cov-3.408498_pt1 | contig 11776 bp, 9 predicted proteins | sample MGYA00241260_ERZ501500 | MGnify/ENA primary metagenome ERZ501500 (study PRJEB25962, sample SAMEA2042519) | human gut metagenome | biome: human gut; feature: human-associated habitat; material: faeces...
CTGCGGAAAATGCGGAAGAGTATTTGAATATGGGAGCCAGCCATGTGATTGTGACGTCTTACGTGTTTCGGGGAGGACAGATCCGCTGGGAACAGATGGAAAGATTGAAAAGCACAGTGGGGAAAGAGAGAGTTGTCATCGATGTAAGCTGCCGCAAGAGAGAAGATGATTATTACATTGTAACAGACCGGTGGCAGAACTATACGGATGTCAGACTTACAGAAGATGTGCTGAGAGAGCTGGAAGCGTATTGTGATGAATTTCTTGTTCACGGTGTAGATGTGGAAGGAAAGTCGTCGGGGATTGACGAGAAGCTTGCCCGTCTTCTGGGAAATTATAATGGAATACCTGTTACATATGCCGGAGGAATCGGAAGCTTCGAGGATCTGAGATATTTTGAACAGGTGACAGAAGGTAAGGTTGATTTCACGATCGGAAGCGCGCTCGATCTTTTTGGAGGAACAGTGCCTTATGACGAGGTGAAATTATATAGATTATGATAGAACTATGTCCAGTTTGTAAACACTTTAGATATGGCTTGAATTGAAATATGGATAGTGTTAGAATGTAATTTAAGTAAATTTACGGACAAGGAGTATTTAACGAAATGGGTTTAATACAGAAAATTTTTGGAACACATAGTGAAAATGAATTAAAACGTATTTATCCGATCGCAGACGCTATCGAGGCGTTAGATGAGCAGATGCACAGTTTGTCTGATGCGGAATTAAAGGATAAAACGAGAGAATTTAAAGAGCGGTTATCCAAAGGAGAGACACTGGATGACATTTTGCCGGAGGCTTATGCAGTTGTGCGGGAAGCGGCTGTGCGTACTCTCGGAATGAAGCACTACCGCGTACAGTTGATCGGAGGTATTATTCTTCATCAGGGACGTATTGCAGAGATGAAGACAGGTGAAGGTAAAACATTAGTTTCTACACTTCCTGCTTATTTAAATGCACTGACCGGAGAAGGAGTTCACATTGTAACAGTCAATGACTATCTGGCACAGCGTGACGCACACTGGATGGGGCAGGTGCATGAGTTCCTTGGTCTGACAGTAGGTGTAGTATTAAATGGAATGGATAACGATGAACGCCGTGCCGCTTATAATTGTGACATCACCTATGTGACAAACAATGAGCTTGGATTTGATTATCTTAGAGATAACATGGTGATCTACAAAGAGCAGTTAGTGCAGAGAGGTCTGAAATATGCCGTGATCGATGAGGTGGACTCCGTATTGATCGACGAGGCAAGAACGCCGCTTATTATTTCCGGTCAGAGCAGTAAGTCAACAAAGCTCTATGAGGCATGTGATATTTTGGCGCGTCAGCTCCAGCGTGGAGAAGCCAGCGGAGAATTTACGAAGATGAATGCCATTCTCGGAGAGGATATCGAAGAAACAGGAGATTTCATCGTCAATGAGAAAGAGAAAAATATCAACCTGACCGAAGATGGTGTGAAAAAGGTTGAAAAATTCTTCCATATTGAAAACCTGGCAGATGCAGAGAATCTGGATATCCAGCACAATATTATTTTAGCGCTCCGTGCACATAATCTGATGTTCCGGGATCAGGATTATGTTGTGAAGGATGATGAAGTTCTTATTGTAGACGAATTTACCGGACGTATTATGCCGGGACGTCGCTATTCCGATGGTCTCCACCAGGCAATTGAAGCGAAAGAGCACGTTAAGGTAAAACGAGAGAGTAAGACGCTTGCTACGATTACGTTCCAGAACTTATTTAATAAATATGCGAAAAAAGCAGGTATGACAGGTACAGCTCTTACAGAAGAGAAGGAGTTCCGTGAGATTTACGGAATGGACGTTATTGAAATTCCGACCAATGTTCCTGTACAGAGAAAAGACCTGGAAGATGTGGTATATAAGACAAAAAGAGAGAAATTCAAAGCAGTCTGTGATGAGATCGAGGCAGCGCATGCCAAGCATCAGCCGGTGCTGGTAGGTACGATTACGATCGAGACATCTGAACTGTTAAGTGGCATGCTGAAGAAGCGTGGAATCAAGCATAACGTGTTAAATGCTAAGTTCCATGAGATGGAGGCACAGATCGTTGCGGAGGCAGGTGTACATGACGCAGTTACAATCGCAACGAATATGGCAGGACGTGGTACAGATATTAAGCTGGATGATGAGTCAAGAGAAGCCGGCGGACTTAAAATCATCGGTACAGAACGCCATGAGTCAAGACGTATCGATAATCAGCTCAGAGGACGTGCAGGACGTCAGGGTGACCCGGGAGAATCCAGATTCTATATTTCTCTTGAGGACGATCTTATGCGCTTGTTCGGTTCTGAAAGACTGATGAGCGTATTTAACACCTTGGGTGTTGAAGAGGGAGAACAGATTCAGCACAAGATGCTGTCCAATGCGATTGAAAAAGCGCAGGAAAAGATCGAGAGTAATAACTTTGGAATTCGTAAGAACCTGTTAGAATATGACCAGGTTATGAATGAGCAAAGAGAGATCATTTACGAAGAGAGACGCCGTGTATTAGACGGTGAGAACATGAGGGATTCTATTTTCCACATGATTAACGATTATCTGGAAAATACAGTAGATATGATCGTATCTTCAGATCAGGATTACGAAGATTTCGACCTGAATGATTTGAACCGGACAATACTGACAACAATTCCGATGCAGCCGATTACAAAAGAGGATGTAAAGGGAATGAGTCAGAAGCAGTTAAAGCATATGCTGAAAGAGCGTGCTGCGAAGGCATATGAAGCAAAAGAGGCAGAGTTCCCGGAGCCGGAGCACATTCGTGAAATTGAGCGAGTTGTTCTTCTTAAAGTAATCGATGCAAAATGGATGGATCACATCGACGATATGGATCAGCTCAGACAGGGAATCGGGCTTCAGGCATACGGACAGAGAGATCCGAAGGTAGAGTACAAGATGCTCGGTTATGATATGTTTGGAGAGATGACGAAGAGTATTACAGCAGATACGGTTCGTGCATTGTTCCATGTGAGAATTGAGCAGAAGGTGGAACGTGAACAGGTGGCAAAAGCAACCGGAACGAATAAGGATGAGTCTTCCGTTCGTGCACCAAAGAAGCGCGAAGAGAAGAAAGTCTATCCAAACGACCCATGTCCATGCGGAAGTGGAAAGAAATATAAACAGTGCTGCGGTCGTAAATAGAAGACCGGAAAATAGAAGATAGAAAGAGGTGAAAGCAGTGGTTGAGTTAGACCAGTTTAAAAGTTTGATGAACGCTTACGAAGAACCTCTTGCCGAGATGAGGGATTCACTTTGACGTCGCCGGCAAAGAGAAGCAGATGGAAGAGCTGGAGCGTAAAGTAGAAGAACCGGGATTCTGGGATAATCCGGAAGAGTCTCAGCAGATTATGAAAGACCTGAAGAACCTGAAGGAACTGATAGATGAGATTCGGAAACTGTATCAGGGATATGAAGATACGATACTCCTTATCGATATGGCTTACGAGGAAGAGGACCCTTCGATGGTTCGGGAGATTGAAAAAGATATTCGGGAATTTGAAGAACGGTTTGAAGTTCTCCGGGTTCAGACATTGCTCTGCGGAGAATATGACCGCTGCAATGCGATCATGACGATTCATGCAGGAGCCGGCGGAACGGAATCCTGTGACTGGGCGGGAATGCTCTATCGTATGTACAACCGCTGGGCAGAGAGAAAAGGGCTTTCAATAAAAATATTAGATTATCTGGATGGAGATATTACAGGCATAAAGACAGTGACATTTGAAGTGAATGGTGAGAACGCCTACGGCTATCTGAAGTCCGAAAAAGGTGTGCACAGGCTTGTGCGGATCTCGCCGTTTAATTCCGCAGGAAAGAGACAGACGTCCTTTGCATCCTGTGATGTGATGCCGGATCTGGAAGACGACATTGATATCGAGATTGCGGAAGACGAGCTGAAGATTGATACGTATCGAGCCAGCGGAGCAGGCGGACAGCACGTCAATAAGACTTCTTCTGCAATCCGTATCACACATCTGCCTACCGGCATTGTGGTGCAGTGTCAGAATGAACGCTCGCAGCATCATAACAGAGAAAAAGCTATGCAGATGTTGAAGGCAAAGCTTCAGCTTATGAAGGAACAGGAGCAGGCAGAAAAAGTGTCTGATATCCGGGGCGAGGTCAAAGAAATCGGATTTGGCAACCAGATCCGTTCCTATGTACTGCAGCCGTATACGATGGTCAAAGATCACCGTACGAATGTAGAAAACAGCAATGTGACGGCAGTGCTTGATGGAAATATCGATATTTTTATAAATGCATATTTAAAGGAACAGGCGAATCGCTAGAGGGAGGAATTATATGGTAAATATTGCGGTATTAGGTTATGGAACCGTTGGAAGCGGTGTTGTGGAAGTAGTGGACACCAATGGAAGTCAGATCAATCAACGGATCGGCGAAGAACTGAATATTAAATATGTTCTTGATTTTAAAGATTTTCCTGGGAATCCTGTACAGGAGAAAATTGTTCATGATTTCGAAACGATCATCAATGATGATGATGTTCAGATCGTTGTAGAAGTTTTAGGTGGTATTGAGCCGGCGTATACATTTGTGAAGCGCAGTCTGCAGGCCGGAAAAAGTGCAGTGACTTCAAATAAGGCTCTTGTAGCAAAGCATGGCGCAGAGCTTTTGTCAATTGCGAAGGAACATAATATCAACTTCCTGTTTGAAGCCAGCGTAGGAGGAGGTATTCCGATCATCCGACCGCTCAACTCTTCACTTACAGCAGATGAGATTGAAGAAATTACCGGCATTTTAAATGGAACAACGAACTATATGTTGACTAAGATGTTCTATGAGGGCGCTGATTATGATACTGTGCTGAAGGAAGCGCAGGCGAACGGATATGCAGAGCGTAACCCGGAAGCAGATGTGGAAGGTTATGACGCTTGCAGAAAGATAGCGATTCTTTCTTCTCTGATCTCCGGTCAGCAGGTAGATTTTGAAGATATCTATTGCGAGGGAATTACAGAGATCACAGTGGAAGATATGAAATATGCCAAAGCGATGGGTACTACAATTAAACTGCTTGCTTCCAGCAAGCGGATAGGAAAGAGACTACATGCAATTGTAGCTCCGTGTATGTTGTATCCGGAACACCCGCTGTACAATGTCAATGATGTATTTAACGCAATCTTTGTACACGGTAATGTATTGGGAGATGCCATGTTCTACGGAAGTGGAGCAGGTAAACTTCCGACTGCCAGTGCAGTGGTGGCAGATGTGGTGGATGCAGCGAAGCATTTAAACCGTAATATTATGACCATGTGGAAGGAAGAAAAGCTTGACCTGGAAGATAAAGCGGATGCGAAGAGACGTTTCTTTATTCGTATGAAGGGTGACGAGAAGGAAATGTTGAAAGACATTCAATATTCTTTTGGTGAAGTGGAGATTATCAAAGTTGATGGTCTGGAGGGTGAATTTGGATTTATCACTCCTGTTATGATGGAGGGTGATTATGACACAAGAGCTAACCGTTATAAAGACCAGATCTTACATATGATCCGTATTGAAGAGCAGAACTAATCACGCAGACAGAGAATGAGAAGTTACAACAGGAGGAATTATGCTAATTGTAAAAAAATTCGGAGGCAGCTCTGTTGCCGACAAAGACAGAATCTTTAATGTGGCAAAACGATGTATTGAAGACTACAAGGCAGGACATGATGTAGTCGTTGTTCTGTCAGCTATGGGAGATACTACAGATAATTTGATCGAACTTGCCAGGACAATTAACCCGGAGGCTAAGAAAAGAGAACTGGATATGCTGCTTACAACAGGAGAACAGGTGTCAGTATCTCTGATGGCAATGGCGATGCAGGCAATGGATGTGCCGGCAGTGTCTTTAAATGCCTTTCAGGTAATGATGCACTGTACATCCAGATATGGAAATGCAAGATTCAAACGTGTAGACACTGAGAGAATCCAGCATGAACTGGACTCAAGAAAGATCGTAATCGTAACTGGTTTCCAGGGAGTTAATAAATACGACGATATTACAACACTGGGAAGAGGAGGCTCTGATACGACAGCAGTTGCACTTGCAGCAGTACTCCACGCAGATAAATGTGAAATCTATACAGATGTAGACGGCGTATATACAGCGGATCCGCGTGTGTGTAAAAATGCAAGAAAACTGGACGTTATCACATATGATGAAATGTTGGAGCTTGCCAGCCTTGGAGCTAAGGTTCTTCACAACCGCTCTGTTGAGATGGCAAAAAAATATAACGTAGAATTAGTAGTCCGTTCCAGCTTGAATAACAGCGAAGGAACCACAGTCAAGGAGGCAGCGAAGATGGAAAAATTATTAGTAACAGGAGTGGCGGCAGACAGTAATACAGCCAGAGTATCAGTGATTGGAGTAGAAGATAAACCGGGAACAGCATTCCGTATTTTTAATACACTTGCAAAAAACCATATTAACGTTGATATTATTCTTCAGTCTGTAGGACGTGACGGAACAAAAGACATTTCCTTTACCGTTGCTTCTGATGATCTTGAGGCAACTTTGAATTTACTGGAAGAGAATAAGGAAAGACTGACCATTCAGAATATCACTTACAATGCTGACGTTGCAAAACTGTCAGTTGTAGGTGCGGGAATGATGAGTAATCCGGGTGTTGCTTCTAAGATGTTTGAGGCAATGTACAACTCCAGAGTCAACATCAATATGATCTCAACTTCAGAGATCCGTATTACAGTGCTTGTTGATGAAAAGGATATCGACAAAGCAATGAATGCAGTACACGATGGATTTATGATGCAGGAATAAAGAGCAGTAATAAAGCAAGTAATAAAAAATTGCCAAAACCATACGGTTTGGGCAATTTTTTTGTATAAAACAATTTCTTTTGAATTATTTCAGACTTAAATAGCTATTGTGATATTTCCCGGAAAATGTCACATCTTCTTCAAACCAGGAAGGTGGAGTGAAAGCATTGGCAGACGGTTCATCCGGGAATTCAACTTCTGCCAGTAGCAGTGGCGCAAGATCGCCTTCGAAGAGATCAAGTTCGATGGTAAGACCGAGAGGGTCGTTGGTAAATTCTCCGAGAGGAAGCATGTAACGCTTCTTTTTGATCAGTCGTCCGTCAATTTTGGAGAGGAGATGTTCATAAGCTTCTTTTGTGAGAGGAAGATTATATTCTTCTCTTGTCATAAGACCTTTGGATTTGTATGTGAGCTCGTATTTTTCGTTATCTCTTCGGATTCGGATGACTGGATCTGTATTTAAATAGCCTTGTTCAATGGTTCGATAAGGATAGTTATTTAACGTTTCCGGTAATTCGGAAACGAGGTATTTGCGTTCGATTTCCATAGAAAATCCCCCTTGTTTATCCATAAATTCCAGACATAGATGCCCGATTCATAACTTTCATTCAACAGATATCATACCGGACTTTACACCAAAAGTAAACGGTGATAATATGAATCTGTTAGGATCTTTTGGAGAAAGGAAAGTGTGATATGATTAAGGTAAGCGTATTATTGGCAGATGGATTTGAAGAGATTGAAGCGTTAACTGCGGTTGACCTGCTTCGACGGGCAAGGATTTATGTAGATACAATTTCAATTACGGACGATTATACAGTACATGGGGCACATGGAATTAATGTGCAGACAGAAGACTTATTTGATGAGGTGGATTTTTCTGAATCAGATATGATCGTGCTGCCGGGCGGGATGCCGGGGACGACAAATTTAAAAGAGCATGCGGGAGTCAGGAAGGTTGTAAAAGAACATACGCAAGCCGGAAAATACGTGGGCGCGATCTGTGCTGCTCCTACGGTATTGGCAGATCTTGGATTATTAAAAGGAAAGAAGATCACCTGCTATCCTACAGTGGAACAGGAGATTCAGGGAGCAGTTCTTCTCCGCACACCTGTGGCAGTCGATGGAAATATTGTTACCGGAAGAGGTGCAGGAACAGCAGTAGAATTTGCGCTTAAGCTGATCGAAGTGCTGGAGGGAGAAGAAAAGGCGCAGGAAGTAGCAAAAGCGATTGTTTGTCAGTAGAAAAAGGACTGGATATTTGGAAATATCTGTGTTATAATCGTTTGGTGAATGTAATGTATTATGCCCAATTCTGCCACCGGGACAGATGGGATTAGAATCAGGAGGAAAATAGTAGATGAGTTTACAGGTGGAAAAATTAGAAAAAAACATGGCAAAACTTACCATTGAAGTATCAGCCAGTGAATTAGAGAAAGCGCTTCAGAGTGCATATATGAAGCAGAAAAACAAAATCAGCCTGCCGGGATTCCGTAAAGGAAAAGTTCCGCGTCAGATGATCGAGAAAATGTATGGAGCAGAAATCTTCTATGATGATGCAGCAAATGCATTAATTCCAAAAGCATATGCAGACGCTTATGATGAGTGTGAACTGGACATCGTATCAAGACCGGAGATCGATGTTGTTCAGATTGAAAAAGGAAAAGATTTCATTTTCACAGCAACAGTAGCTACAAAGCCGGAAGTAACTCTCGGAGAGTACAAGGGTCTGGAAGTAGATAAAGTATCTACACGCGTGACACAGAAAGAAGTAGATGCAAAGATTCAGGAAGAAGCAGAGAAAAACGCAAGAACAATCACAGTAGAAGACCGTGCTGTACAGGACGGTGATGAAGTTGTTCTTGACTTTGAAGGATTCGTTGACGGCGTAGCCTTCGAAGGCGGTAAAGGTGAGAACTACCCACTGACAATCGGTTCCGGTTCATTTATCCCGGGATTTGAAGAGCAGCTGGTAGGTGCTGAAGCAGAGAAAGAAGTAGAAGTAAAAGTTACATTCCCAGAGGATTATCATGCAGAAGATCTGAAAGGAAAAGAAGCTGTCTTCAAATGTACTGTACATGAGATTAAAGCTAAAGAACTTCCGGAGATTGATGATGAATTCGCAGCAGAAGTTTCTGAGTTCGATACTTTAGAAGAATACAAAGCAGATGTAAAAGCAAAGATCAAAGAGCAGAAAGCAGCAGAAGGTAAAGCAAAACAGGAGGATCAGGTTGTAGAACAGGCTGTTAAAAATGCAACATATGAACTCCCTGAGGCTATGGTTGAGACTCAGGCTGAACAGATGGCAAATGATTTTGCACAGAGAATGCAGTCACAGGGTCTTACTATGGAGCAGTACTTCCAGTTCACAGGTACAACAGCAGAGCAGATGATGGAAGATCTGAAACCACAGGCTGTAAAACGTATCGAGACACGTCTTGTGTTAGAAGCAATCGCAAAAGCTGAGAACATCGAGATCAGTGATGAAAAACTGGATGAAGAGATCGGCAAGATGGCTGAAGCTTACAAGATGGAAGCTGATAAACTCAAAGAGTTTATGGGTGAGAATGAGAAGAAGCAGATGAAAGAGGATATGGCTGTTCAGGAAGCAATCACATTCTTAGTAGACAATGCTGTAGAGAAATAATAAAAGAGCAAATACAACATATGAGTATATAGTAAGGAGGCATATACATGAGTTTAGTACCTTATGTCATTGAACAGACAAGCCGTGGAGAGCGCTCCTACGATATCTATTCAAGATTATTAAAAGACAGAATTATATTTCTTGGCGAGGAAGTAACTGACGTATCCGCAAGTGTGATCGTTGCCCAGCTGTTGTTCTTAGAGGCAGAAGATCCGGACAAAGATATCCATCTGTATATTAACAGTCCGGGTGGTTCCGTGAGTGCGGGACTGGCGATTTATGATACGATGCAGTATATCAAATGTGATATCGAAACCATCTGTATCGGTATGGCAGCAAGTATGGGTTCCTTCCTGTTATCAGGAGGAACAAAGGGCAAAAGACTTGCGCTTCCGAATGCGGAGATTATGATCCATCAGCCGTCCGGCGGTGCCCAGGGTCAGGCAACAGAGATTCAGATCGCTGCGGAACATATTTTAAAGACACGTCAGAAATTAAATGAAATTCTGGCAGCAAATACAGGACAGCCGCTGGATGTCATTAAAGTTGATACAGAGAGAGATAACTTTATGACAGCTCAGGAGGCAAAAGAATACGGTCTGATCGACGAAGTAATCACACGCCGGTAAGGATCTGTCCTTTCAATATGAGGTGAGAGTATGGCAATTAGAAACGATGATCAAGTGAGATGTTCGTTTTGTAATAAGACACAGTCTCAAGTGCGAAAGCTGATCGCGGGACCTAATGGCACCTATATCTGTGACGAATGCGTAGAGGTATGTGCTGAGATTATTGAAGAAGAAATGGAGTTTGAAAACGGAGACGGATGGAATCCGTTTTCAGACATCAATCTTTTGAAACCGGAAGAGATTAAGGCTTTTCTGGATGAATATGTGATCGGTCAGGATGAAGCGAAAAAGGTTTTGTCGGTGGCCGTTTATAACCACTATAAGAGAATCATGGCTGAAAAGGACATGGGTGTAGAGCTGGCAAAAAGTAATATTTTGATGCTTGGCCCTACCGGATGTGGAAAAACTCTGCTTGCCCAGTCTCTGGCGAAGGTTCTCAATGTTCCATTTGCGATCGCAGACGCTACGGCTCTTACAGAGGCTGGATATGTGGGTGAAGATGTGGAAAATATTCTGCTGAAGATCATTCAGGCTGCTGACGGTGATATTGAGCGTGCAGAATACGGTATCATATATATTGATGAGATCGATAAGATTACACGTAAATCCGAAAACCCATCAATCACAAGAGATGTGTCTGGAGAAGGTGTACAGCAGGCTTTATTAAAACTTATTGAAGGTACTCTTTCAAATGTACCTCCTCAGGGCGGAAGAAAACACCCGCAGCAGGAAATGATACAGATTGATACTAGTAACATTCTTTTCATTGTCGGCGGTGCATTTGTAGATTTAGATAAAATTATTGAGCATAGAGTAAAAGATGGTTCTTCAATAGGTTTTGGAAAATCAGCTCCAACACAGGCTGAAAAAGAACAGGCAGCTGCAAGATTGCTAAAAAAATTACAGCCGGAAGATTTGCTTAAATTCGGTTTAATCCCTGAATTTATCGGAAGAATACCTGTTTATGCTGTATTGGATGCTCTTGATGAAGCTACTTTAAAAATGATATTAACAGAACCTAAGAATGCTGTTCTAAAACAGTATCAATGCTTGCTCAAGATGGATGGTGTTGATTTAGAATTTGAACCGGATGCTATTGATTTGATTGCTAAAAAGGCAATTAAGCGTAAAACCGGAGCAAGAGCATTAAGGTCTATAGTTGAAGAATTAATGCTGGATGTTATGTATGACATTCCTACAAAGCATGATATTACTAAGTTTGTAGTAACAAAAGAAATGGTAGAAAAACAGGATGAAATTGATAATACTGCAGAATTAATCCATCTTCCTCAGAATAACACTACGGACTTATCTCAAAAAACAAGAGCTGAGATTGCCTGAGGTTTTATAGATCAAGAATTTTTGTAATATGTTTCGCAGGGTTATAGTAATATCTCCGAAGCTTGTTATTTATACTTACAAATAGATATTTGTCTGTAAAATTGTTTATTATTCTAAAATTATTAAACTTATATGAAATGTTAATAAGCTCTTGTATATTTTTAGATTTATCAGGATTAAATTCTTGGGTATAGAATACAGGTTTTGCGTTGGTAATATTTAAGAGTGTTTGTTTTATACAAGCAGGCATTTCTATTTTTTCACATATAATGTTTACTGCTTGATAATAATTTTTGTCAAGGAAATATTTTCTTAATTTAGTAATATTGAAGCTGTTAATTGACCATTTGATAG
>ENA-OPDH01002534-OPDH01002534.1-human-gut-metagenome-genome-assembly--contig:-NODE-2534-length-11773-cov-2.482676_pt1 | contig 11773 bp, 10 predicted proteins | sample MGYA00241260_ERZ501500 | MGnify/ENA primary metagenome ERZ501500 (study PRJEB25962, sample SAMEA2042519) | human gut metagenome | biome: human gut; feature: human-associated habitat; material: faeces...
ATTTCGTTCCCTTTCCGGTCGCGCAGAAAAAATCTGCGGTAACTTTCGCAAGCCACTTCGGATACTTTCCAGTGTTCATCCCAAGCATCGGTGCTGACAGGATTGCCGCATCGAAGGTCAGTGGGAACTCTTCGAGATACCGCACCCCAATGGCTCCACCCATGGAATGACAGAATAAGATTTTTCGTTTTTCTGTGGGTTCTACCACATTTTTCACAAAAAAATGCAGATCCTGCACATATTGCTCATAATCCTCGATATGAACTTTTTCACCATCCACAACAATCCGGTCGGAATATCCGTGTCCCCTGTGTTCCGGGACGTAGACGGAATATCCGTTTTTCAGGAAATAATAGATGACTTCCTCATATTTCTCTGCAAACTCACAGAATCCGTGGCTGATGACAATTCCGGCTTTCGCCTGTGGAATCCGGTATGTGCGGTAATAAATTGCAGTCTTATCGTAGCTTTCTATGTAGCCGTCTTTTTCATAGCTTCTCAGATATGGTTCCACATCACGCTTCATGGTTCGCTGATAATTCGCTTCTTCCGGTATCATGATGTTCTCTGCTCTTTTTTCTATCATAGGTATCTCTCACTGTCTCAACTCTGAAGGATTCTTTGAACCAATTCAGGCTGCAGTTCTCCAAAACGGTATTCGTCCCTGATTTTCTTTGCTATATCCGGGTAGTTTGTGATCAACGCATCCACGCCTGCCTCACACAGCATTCTCATATGTTTTTCTTCATTGATCGTCCATACATGAAGCAGTCTTTTCCGCTCTCTACAACGCTCTAAAAATCCCGGATAAAAAACGTTATATCCGGCCGGGTGAAGTGCGTCTGCCTTTACAACATCACATGCATAATCCACTGCATCAATGATTCCATCTTCATAGAGCATGCCCGTCTTAGCCTGCGGGTCTAACTCTTTGATTTTCCGGATCGTATAATGATTAAACGAAGAATAAATGACACGCTCCTTCATTCCAAGACGCTCTGTAAGCTCCAGTACCCGCTCTTCAATCCCCGGATAGAAAACAATTCCTGTTTTGATTTCCACATTAATGGTAAGATTTGTCGGTTTTATCAACAGATATACCTGCTCAAGTGTTGGTATCTCTTCCTTTGTATATTCCTGATGTGTTTTGTTAAAATTAAATTTTTTCAGTTCTTCATAGGTGTAATCTTTTACCCAGCCTTTTCCATTGCTGACACGATCGATCGTCTCATCATGGATGACAACGAGCTCACCGTCTTTTGTCATCTGCACGTCAAGTTCGATTCCATCTGCTCCCATCTCAACTGCTTTCCGGAATGCATCTAATGTATTTTCCGGAGCATAACCGCTGGCTCCGCGGTGTGCCCATACCTTTGTCTTTTCCTGATCCATTTTTACTCCTCTTTTCTATCTCTGTTCTGGTCTGCTAATACCGTTTCATTTTATGTATGTCTGCCGTTTGGAATTACCGGATACTCTCACATTTTCTGTATCTTCTTGCGAAGCTCCTGCATCTTCTGATCCACACCTGCGATCACGTCTGCATATTCCCTCGTCGCTTTTTCAACCGCTTCTAACTTTCCGGCATCCTTTTTGTAACACATCTGAGAATCTAACTCTGCCCAGTAGTCCATGGCGACTGAACGGATCTGTATCTCAACTCTCACTGCGGTTGTCTTATCCAGATAAGTTACCGGCACTTCCACGATCAGATGAAGGCTTTGATAGCCGCTTTTTTTCGGCTTCCTGATATAATTTTTTTCTTTGACAATGGTAAAGTCTTTCTGTCTGCGCACTGCGTCCGCAATCTGATAAATATCGTCCGCAAAATAACACACCACACGGACTCCGGCAATATCATTTAAAGTATTGACTGCTGTTTCGAAAGTGACTTCACGTTCCTTTCTTTCCAACTTTTTCACAATACTCTCGGCAGTTTTAATTCTGCTACACAAATTTCTGATTAATGGGCGTTCATTTTTCTCGGTCAGATCTGCATCAATCATGCGAAGTCTTGTTAACATCACATCAATTGCATACTGATACCGCGCCTGCACCATCGGCGCTTCCAATTTTACTTTTATCTTATTTGTTTCCATACATAAAAAAATAAGGCAGCTATGTAAAATCCATAGCCACCTTACGTGTGTTTTGTGTAAAATTTATTTTTTGTTCCTCTACATTAATCTCTCTTCACTGCCGCTTTGATCAGATGTGCCGTTCCTTTGATCCGGTGTCCATTTGCCATCTCTGTTAAGGCTCTCGCCATCTCCATTGTGACAAAACCACCTGTCATTTTTGCATATCCACGGATTGGCATATTGTAGTTGAACAGAACATTTAAGTTCGGTTTCCCCTGCCACTCGCTGATTTTTAACAAAATGCGGAGCACTCCGTAGAACAGTTTGCCAAAGATACCTTTTCCGTAATAAAGCTGGCATACTGCATCGTTCATCTGGATCTCACCGCTCCAGCTTCCATCCGGGATTTCTCTTCCGTAAAGTTCTCTGTACTCGATGTCATCCACGTTTTCAATCTTACCGCTGAAATACTCCGGTAATATCTCTTTGCTGTAACCACCGTCTGCCACAGTTCCGGCAATTTCCAAGCTGCCTTCTAATACCATGGTATCTGCATCCGTTCCTACCATGATCTGATAATTACCGGATTCTACTTCCCATGTATCCGTTCTTGTGTCATAGAAACGGAAGGTCTTGTCATCAAATGCAATATGCACGGATTTTTCCTCGCCGGGAGCTAATGTCACTCTCGCAAAACCTTTTAACTCACGGACCGGACGGAAAATCGTCTCGGACTGTTTTCCGACATAAAGCTGCGCAATTTCTGTTCCTTCCACATCTCCGGTGTTTTTGATCGTGAAGGTCACGCCGTCTTTGTCAACGGAGAGATTGCTGTATGCAAAAGTTGTATAACTCAATCCATAACCAAATGGGAAACGGACTTTTTTGCCGACCGTTGTGTAATAACGATATCCCACATAGAGAGCCTCGCGGTACTCGCTGCTGCGCTCCTTACTTGGATAGTAGTGGAATGCAGGAGTATCTTCATAGTGAAGTGGATAAGTCTCATTTAATTTCCCGGATGGGCATACCTTTCCGGTGAGGACATTCATCATTGCAGATGCGCCTGCCTGACCACCTAAATATCCGTGAACGATACCTTTTACATAGTCAAACCACGGCATCTCAATGCAAGATCCTGCTGAGAGAACAACAACCACATTGGTATTCACGGCTGTGATCGCATCGATCAGTTCATTCTGTGCCTGCGGCATATGCATATGGGTACGGTCAAGTCCCTCGGACTCGCTGATCTCATCCAATCCTGCAAAAACAAGAACAACGTCTGCATTCTTTGCTGCTTCCACTGCTGATTTTGCAAGTGCTGCATTCGGTTTGCGGTTGCGGATATATCCCTGTTCATAAGCGGTCATTACAAGTCCACTGTCCCCAATCACATCTAAGATGGATTCCGGCTGTTTGGTCGGATTTACAAGAGAAGAACCTGCACCCTGATAACGTGGAGTCTTTGCAAAATCACCGATCACTGCTACTTTTGTTCCCGGTTTTAATGGCAGGATGTTGTTACTGTTTTTCAGTAAAACAACACTTTCTTCGGCTGCTTTTCTTGCTAATGCATGGTGTCCTTCAACATCAAATTTTTTGCCTTTTCCATCAACAGTTGCCTGATGGGTTGCAAAAACAACATTTAACAGCTCATCTAAACGCTGATCCAATACTTCTTCCGGTAATGTGCCGTCTTTTACCGCGCGGACAATATCACGCATACCAGATTTTCCGGTTCCCGGCATCTCAAGATGGCTTCCGTTCATAACGCCGAGTGCATGGTCATTGCTTCCGCCCCAGTCAGATACAACATAGCCGTCAAATCCCCACTCATCGACTAAGATTTCCTGTAACATGTGACGATTCTCATTTGCATAGACACCGTTTACTTCATTATAAGAAGACATGATGGATTTGGATTTTCCCTCTTTGACTGCGATTTCAAATCCGGTGGTATAAATTTCCCGGAATGTACGCTCATCAACAACAGAGTCGCTTGCCATACGACGGAGTTCCTGGCTGTTTGCCGCAAAATGCTTTGGACATGCTGAGATTCCCTTGCTCTGGATACCTTTTACATAAGCGGCTGCCATTTTCCCTGCATGATACGGATCTTCGGAAAAATACTCAAAGTTACGTCCACAGAGCGGGCTTCTCTTAATGTTGAGTCCCGGTCCTAAGATGACATTGACATCCATGGTCACCGCTTCCTCTGCAAGTGCAGTACCGATCTCCTCCCCCAATTTTTCATCCCAGCTGTTTGCGATCGTAGCTGCGGTCGGGAAACAGGTTGCCGGAAGGCTGGCATTTAATCCAAGGTGGTCTCCTGCACCAGCCTGACGTCTTAACCCATGAGGTCCGTCGGACATTGCCATGGATGGGATTCCGTACTTTTCAAAATCTACGGTCTCCCATGTATTTTTACCGGACATCATCAGTGCTTTTTCTTCCAGAGACATCTGTTTTATGATTTCCCCATATTTTAAGCTCATTTTTCGTTCTCCTGTTCTTTTGGTGCTCACGGATTTTATTTGTTGTGTTATTGATACCAAAATGTATGTTATCTGGATCGCAACAATAAAAAATAAAACCCATGCTGCTATTATTTTTTGTTAGCATAATGGTAGCATGGATTTTATTTATAAAATGAAAAATGGCATAAATGGTTGTTTTTTTTACATAAACTGCAAAAGAGGAGATGCTTTACTACATCTCCTCTTTCTTGTATCCACCAGAACCACTGTATGCTATATTTTCCTTCACATCGTTCTTATAGTCATCTATTGTATATACTGTTTGGTTTGCATGAATCACTTTTTCTAACATATTTACTCTGTTTTTCAATGCCGCGCAAAGCGCATCACATCTTTTTTCATCAACAAAGAGCGATCCCCTCACTATTTCCCGGAATTCTTCCTCGATACCACTTAACTTTTCCATAGCAAGCCATTCAAAAGAACTCACAAGCTTTATCTGCTCTTCGTGTGTATTTTTAAACGGTTTGCACACCAATTTCGTTATATCTCCTATCATGGCTGTCGGCTTATCAAACCACATGGACGTTCCACTGTCAAAAATTGGGGCTGCGCACATATATTTTAATGACTCTGCCTTACGGACTACCCCGAAATTATTCAAATGCCTGTCCTCATTTACAAGCAGATAGTCCAGAACGATCATCTGATCTAATGCCTTACGAATCTCCGGCACTCCGTTTTCCTCGCAGCAATTGATATAATGCTGATAGATTGAAATATGATTGGGCTTTCTGCTCGTCTGCATCAGATGCCATGCAGAAATAAGTTCTGTCTCCGGTGTGATAAAATCTTCACATACACTATATGGGTAATCATCCTCCACAAGAAGTGAATATTTTACATGTGGAATGTCCAGCCTGTCCATGATCCTGCTTGCGAGAACTTCATTATACGGTTCCTGCTGTGTGGCACCACTTCCCCCTTTTATCAGGCAACGTTTATCATCTATTATTTTCCATTTCTTCTTCAGCCATCCATCTGAAGTATTATCCGGTGACATTAAACTTACCGGATTACCAGATGCTGTCTGGTCAAACAAAATATTTCCCACATCATCTGAAAATGTATTCTCAAAAAAATTTACCTGTTCCCACGTTATGCCTGAATTCTTCGGGCACACCCAATACTGATCTGACAGACTTAATCCCAGACACTTTTCCAACAGCATCTGCGTGGAGGACATGTGTAATTTCGTCAATGCATTCTCAATCCCCATACGGCTGGCTGGAATCGCACGTCCTTTCCACCATGCATTAAGCGCGGCTCTGTTAATGATGTTTTTTTTCACTGGAATTCCTACCGGTACACGTTCTTTCTCATACACTATACCAACAGTTGAAATTGCTCCTGAAGCTTCATCCAATTCTAAATCTGCTACTGGGAAATTCTTATGCATTAATGTATACTTCTTCATGTCAATCGCCCTCCTCTCTGCAAATTGCTATTACCATCCTATATCTGTAGAATCATTATTATCCCAAAATAAACTATTATGGTTTATTATAACAAAGGCATCTGTCGCTTTCAATCGGACTTTGTTCCAAATCAGGCTTGAACCTTAAAAGAGAATCAGAGCGAATTATTTTTGTATACAATCTTTCCATCAATGATTGTATACAAAATTTTCGTATCTACTGCAAACGGACTTCCCTTTACCAGTACAAAGTCCGCATCCTTTCCTTCCTCAATGCTTCCCACCCGGTCCTGGACTTCGATATGCTTTGCCGCATTGATCGTGACAGCCTGTAATGCAGTAAATTCATCCAGTCCGCTTGCGATTGCTTTTCCGGCGCAAAGCGGAAGATATTGCTCCTCACTGACAGGAGAATCCGTGATAATACAAACGGAGCACCCTGCATCCGCTAGATCTGCCGGTGTGGAAAAGCTCTTATTTTTCAATTCATATTTGGTTGCATATCCAAAAGAAGGTCCGACCGCAAGCGAATACCCTTCTTTCGCAAGTTCGTCCGCGATCAGACTTCCATCTGTCACATGATCCAGCTTTAAATTCAGATCAAATTCCTTTGCAATACGGATTGCCGTGAAAATATCATCCGCACGGTGCACGTGGGCTTTCAGTGGAAGTTCTTTTCTTATGACCGGGAGCAGTGCTTCCAGTTTCGCATTATATTCCGGCATTTTGCTATAGTCCGTATTATCCGGATATCCTGCCGCTTCCTGTCTTTTTTCATAAAGCTCTGCCTGACGCAAAACTTCCCGGAGTTTCGCAGCAATTGTCATCCGCGAATAGATTCCCCTGCTTTTATAACACTTTTTCGGATTTTCGCCAAACGCAATTTTCATTGCCGATTTTTCTTTTACAATCATATCATCAATACGCTTCCCATACGTCTTAATGACACAAAATGTTCCACCGATTACATTTGAGCTTCCTGGTCCTGTTGACACGCAGGTTACGCCGCCTGCTCTTGCCAGCTCAAATGCTTTGTCCTGCGGATTGACCGCATCGAGTGCAGAGAGTTCCGGCGTGATGGCATCCCCGATTTCATTAAAATCATCTCCGGCATACTCCACCGCATATCCGTCCAGTCCCAGATGACAATGTGCGTCCACAAATCCCGGATACACGTCAATGCCGGATGCATCAATTATTTCCGCATCATTGATAACTGCGCCCTCTAACACCGGAGCAATTTTCTTTATCTTTCCATTTTCTATTAAAATATCAGCCGTAAATGCTTCTTTTTCCACGGCATTATGGATGTTTCCCTGCTTTATCAACAAATACTGATTCATTCTTTTTAAACCTCGTTCATAACTGTTTTATATTCAGTATGTCCGGGTTGGTTTAAATTATGAAATATGGATTGAAATTCTACCATCACTTTATATAATGTTCTTTTACTTTCGCTAAAAAACCTCTGTGCAGGCTCCATACCCGCACAGAGGTTTTTCATTTCTGTCACACTTCGTGACATCTTACCCAGTGTCCGTCTCCGCTTTCCTTATACTCCGGTACTTCCGTCCGGCACTTGTCCGTTGCATACGGACATCTTGTATGAAAGACACAGCCGGATGGTGGATCCATTGGGGAAGGGATTTCTCCCTCCAACGCCACATGGCGCTTCCGCTCCCTCGGATTCATGTTTGGCACAGATGCCAAAAGACTTTTCGTGTAAGGATGCTTCGGATGATGGATCAATTCGTCCTTCGGCGCTTCCTCCACGATATGTCCAAGATACATAACAACAATGCGGTCTGAGATATAGCGCACAACATTGATGTCATGGGAAATAAAAATACTCGCGAGCTTTCTCTCCCGCTGTATTTTTTTCAACAGGTTGACAATCTGTGCCTGCACCGATACGTCCAACGCCGATACCGGTTCATCGCAGACGAGAAAGACCGGATTTAAGATCAACGCTCTGGCAATTCCGACACGCTGTCTCTGTCCGCCCGAAAATTCGTGCGGATACCTGTCGTAAACTTCTGACGACAATCCCACAAGTTCAAGCGTCTCCAATACCTTTTCCCGGCATCCCTGCTTCCTGCCCTGAATCTGCAGCACTTCTTCTAAAGATTTTCCGATGGTCTCCCTTGGATCAAGGGAACTGTACGGGTCCTGAAATACGATCTGCATTTTCTGCCTGTATTTTCTGAGTTTGCGCTCGGAATAACCGGTAATATCTTCACCGTCCAGATAAATTTTTCCATCGGTCGGTTCCGTCAACTTTAAAATCGTTCTTCCAAATGTACTTTTACCGCAGCCTGTCTCACCTACCAATCCCACAGTCTCGCCCTCATAGACTGTCAGTGACACGTCATCCACTGCCTTTACGACCGCTTTTTTCTTTCCGACCACTCCCTTTACAGGGAAATATTTTTTGATATGCTCCGCTTTGATTACTGCTTTTCTCTCGTCCATATATAACTCCCTTATTCACCAAACCTTGGGAAATGACATCTCACACTGTGATTTTCACCTGTTTTCTGCAATTCCGGTTCTTCTTCCCTGCATTTGTCTGTCGCATACGGACATCTTGACGCAAAACGGCAGCCCTTTTTGATCTGTGTCAGAAGTGGAAGACTTCCTTTTATCATGAACAGTTCCTGCTCGGAGTCTGTGGTCATCTGTGGAATAGACTGGATCAGTCCGACCGTATACGGATGAAGCGGATGTTCAAAAATATCCGTGACACTCGCTTCCTCTACCATCTGTCCAAGATACATTACGATCACCCTGTCGCAGTTTTCTGCCACTACCGCCATATCATGTGTAATGAGGATAACACCCATATTTTCCTCTTCTTTTAACTGCTGGATGAGATCCATGATCTGAGCCTGCACCGTGACATCCAATGCCGTTGTCGGCTCATCCGCGATCAGAAGATCCGGTTTACAGCAGAGTGCTATCGCAATCATCACCCTTTGACGCATACCGCCGGACAGCTCATGTGGATACTGCCGCATACGCTTCTCCGGTTCTGAAATGCCGACTTTCATGAGCATTTCCACGGCTTTCTGCCAGGCTTCCTTTTTCTCCACATTCTGATGGATGCAGATTGCCTCCACCACCTGATTTCCAACCGTGTATACAGGATTTAAGGAGCTTAATGCATCCTGAAAAATCATTGCAATGCGGTTTCCTCTGATCTTATCCATTTCCTTATAGGGAATTTCCATCAGATTTTCCCCTTCAAACCGGACAGTTCCGGAGTAGGAAACCTCTTCTTTTTCATCGTAAAGCCGCATAATAGACTGGCTTGTCACACTTTTTCCACAGCCGGATTCTCCGACAATGCCAACCATCTCACCGCGGCAGACATAAAACGATACCCCATCTATGGCTCTGATCTTTTCTTTCTTCGGTCCAAAGACAGTCGACAAATTTTCTGATCTCCTCCGCGCCAAAAACACCTGACGCTGTGGGAAAAACGGTTCAGGAATATGCCGACTTCCTCGGCAAAGATGCTTTTGATACCTATTTTGACCTGCTTTTGGAAAACAATTTCACCTGCATGGCAAGTTACTTTTCCCTGTCGGAACAGGATATGCTCACCATCTACCAGAGTCCATACTCCATGATTGGATCTGACACGATCTGCTCTGAGAAAAGGGGGTCTGCACATCCGAGAGCCTACGGCAGCTTTATCAAGCCGATCGCCGACTTTGCACTGAAAAGACATCTTATCACAATAGAAGAAGCCATCCATAAACAGACCGGTCTTACCGCCTCCGTATGGAAGCTTCCGAATAAAGGTCTGATCAGGGATGGCTTTGATGCTGATTTTATTCTGTTTGATGAGACAAAACTGCGCGACTGTGCCGATTTTAAGGACGGTACACAGATTGCCGAAGGCATTGTCTCTGTTTATATCGGTGGGGAACTTGTCTATGACGGCAAAAACATCACAGAGGCAAGACCCGGAAAATGTCTTTTATAATTCAGGGCTACTCCTCCACTTTTGTGTTCCGGATTTCCTCTCTTACGCGTAAAATCATGGCTGGAGAGACAGATAACTCATCAAATCCCATCTTAAGGAAAGTGGAGGTCAGTGTCGTATCTGCACCCAGCTCGCCACAGATACCAACCCAGCAGCCATGCTTATGACCGTTATCTACAACCATCTGAAGCATTCTTAAGATTGCTTCATGATGGGAATCATAAAAGCTGTCAAGCTTTGGATTCTGACGGTCAATCGCAAGTGTGTACTGTGTCAGGTCATTTGTGCCTATACTGAAGAAGTCTGCCTCCTTTGCGAGCAGGTCTGCTATGAGACTTGCCGCAGGCGTTTCTATCATTGCACCGACCTGGATATCCTTATTGTATGCTATATTCTCTGCATCAAGCTCAGCCATGAGCTCCTTAACAAGAGCCTTCACGCTTCTGATCTCATCAACACATGTGACAAGCGGTACCATAATCTTGATATCGCCAAATGCACTTGCGCGGAGAAGTGCCCTCAGCTGTACTCTGTATGAATCTTTATTCTGCAGACAATATCTCACTGCTCTGAAACCTAAGAACGGATTGTCCTCTTTCTCAAGTCCAAGGTATGGGATATCCTTGTCACCACCCACATCAAGGGTTCTGATGATGACTTCTCTGCCCTCCATGGTCTCGGCAGCCGCCTTGTACGCCTGGAACTGCTCTTCCTCAGATGGGAGCTCCGATGCGCCCATGAACAGGAACTCTGTTCTGAAAAGGCCAACGCCCTCTCCATCACATGCAGCAACCTGCTTTGCATCCTCCGGATTACCGATATTGCCATACAGATGTACCTTTACACCGTCAGCTGTGACTGTGTCTTTGCCTCTGTATACCTCGAGAAGTGCCTTGTCGCTAAGATACTTCTCTCTCTTTGCCTGATATTTCTCTATCTCTTCCTGGGACGGATCAAGTATGCAGATTCCATCGCATCCGTCAACTACTGCTGTCATGCCATCCGAAACCTTGTCAACTATTCCGTCCACACTGAGTACCGCCGGTATCTCAAGTGCCCTCGCAAGAATAGCTGAGTGGGATGTCTTGCCACCAACCGCAGTGATGATTCCTGCCACATTCTCCTTGACGATTCCCGCTGTCATGGATGGGGTGAGATCCTCAGCCACAAGAATCGTTCCGGCTGGAACCTCTGATATGTTCACGTCCGGCGTGCCAGTAAGTATCTTGAGCATTCTCACCTTGATGTCGCCGATATCCGTTGCTCTCTGTCTTGTGAGCTCATCATCCGCCATCTGGAACATTCCTGCAAACATGTCACATGTACTCTCAAATGCCGCCTCTGCACAGGTTCCGCTCATGATGGCACCTTTTGTTATCTCATCCATCCCCGGATCTGTGAGGAGAAGTATGTGTCCTTCAAGTATCTCGGCATTGTGCTCTCCGACACTCTCCTTCATAGCCTCTGCCATGGCATGAGTCTTCTCTGTAAATGCTGCAACTGCATCGTCATATCTCTTGATCTCTGCATCTGTATCTGTGATCGTTCTGTTCTCATATTCCGGCTTTGCGTCAGATATGATCACAACCTTTCCAACGCCGTAGCCGGCTGAACCCGCGATTCCTTTATTCATAAGAAAACCTCCAATTATTCTCTATACAACAAATGGTACTCAATCTGAGTACCATTTGTCCGTAACATTTACTGAAGTCTGATATCAGATTTCACTTATCATTTCCCTGCT
>ENA-OPDH01002535-OPDH01002535.1-human-gut-metagenome-genome-assembly--contig:-NODE-2535-length-11768-cov-4.078289_pt1 | contig 11768 bp, 14 predicted proteins | sample MGYA00241260_ERZ501500 | MGnify/ENA primary metagenome ERZ501500 (study PRJEB25962, sample SAMEA2042519) | human gut metagenome | biome: human gut; feature: human-associated habitat; material: faeces...
ACCAGCGGGTGAAGTCCGTTCTGGCGGACTACATGGCCTCCGGACGGGACATCAACGCAATTCCCGTCAATGAATTCTATGCCCCTGACAGCATCGACCTTACCCATGGAAACTACCTCTGTGTAGATGGGCTGTATTATGCTCCGTAAGCGTCAGACCTTCTATCTGGACACCAACGAAGATGGCGTCCCCATGATTTATGAAGGGCGCGTCGTACAGGCGCGCGTCATTGGCGTTGCGGAAAAAGTCCTGCGTGTGGAAGTGTTCGGCGTGGAGTGTACGATTTTCGCCCGCGATCTGTCTGCCGCATGGTTCGGTGACGCCCGTGAGTAATCTTATATGCTTTCTTAGTCATCAACGGAGCTATTAGAAATCATGCAATTCTTGTATAATCAATTCGCGCTTCGTCTGCAATAGAGTCTTGCAACGCTCCCGTATCGATAGAAACGCTAAAACCTTCATAGGAGAATGACAATGAGCCAAGCAGCGGATTTTTATCATGGACATACTTACAATTGATTGTGGTCGAATTATTGCCCGGTGCTATGCTCATGGAGAATCTCGGTTCAGGCGTCAAAGAAAATGTCACTGTTCCTTTTAGCCCACCAGCCCCATTCATTTCTCCACTAGGCAGTCGATATGTGTAATCGATATAGGTGTAAATTCCGAGGCCACCTTGATTTAGTGCCTCGGGCGCATTCCACGTTTTGTAGGTAATCCACTTGCCTTGTAAATCGGAATAGGCATAGTCATACGATTTAAAGTTATCGTTATATGTCAGAATCGTGTTATCCCAATTCACTGATATTGCATCAGCCTTTTTAATCATAGGTACTTTGATCCAGTCATAATTGACCATTACGTGGATCTCATACATATATGTAACGCCGTTTATGACATAAGGCGTATAGGTGTATGTTGCTTCAAGCTCAAGCTGATCTGTAGAAATATTTCCATATGGGACGGCGACAGGAATCTTTGTTACTGAGAGGAAATAAGCATCATTGCTATAACAAGTCTGATAAAGAATCTCAAGCTGTTGCGGAATCAGCGCATCGAGATAATCCTCAGTAAAGCCACGCGTTGTAAGGAAGTCTTTCATTTCGACATCAGATTTGTCGAGAGCAATCGAGTCCTCTTTGTTCGCAGAAAACGCCGGGCAGCCCATAGCTATAACCAAAACGCATGCCAACGCAAGCGCACTCACTCGTTTAATAAAATGCTTCATGGATACATCTCCTTTCGTTTCATACATAACTACCGGCCAAAAATAGTCGTCAATTTCTAACCATTGGACTCACCCCTCTTCGATATCTTTCTACATATTATTACGATGCAGCCTTTCATTTTGGGACACTAAAAGCAAAAATTTTTATAGGCTTTTTACCGCTTTCTGATTGCCATGATCCGCAAAGTCAGCGCTGTGTCAGCGTTGTCTACATGAAATCACATTCAAGTTTTTAAGTGCAGTAAATTTATAAGAAGCACTTTCCTACTCTGCTCAGCTAATAGCAGGAAAGTGCTTCTCATTATATAACGGTTTACACGTCTATAAATAAACGGGTAAACGGAAAGCGAGGGAAAGCATATTAAAGGATTAAGCCACTTCCCCTTTTCCTTGAACAAATGACGAAAGTTGAGGATATAACTATGAATAAACACAACCATACCGGACTGGATGAATCGGTTTCTGTTGCATCCAACACCATGCAGGCAGTAAATACTGGTAAAGCTATTTCCGCCGCAGCAAAAGGCGCTGCAGCAGGTGGGCCCTATGGAGCCGTCATTGGAGCGGCATTGTCCGCACGAGAGCAAATCTGGAAAATAGCGGCGGCCGCGCTGGTGTTACTGGCGCTGCCGCTGCTTTTTATTTTGCTCCTGCCGGGGCTTGCCTTCGGGAGCCTGACGGACAGCGGAGCGTCCGGAGCAGCCGGGCAGCCGATCCTCAACAACAACGCGGCCATTACGGAAAATATGAATCAGGCTGCCTTTGCGATCAATCAGATCCTCGGAGAAGGCATTGAGAATGTGCAGGTGCGCATCGCCAATGATTTTGCTGGAACAGACGGAGATCACTATGAAGTAGTCAATCCCTATGAGGGGGATCTTATCAGCAACGCCAACCTTTTCATCTCTCAATACTGTGCGGCAAAAGAGCTGGACTTTGCCTCCATTGCTCTTGCTGATATGGAGCGGTTCCTGCGTGCCGGCCTCACGCATCTTTATAGCTTCAGTCTGACACGAGAAGTACGCACCGTCCCCGCGGAAGAGGACGGCGATGAGGACACGACCGAAATATGGTACATCTACACTATCCGCTATAACGGTGAAGCCTATTTTGCGGACACCATCTTCGCGCTGACCGATAAACAGAAAAATCTGGCAAAAAACTATGCGGAAAACCTCAGCCTGTTTCTCGGCGACGGCCTATTTCAATACGCCACTTCTACGAATACCATTACAGCTCTTGGCGATGTGCGCTTCACCGATGGGGAAACGGAGGTCATCTACTTCAACCAGCTGGATGAACGCTATGCCAATCAGCCTTATGGCACTGACCATATTGGGGGTTATGGCTGCGGGCCAACTTCCATGGCTATTGTGGTTTCCTCGCTAACCGGCAAGACGGTTGACCCTGCACAAATGGCACGGTGGGCCTATGAGCATGGCTATTGGTGCAGCAAAAGCGGCTCCTACCACACTTTGATCCCCGGCGCAGCACAGGCGTGGGGACTTTCCGTTGAAGGGTGTACCGCTTCGGAACCACAGCGCATTCTGGATGCCCTGGCTAACGGCAAATTGGTGGTTGCGTTGATGACCAAGGGGCACTTTACTTCCTCCGGCCATTTCATCGTTTTGCGCGGTGTGCAGGATGAAAAGATCCTCGTGGCCGATCCCGCCAGTTACCGGCGCAGTCAAAAAGTCTGGGACTTGTCCATCATTCTGAACGAGGCCAGCAGACGTGCCGGCGCCGGCGGGCCGTTTTGGATCATCGGCTGAAACTGCTGACAAATATAGAAAGAGACACCTCATCTCTGAGGTGCCTCTCTAACAATGCCACGATGAAATAATCTAATCAGCGTTCATTTTCGTTCAGGATTTCCAGCATCTCTTTTGGCGTCACCACATAGGGCTTGACCGGGAAATGCTTGATGTTGCCGGTTACAAGATAAGCGTCGGTAGTTTCTCTTGCTTCCATAACCACCTCATAGAAAATTGCATCATCGGGGTCGGGGACATAGTCCTCAATCGTGGCAGCATCCAAAAAGATACCTCGCTTAATCAAGCCTGTCAGCGCAATTTCGATGTCCCGGCGGTCAAACTTAAATTTAGGGCGGTGCAGAACATCGTTGTATTCGTCCAGAATATCCTCATGCAGCAGAGGAATTACACGCCCCGCAAGAGCTTCTTGCAGAATAATACCGGGAACGGAGGAAATGTTAAACAGAGCGGACACCACTACATTCGTATCAAGTACAACATAGTATTTCATGGTTACGCTCCGTTCCGAGCATTTCTTGACGCACGGTCAGCCCGGGACGCTGCAATTTCAGCATTGATCTCATCCAGCGACATATCGGCCGTGCCGTTCTGCTGTGCGGCTTCACTCAGGCTTTGCACGGCGCGGATCGCCCGCTCAGCTCTGTATTCCTGCTTGGGCAGCGTCATGGAAAAGGGAACGCCATTTACCACGACAGAGCGTTTCAAAAACATTCGGATAGCGGTGGGAAGGTCGATGCCGAGTTCATCGTAGACAGCGGCAGCCTTGGCGCGGAGATCATCGTCAACACGCACCTGCATAACACTTGTAGCCATAAAAGCACTCCTTTCAAATATAATTGTATTGGTTTACAATGCAATTATATTCTATTATACGCAAAAAGTCAAGCGTTAGTCCTTGCGTATTCCCTAATGCGTTTTAATGCGCACAAAAGAAGCAGACTATGCAGAGAAAGTCATGTGCAGCCGCTTTGGCAATTTATAAAATGTGGTCTTCTTGAATCAGCAGAATATCATCCCGTCCCTCGGCCTGGTCGAGCATCCGCTGCGTGAAGGCGCTCTTGGAAAACAGCCCGTACAGCACCTTATACCCAGGGAAAGCCGTGCGCAGCTCCGCAGACTTTTTTACCTTCTCCTCCAGTTCATAATAGACCGTCGCATCCACCGGCTTGTTGTGGTACTTGCACTCCCCGGCGAATACCTGCTTCTTCTGGTGATCTACCGCCATCACATCGATCTCCATATCGCCGTTGATGTCATTGAGCCAGTAGGAGCCGATGCGGGAGGGCACGAAGTCCACCGCCTTGTTCCGGCACAGGGAGGCAAAGATATCCTTGCAGACGTCCTCGTAGGAGAAGGCAACGAATTTCTGGATAAAGTCCTTCTCCAACTCGTCCAGAACGATCTGCTGATTGTCCAGTTCCAGCTCTCCCTTGTAGGGATAGACATAACGGAACCAGAAGCGGATGAAATTATCTGAAATGAAGTAGAGGCCCTTTCGGGACTTCTCCGGATTTTTCTCCGTGACCGGCGTCGCCTTTTTCAGAAAGTCCAGATCGATCAGCGTGGAGAGGTAGGGCGTCAGCGAGGATGTTTCCAATCCCAGGGCGCCCGCAATTTTGCCCAGCTTGTGGTTGCCGTCCGCAATAGCGCGAATGATGGAGAAATAGCTGTTGGCGGACTGTACCTCGTCTTTCAGCAGGAAGTTCGGCTCCTCATAGAGAAATCCGTTCTTGGACAGTACAACTTCCTGAATCTGACGGTAGAGGTCTTCTCCCGGTTCAAAAAACTCCAGATACTTCGGAACGCCGCCCGTCACGGAATACTGCTCCACCGCCTGAGAGAACGGCTGTCCCTGCACGGCATAGAGGTCTGTAAACAGCAGCGGCTTCAAGCGGATCTGCGCGCTGCGTCGGCCATAGAGCGGGCTGTCGTGAGAAAGGGCGTGCTTCTGCATCATGCTGATCAGCGACCCGCAGAGGATCAGCATAATATTACGGTCCTTCAGGATCTCGTCCCAGGCATTTTGCAGGATGGACGGAAAGGCCGCGTTCGTCTTGACCAAATACGGAAACTCGTCAATGACCAGCACTTTCTTTTCCCCCGGCCGGTAGTTAGCGATCTCCCGGAACAGATCCAGCCAGTCTGTGAAGGTGACCCGCTGCAGCATGGAATTTCCAGTGACCCGGGCTACCACGCCGGCAAGACGCTTCATGCTCTGGGACTCCACTTCCTCTGTCGCAAGGAAGTAAAATGCCTGCTTGTCTTTAATGAATTCTTTGATCAGCGTTGTCTTTCCGATACGGCGCCGACCGTAGATCACAACAAAGCCGCCATCCCGACGAAACTCCTTTTCCAGCGTATTCAATTCTTCTTTTCGTCCGATAAAGTTCACCTGTGCCACCTCCAGCATCTGCGATTCATTTATGATAAAACATATTATGATAATCTTATTTATATTATACGCAGTTTTTTGAAACTGTCAAGCGGTCTGCTATGAGCGGGCCGCTTTTTCTATTCTTTACAAAAAGTTCAAATTTTAAGGGGACGATCCCCCCCTTGAGCGGCGCGTAATACTACGAGGGATTTTTAAGGAGGCTCCCATGGATCAAATCAAACGAAACCTGTATGAACTGCTGTTCAGCTGCAAAGGAAACTGGCGTAGCGCCATTTATGTCCCCTGTGGGCCGTGCCCACATCCCTGCAAGGTCGACCGCTCCGGCTGTCTCGCGGCAATCCGACAGGATGGCGCGCCGTTGCTTGTCGGCGTTCGGGAGTTTGAAGAAGAAACCGGAGAGCGGATCGATCCGGGAGAATGCATCGGAACGCTCAACAAGGACGCCTTCTCATCCCTCTTTTCCAGATACCTGACCTGGGAAATGAGCAGTTCCGAGCAGTGTCCGATGGAATACCTCGCGAGGTCATCATTTTGCACCCTCGTTCCAAAATATCAGAAACAGAAAGGAGATCTTGTATGAAACGAATCAACATCACTTGCCCTGCCTGTGGTTCCATGGCGTATCTTCGCCCGGCCAGCGTGGTCTACGGTGACAAGGCCCCGGACCCCGATGCCAAATACTATGTCTGCGGACGGTACCCCGCCTGTGACTGCTATGTGGCCGCGCACCGGAAAACGATGCTGCCCATGGGGACGCTGGCGGATAAGGCCCTGCGGAAAAAGCGGCACGATGCACATGTGGCCCTGGACAGTCTCTGGAAGAATGGCATCATGAGCCGAAAAGAAGCCTACCGCCTGCTGCAGCTGTCTATGGGGCTTCCCGCCGAGGATGCGCATATCGCTAAATTCTCCGCTGCGCGCTGTGACGAGGTCATTGCGCTCAGCCGCAGGTTTCGCGCCGCCGCAGCAAGAGCGGCATAGCAAAATCAAACACAGAAAGAAGGGAAATCATGAGTGTGGAATTTACCTTGAACGATCTCCAGCGCCAGAGAGTGGAGGATCACCTTGCGCTGGTAGAACAGGTGCTTCGCCGCAGCATCAAGACCAATGAGACGGTGGACGGCATGGGACATGATGATCTGTACCAGGAAGGCTGTATCGCGCTTTGCCGCGCGGCGGTTTCATACCGAGAGGAAATGGGGTCATTCCCCGCTTATGCCAAGGTCGTGATTCGGAATCATTTATTGGATCGCTGTCGAGAGATACAATCCGTGCGAAAAAAACTGCCGCTGGTATCTCTGGACGCATTTGCCGAGATGGGAGTGCCGGAGCCGGTCAGCCCTTTTCATACGGAGGATCTGATCTCTGATGTTTCCTCCGACGCCCTGCTCTCCCATTTCAGGAACCGCTACCACGGCACCGCCCGGCTTGGGATCGAAGCGATGGAGCTGCAGGTCAGAGGCTACAGCTGCGCGGACATTGCCAAGCTATATCAAAAGAAACCAAACTACATTGGAGCCTGTATCTCACGGGCGGCGGAAAAGCTGCGCCGGGAGCGGATCGTGCGGGAGTTCTATACCGCCTGCACGGAACAGGATATCAAGAGCGCATAAGGAGGAGTTCGTATGGCAGAAAAAACACTTTATACGGCACTGGGACATTTCCGCTGCCGAAACGATGGCGGGGGCCGGCGTTATCCGGTCATTCTCATGGATCACCGTGAGTTCGGAATGGATCCGCAGGAGATGACGCTTTGGACTGCGCTGTGCTGGCGGCTGACAGACCAGCAGCGTGCAGAGGACTTCTATGAACAGCTCTCCAACGGAATGGAGCTTTTCCCCCGGCGCAGCTTTTCAGACTGCCTTGACCGGCTCGTAACACGGGGGCTTGTTGCCAAGGGCAGCGGCACGACGGATTTTGACGCGCTCTATGACCTTCTCGGCGAGCTTTATGTTGTTCCCATCTCAAGCAGCTTTCCCCTGAAGGTGGTGACCTTTCTGAAACTGCTGTGCAGCGGAACGGCTCCTGGGTCGGCTGCGGCACTCTTTCGGCGTGACCGGCGCACAGAGCCGGAACGGCACATTATGGACCTCAGCCGCTGCGCGCCGCTTTCCATGGCGGAACTGGTTCGATGCGCGGAATGCGATATTTCGGCTACCGTCGGCAGTCAGCAGACGCTTGCGCTGCTGTATGGCGATCAGGAGACGACCAGCGACAACATCGTATCGGAAATGCGGACTGCCGCAGCTTGTCAGTCTGTGACAGCGGCGGTTGCCAATCTCTATCTTCGCAAGCAGGTCATCTTTGAGAGGGCCTGTGCATGAGCGGGTTTGAAAACTGGCCTGCTCCGATCCTGCGGCGGTGGCTCTTATCCGCCGCCGCAGGGCCGGTCATTTTCCTGATAGGGCTGGCAGGCCGTATTGCCCTGCACGACCCAACGCTTCTGACGCTCAGCACCTTATTAGCATCCTGTATGGTCGTTCGATGTATTCTGCTGTTTCAAGCGATTCGCCAGGGGTACTATGAAACGGTGGAGGGCGTGTGTGTCGCTATCAGGCGAGCGCCCCTGGGCGGTCACCAGCGTATCCGGCTGATGGATGAATCCGGCACTGCACATGACCTCCTGCTGGCTCGGCATCAAAGATTTCTGATTGGCAGCAGTTACCGCGTCTATCTTCAAAGCCCTCCCGGGGCCGCGCTGCCGGAAGCGAGGATCCCCCATGGCACACTGCTGGGGCTGGAGGAGCTTGGAGCGTACCGGGCTGAATCGGAGATAGACGGTCAGTCTGCCACGCCGGAAGGCCCAAATATCGCAGAAATGGAGGAATTCAATGAGTAAGCAAACCGGGGATGCGGATAAAATCTTGGACCAAATGGATATGCAGGCTTGTTTGAACGGAACCCCAAAAACCTATTTGAAAACTGTGACGAAATATAAACCCATAGATTAAATTTCAGCCCTCTGCCTTTTCATTGGCAGAGGGCTGTTACTATGGCAAGCCTGCACATCATATAGAAACATCAATCCTAAAAATGGCTTCTAATTAGCAAAATGCTACCCCCCAGTCAGGAGTTACCGTTCAAGACGCTCTGGGCCTAATTACTATTTACCCTCGCCCAGACGTGCCTGCTTCATTCCCGCTGCCAATCACACACCACTCGCAGCCGCCATCTATTCCCCCCTTTCTTTCAAGGCTCCAATCAGCATCCACCACAGCCTTTTCTATCCAAGAACATCTCACCATACGTAACTGGCAGTGTAAACATATTACCAAAATTAACCGTATAACGGTTTACCCGTTCATTTATAAACGGGTAAACCGTTATATTATTGTGTTATTAATTTTCAACAGTTTTGTTGCGAATTTAAATTATTTGTTATATAATATATCCAATTCAAGAAAGTGGGGTGATTCCATTGTCTAATCCATCATTCTATTGTGCTACCCCTACATTAAAGGTAGCGGGTATGCATGTATATCTTTCGTTTATGAAAAAGATAGCTATTCTTTTACCCTTTGTATTTCTTCTCTTAGCTCTGCTAACCGGATGCCAGAAAAATCCATCACTAGAATCAAATTCGTCATCCACAGTAGACTCTCCTAATCAAAGTGGCTCATCTCTCCCGAGCCAGCCTATCGGCCCCAGTCAAGCAGCGGAACCTGCCGCTTTGCCCATGATCACGGCGGATATGCTTGGCCTTGAAGGAATGGACAAAGCCTTATTCGATGGAGCAGTTGCATTTCTGGGGCGACAAACTAATGACCCCGAAAAAATGACAATCCCCTATATCGGTATTTTTGGTCAATATGAATCCGACGGAAAGATAAATTTGATTTGTCACGTGGGTCTTAAGCACTTCGCCTATAATGATGATAGAACGGCTCTGATTTTCGATGGGGCAATTATTGCATATGGGAAAGCTGTTTTGACAAAAGAAGATGACGGGGCGTATACCTGTATTTCTTTTACGCTTGCTGGAGACGGTGCGGCGGAGGTAAAAGATTTGAAGGAATTTTGCGGCCCGCTTACAGAATTACCAGATGAAATATATGCTGGTCTCGACTACACAAGCACGTTTCCATCCCCTAGAGAGATGGAAACGCTATACGCACAAGCAACAGGCCTTACAATCCAGTGAAGAGAATAGGAGGTTACTATGAAAAGGCTTCTTCCCTTTAGCTTTGTTCTTGTTATGGCGCTGTGCCTCTTTAACATCCCAGCAAACGCTACTGACTCGAATTCAGAAATATCAGATATCCAGGCTTCCGTAGAAAGCTTCCTACGGAACTATACGGAAGAAACCATGCTCTATGAAGATAATGATTTGACCTCACACACGGTGGCCGATGCGGTCATCCCCATGACAGCGGCCGTCGAGGCACAAAGTTTTCAGTTATCTACTGGACCAGCTACTCTCGTAGAGATGCAGGACAATATCTCATTCGTTGAAAGAAAGGCCGAGTATTACAAGGGTTTTCGGCAGTTGGGCAACATCTACCGCACCGGCTTAAATTTAGCCTACACCTTCGAATCCGTGGAGGTGAATGGTGACACGGCAACCGCTACTGTCTCAGAACTCGCTACATTCACTTATACCGATTGTACCGAGCAGTCAATCATGGAAACTATTTACACTGTAGATCTCGTAAACATCTCTGGAGAGTGGCTAGTTGCGGACATCACAGATAACGACTGGTTCGATGCTGAATATAAAGGTCTCGGCTACTTTGATGTTGCGTCCGCTTTGGCGGATATTGAAGCTGAAATGAACTCTGAAGAGGCTTGTTCGGTCACAGAGCCTCAAGAGGATGCTATGTCTACCATGACAACAGCAAACTACCGACGTACCTATAGCGGTGAGAATGCTGCAGCATACGCTTACACCTATACCCGTCAAGACACAACAGAAAGTCGTGACCAGTTCTACAATCAGGATTTTAGGAGTTTTGCTAATGATGGTGGCGACTGCATGAATTTTGCCTCTCAATCCATGTGGTCTGGTTTCTATGGTAGTCAGCAGTCCAGAGCCGTCATAGATTCCCATATACTTCCTATGGACTCTGACGGTACCTATAAGTGGTATGGAACTAGCAAGGATTCTACCGACAAAACGGCTTCGTGGACGAGTTGCGAGAACTTTAGGAATTATCTGACTGGAAATACCGATGGTACTGGAACAAGCGGCTCTAATGCTGCGGATGATATCGGAATGAAAGCTATCATCATTAAAGTTCCATCAGGCGCGGCTATTTCTGGCACAACTAAAGACAAATTAATTGGAGCTATCGCCCATGTCAAAGGTAGAGGCGGTCCTTATGCACATGCAATTATTCTTACTGATGCGACAGCCCTTACGAGAGATAAGATTTGGTATTGTGCTCACACAACCGATTCAAAATATATCAAGCTAGGCGACAGTTATGGTGGTGCAATAAAAGTCATTATCCCTCAATATATTCGTTGCAGTACCCCGCAGACTAACATAATTAAGACAAATATGCTCAGGCCTATTTCAATCGGTACAACAAAGAGTGTTAGCTTCTCTACCGATAAAATACAGAATAAGATGACCATTATCATCACATCGCCATCTGGTACTTATTCCCAGCAGTCATCCACTTCCTCGTCAACATGCAGCATATCCTATAAATTCAATACGGCTGGCCTGTATAAAGTTGATTGCTACGCCAAACCCACTAGCACTTCCACGGCAGCTCAAACTACATTCTATATCTTAGCCTACTCGCTGTCCTAAAATACAATACAAAACTGTGTTCTCAATTAAAGGGGAAGGCTTACGAGGAAAAAAGTTGGAAACAGTCTCCTTGCGGACCGTCTCTTCCGTTGTTCATCTCAAAAGCACGACAGTCCCCTAAACTTATGTGGCGGTTGTTGGTTGGCTACTCCAGATAATCTTGAATTAGTTGTTTTCGTTGGACTGAAGCTGGTCCATCATCTAGAGAAAAACGGTCACCGGGCGGGTGACCGTTTTTCTCTAGAATCTGTCTCTTCCGCCGGAAATACAGATTGCGAGTCAGTGTGCATACTACCTCTATGCATGGGGGAGTCTCTTTTGGAAATAGAAGTATTTGGAATGGGTATTCTATTGTTTTTTAGCAGTGAGGATCTAATCGCTATCTGGGCAGAAGAGTAAATCAGAAATGGACAGCTAACTATCTATAGATACTTTTCCAATGCTCTCCGCAAAATATCATTAACTGTCTCCGTCAGATTCTTCTCTTCATCCAACGCCATCCTTCGTAGCGCCTTATCTATATCTCGATCCAAAAAGTACGACCGCTGCACACGATTGACAACATCGTATCGGAAATGCGGACTGCCGCAGCTTGTCAGTCTGTGACAGCGG
>ENA-OPDH01002539-OPDH01002539.1-human-gut-metagenome-genome-assembly--contig:-NODE-2539-length-11760-cov-2.811704_pt1 | contig 11760 bp, 6 predicted proteins | sample MGYA00241260_ERZ501500 | MGnify/ENA primary metagenome ERZ501500 (study PRJEB25962, sample SAMEA2042519) | human gut metagenome | biome: human gut; feature: human-associated habitat; material: faeces...
AAGATCTGGAGAGATTTCGAAAAGAGAGCGGCGGAAAAGTAGACTTTACAATCGGAAGCGCTCTTGATCTGTTTGGAGGAAAAATTCCATATGCAGAAGTTTGTAGTTACTGTTCACTCCCGTGTCAATCACTCCGCTTGTAAATCCGCAGAATGTTAACACTCTATGAAGTTGTTGAATTCAAGAGCGGATAGTGATAGAATGTAGAACAGAGTGGAATTTCAGACCAAAATCAAAATTCAGAGAAGGAGTAATTGCGGAAATATGAATATTATAGAAAAGATTTTCGGAACTCACAGTGAGAACGAGCTGAAACGAATTTATCCGATCGTAGCCCGCATCGAGGCACTGGGGCCGGAGATGGAGGCGCTTTCAGACGAAGAACTTCGAGGAAAGACAAAAGAATTTAAAGAACGACTGAAAGAGGGAGAGACTCTGGATGATATCCTTCCGGAAGCATATGCTGTAGTAAGAGAAGGTGCTTACAGAAGTCTTGGAATGCGCCATTATAGAGTACAGTTGATTGGTGGTATTATCCTGCATCAGGGACGTATCGCAGAGATGAGAACTGGTGAAGGTAAAACTTTAGTATCCACGTTACCTGCATATTTAAATGCGCTGGAAGAAAAGGGCGTTCATATCGTAACAGTCAATGATTATCTGGCAACTCGAGATGCCGAGTGGATGGGAAAAGTTCATAATTTTCTTGGATTAACTGTTGGCGTTGTTACAAATGATATGGAGAATGATGAACGTCGTGAAGCATATAACTGTGATATTACTTATATTACAAACAATGAATTAGGATTTGACTACTTAAGAGATAACATGGTCATTGAGAAAGAAGATCTTGTACAGAGAGATCTTCACTATGCGATCGTCGATGAGGTCGATTCCGTACTGATTGATGAGGCAAGAACACCACTGATTATTTCCGGTGAAAGTGGTAAGTCTACAGAATTGTACCGTGCATGTGATATCTTAGCCCGCCAGATGGAACGAGGAAGTTCTGATGGTGAATTATCCAAGATGGATATCTTAATGAACGAGGATATCGAAGAAGATGGAGATTTCCTTGTCAATGAAAAAGATAAACAGATCATGCTGACTGCAGATGGCGTGAAGAAAGTCGAGAAATTCTTCCATATTGAGAATCTTGCAGATCCAGAGAACCTTGCAATCCAGCACAATATCATCTTAGCACTTCGTGCACATAACTTAATGTTTAAAGACAAAGACTATGTAGTAAAAGATGATGAAGTATTGATCGTCGATGAATTTACAGGACGTATCATGCCAGGAAGACGTTATTCTGATGGTCTGCATCAGGCAATCGAAGCGAAGGAAAATGTAAAGGTTAAGAGAGAATCCAAAACTCTTGCAACGATCACGTTCCAGAACTTCTTCAATAAATATGACAAGAAAGCAGGTATGACAGGTACTGCACTTACAGAAGAACAGGAATTTAGAGAGATTTATGGAATGGACGTTGTTGTGATCCCAACAAACAAACCAGTTCAGAGAATCGATCATGATGATGCGATCTACAAGACAAAACGTGAGAAGATGAATGCTGTTGTCGAAGATATCATTGAATCTCATGCAAAAGGACAGCCTGTTTTAGTTGGTACGATCACCATCGAGATGTCTGAAGAATTAAGTGCAATGCTTAAGAAACGTGGAATCAAACACAACGTACTGAATGCGAAATTCCACGAGAAAGAAGCAGAGATCATCTCTCACGCAGGTGAGATCGGTGCCGTAACGATCGCTACGAACATGGCTGGTCGTGGTACTGACATCGTGCTGGAAGATGGTGTTGCAGAACTTGGCGGATTAAAGATCATCGGTACAGAACGTCATGAATCCAGACGTATCGATAACCAGTTACGTGGTCGTGCTGGACGTCAGGGAGATCCAGGTGAATCTAAGTTCTATTTATCACTGGAAGATGATCTGATGAGATTGTTTGGATCTGAAAGAATGATCAGTATATATAATGCACTGGGAATTCCAGAAGGAGAAGAAATCCAGCATAAGACGATCAGCAAGACGATCGAGAAAGCCCAGAAGAAGATTGAGAATAACAACTTTGGTATTCGTAAGAATCTGTTAGATTATGATAGAGTCAACAATGAACAGAGAGAAGTTATGTACAAAGAACGCCGCCGTGTTCTTGACGGAGATGACATGAAAGAATCTGTTTTAGGCATGATGAAAGAAACAGTTGCAAATCATGTATATCAGGTGATCAGTGATGAGCTTCCACCAGAAGAGTGGGATCTGGCAGCACTGAATGCAGAGTTGCTTCCAATTGTACCACTGAATAAGATCGTATTAACAGATGCAGAGAAATCTTCTGGTAAAGTTGATGATCTGGTAGCAAGATTACAGGAAGAAACAGTTGCATTATATGAACAGAAAGAAAAAGAATTCGAAGACTTTGATCTTCGTGAGATTGAACGTATTATCTTACTGAAAGTCATCGACCGCAAGTGGATGGATCATATTGATGATATGGATCAATTAAGGGAAGGAATTGGTCTTCAGGCATATGGACAGAGAGATCCAGTTGTTGAATACCGTATGGCTGGATTTGAGATGTTCAATGATATGACAAAGGCAATTCAGGAAGAGACAACAGGTGCACTGTTCCACGTACAGGTTGAGCAGAAGATTGAGAGAGAAGAAGCTCCAAAGATCACTGGAACAAACAAAGATGCAGAAGTTGAGAAGAAGCCTTATGTAAGAAAAGGAGCAAAAGTCGGCAGAAATGATCCTTGCCCATGTGGAAGTGGTAAGAAGTATAAGAACTGCTGCGGAAGGAATAAATAAGGAGTTTTTTATCAATGATTGAAGCAGAACAATTAAAATATAAATTAAACTCTTTTCAGGAACCACTAGAAGATCTTAGTGGTTCCCTTGCGTTAGAAGCAAAAAAAGAGAGAATTGATCAATTAGAACTGAATATGGAAGAACCAGGATTCTGGGATAATGTTGAGGAATCCCAGAATGTTATGAAAGAAGTCAAAAGCCTGAAAGGTGTTGTGGAAGAATATGATGATCTGAAAACAAAATATGAAGATATCGAGACTTTGATCGATATGGCAGAAGAAGATGAAGATGCCGATCTGATCGAAGAAGCCACTGCTTTGATGGATGAATTTGAAAAAACATATGAGGAATTACGTATTTCAACACTGCTAACAGGTGAATATGATAAGGATGATGCAATTCTTACACTACATGCAGGGGCAGGTGGAACAGAGTCTTGCGACTGGGCAGGAATGCTATACCGTATGTTCACAAGATGGGCAGGAAAGAAAGGTTATGGAACAGAAGTTCTTGATTATCTTGATGGGGATGAAGCAGGAATCAAATCTGTTACTGTGAAGATCACGGGAATGAACGCTTATGGATATTTACGATCTGAAAAAGGTGTTCACCGTCTTGTCCGAATTTCTCCATTCAATGCAGCAGGAAAACGACAGACATCGTTTGCATCCTGTGATGTAATGCCAGATATCAAAGATGATATAGAAGTTGAGATTGCAGATGAAGATATCCGGATTGACACATATCGTGCAAGTGGAGCTGGTGGACAGCATATCAACAAAACAGATTCCGCAATCCGTATTACGCATTTACCAACAGGAATTGTTGTACAGTGCCAGAATGAGCGTTCACAGCACAAGAACAAAGATCAGGCAATGAAGATGTTAAAGACAAAACTGTATCTGTTAAAACAGCAGCAACATTTGGAAAAATTATCAGATATCCGAGGTGATGTTGGGGATAATGGATGGGGAAACCAGATCAGATCCTATGTCCTGCAGCCTTATACAATGGTAAAAGACCACAGAACAAACTTTGAAAGCGGAAATCCAAGCGCTGTATTAGATGGGGATCTGGATGGATTTATGAATGCCTATCTTGCATGGGATAACAACAGTAAGAAGGAAGAAAATTAAACAGAAAACTTCCGGTCAGATCATGTATTTATTTTAAAACCAAATTTTCTATTGCATCATAAAAATATCTGTGGTAGTATTTTGTGCAAAGACAACTGTACACCACAGGAAAACAAAAGGAACCAGACATGAAAGAAACCAACTATTATGTAATTAAAAAGAAAGCAGTTCCAGAAGTGTTGTTAAAGGTGTTAGAGGTCCAGAAACTGTTAGATTCAAAGAGAGCAGTTTCTGTATTAGAAGCTACAGAGAAGGTGGGAATCAGTCGAAGTTCTTATTATAAGTATAAGGATGATATTTTCCCATTTTATGCTGGTAAGAAAGGACGTAGTATCACATTCGTGATCGAAGTCGATGACCAGCCTGGCGTTATGGCCTCGATCCTTAACATTTTTGCACTTTATAAGGCAAATATCCTGACGATCCACCAGAGTATTCCAATTAATGGAAAGGGACTCTTAACAGTCAGTGTTGACATCGAAGACAGCGAGACGGATGTCTCGGCTATGATTCAGGATGTTGAGAAGATAGAAGATGTATCTTATGTAAAAATAATTGCAATGGAATAGATGTATAAATATACATGACACATTTTTGGAGGACAGAATGAAATACGTTATTGTTTTAGGAGATGGAATGGCTGACGAGCCAATCGAAGCAGCAGGTGGGAAGACACCACTTCAGTTAGCAGACAAACCAGTGATGGATGAGATGGCGAAAGTTTCCGAACAGGGAATCGCTTATACAGTACCATCCAATTTACCAGCAGGAAGTGATGTAGCCAATCTTTCTATGTTAGGATATGACCCACAGGTTTATTATTCCGGAAGATCACCCCTTGAGGCATTAAGCATTGGTGTTGATATGAAAGATACAGATATTGCACTTAGATGTAACGTTGTAACCGTATCTGAAGACGAAGATTATGAAGATAAGACGATCATCGACCACAGCGCAGGAGAGATTACTTCTGAGGAAGCAGCGATCCTGATCGAAGCTGTGAGAAAAGAATTAGAAGATGATGAATATAAATTTTATCCGGGAGTCAGCTACCGCCATTTAACGATCTGGGATCATGGAGAAGTAGTCGAACTTGTACCACCTCATGATGTTTTAGGACAGAAGATCGGGCAGTATCTTCCAAAGCAGGAGAAGCTAAAAGAGATGATGGAAAAGAGTTTTGATATCTTAAATCATCATCCAATCAATGAAGCAAGAGCTGAGAAAGGCTTGAATAAAGCAAACAGCATCTGGTTCTGGGGAGCAGGGACGAAACCGGCACTGGACGATTTTAAAGAGAAGACTGGAATGAATGGAGCTATGGTATCTGCCGTCGATCTGTTAAAAGGAATCGCAGTTGGAGCAAACATGAGAAATCTTGATGTAGAGGGTGCCAATGGCGGTCTTGACACGAATTATCATGGGAAAGCGATGGCAGCAGTTGAAGCACTACTTGAAAAAAATGATGATTTCGCTTATATTCATGTAGAGGCACCTGATGAGATGGGTCATCAGGGAAGTCTTGAGAATAAGATCAAAGCAATCGAACATCTTGATAAAGAAGTTGTGAAGGTTGTCAAAGAAGAACTTGAGAAAGCTGGAGAGGATTTTAGAATTCTGATCGGACCGGATCATCCGACACCAATTGCGATCCGTACCCATTCCAAAGAACCGATACCATTTATGATCTACGACAGCACGAAAGATTATGAAGGTCAGGAAGAGTACAGCGAAGAAGCAGCGAGAGAGACAGGAATTGTCATTTCCCACGCTTATGATTTAATGAATCGGTTATTACAAAAATAAGAGAAATAATTTTAGGAGGCACAAGATGCTAGTAGTTAAGAAATTTGGTGGTACTTCTGTAGGAAATAAAGATCGTATCATGAACGTTGCAAAAAGATGTATTGAAGATTACAAAAAAGGAAATGATGTTGTTGTTGTCTTATCAGCAATGGGTAAGATGACAGATGAACTGATCGCAAAAGCAAAAGAGATCAATCCTAATCCATCCAGAAGAGAGATGGATATGTTATTAACAACAGGAGAACAGACTTCTGTATCATTAATGGCAATGGCAATGGATTCTCTTGGAGTTCCTGCTGTTTCCCTAAATGCATTCCAGGTAGCAATGCATACAACTTCTGTATACAGCAATGCAAGAATCAAAAGAATTGATACAGACCGTATCATGAATGAATTAGAACAGAGAAAGATCGTAATCGTTACAGGATTCCAGGGAGTTGACCAGTTCGATAACTACACAACACTTGGACGTGGTGGATCTGATACAACAGCTGTAGCACTGGCAGCAGCGTTACACGCAGATGCATGTGAGATTTATACAGACGTAGACGGAGTCTATACAGCAGACCCAAGAAAAGTATCAGAGGCTAAAAAATTAAATGAGATCACATATGATGAGATGTTAGAAATGGCAACACTCGGAGCAGGAGTACTTCATAATCGTTCTGTAGAACTTGCTAAGAAACATGGAGTTGCCTTAGTTGTTAGATCAAGTCTTACAACAGAAGAAGGAACTGTCGTAAAAGAAAGCGTAAAATCAAGAGACAACGAGATCAGCGGTGTAGCAGGAGATGATGATGCAGCAAGAATCGCAGTTATGGGAATCGAAGATACACCAGGTATGGCATTCAAGATCTTCAATGTATTAGCAAAGAAAAATGTAAACGTAGATATGATCTTGCAGTCAGTTGGACATAATGACAAGAAAGATATCTCCTTCACAGTCAAAGAAGAAGAATTAGATATCGCAGTTAAAGCATTAGAAGATTACCTTCCAGACAGCTATTATGAAGAGATCAAAGCAAGCAAAGAAGTTGCCAAAGTATCAATTATCGGAAAAGGATTATTAAACCACTATGGAATGGCAGCTCGTATGTTTAACGCTTTATATAAAGCAGATGTAAACATTCGAATGATCTCTACATCTGAGATCCGTGTTACAGTGCTTGTAAACCAGGAAGATATGGTGAAAGCAATGAATGCAGCACATGAAGAATTTGAGATGTAAATTTTAATTTGCTGGTTTGATGACGGAAATTATTGGTGGAATATTATAAAAAGGGTTATCTGTCTGCGACGCGCTCTCGCTCGACTCACACGCAGCTGTACTAAGCTCCTGAATGGTCTAACGACCATCCACTCACTAAGTGCAGGCGTGTTCCTACGGTCTCAGACAGATAACCCTTTTTATAATATTTAAATAATTTACGTAATCGAAACCACTACCGAATGTGTATGGAGAATGATCTTGGATGTAAATTAGTTTTTTCAAGACAGAAGATAAGTGTTTATTATACTCTTAAACATCCCAACAAATCGGTGTTCGTAAGTTTTTTTCATCTTCCGTCAATGAATACAAAAATCATCAACCAATACCGTTTAACATACACACTGTGTAGTGATTTGAATAGCGTTCCGTTGTATGAGTCAGAAAGAAGATAAGAAGAAATATTTATAAGAAAAAACGCTTTCAAAAATGTGGAGTGTCACCCTTTATTCTTATAAATATTTCTTCTCTTGTTCTTTCTGACTCATACATGCAACACTATCAACAAATCACAATTTTATCTTGGTGTTAATTCTACATACATATCTTTGTACTGTCTTGCACTTGTCTCCCATGATACATCTTTATTCATATCACGGATCACCATATCATCCCAGCTTGCTCTATTCTCAAAGTAGCATGTCTTTGCTCTATTGATCGTATCATACAGAAGTCCGCTTTCATATCGATCAAATGTAAATCCGTTACCTGTATTATCAAACATGTTATATGGCCAAACAGTATCTCTAAGTCCTCCTGTCTCTCTGACAATTGGAATCGCACCATATCTCATAGCAATCAATTGTGTTAGTCCGCATGGCTCGAATCTTGATGGAACTAAAAGTGCATCACATCCAGAATAGATATTGTGGGCAACATTTTCATCGTAAGCAATATAGGCACAAAAACTTCCTTTATATTGATTCTCGTAAGAACGGAAAGCTTCTTCATACCAGGAATCACCTGTACCAAGAACAACTACCTGCGTATTTCCATCCATAACGCCTGGAATTACGTCATTGACCAGATCAAGTCCTTTTTGGTTCGTAAGACGAGAAATCAATCCGATCACCATCTTGTGTTCGTCGACCTCTAATCCTAAAGATTCCTGTAGTGCTTTCTTATTCTTCTTTTTATTTTCGATTACTGTCTTTGCATCATAATTTGCTTTTAACAACTTGTCTGTAGATGGATTCCAGATGTTGATATCAATACCATTTACAATTCCTCTGATCTTATTCTGGTGATATCTTAAGTGCTCTGCAAGTCCTTCTCCATATTCTTCTGTCTGAATCTCCCAGGCGTAAGTGTTACTTACCGTTGTCACTTTATCGGCATATACGATACCGCCTTTAAGCAAGTTTGCATCTTTATATGCCTCCATCTTATCCGGAACGAAATAGTATTCCGGAAGTCCGGTAATTTCGCGAACAGATTTCGTATCCCATACCCCCTGGAATTTCAGATTGTGGATCGTCATGACCGTCTTCATATCGCGGAAGAATTCTCCGCCGCGGAACCGGTCCTTTAAATAGACTGGGATCAGTCCCGTCTGCCAGTCATGGCAGTGAATAATGTCCGGGCGGAAATCGATTACCGGAAGTACGGAAAGCACTGCCTTGGAGAAGAATGCAAATTTCTCCAGATCCCACGGAGCACTGTCATATGGCTTCGGTCCACTGAAATAATACTCATTATCTATAAAGTAGAACTTAATGCCATCATACTCCATCTGAAGAATACCTACATAACAGTTCTTGTATCCAAGATCCATGTAGAAGTGTGTGACATATTCCATTTTATCTTTCCATTCCTGCTTCATGCAGGCATATTTCGGTAAGATCACGCGAATATCAAAATAACGTTTATCAAAGCATTTCGGCAGTGAGCCGGCTACATCAGCCAATCCTCCGGTCTTAATAAAAGGCACTGCCTCTGATGTTGCAAAAAGAATTCTTTTCATTCAAAAAACCCTCCTTAGTAATAGCAAATAGCGTTACTGCCACTTAATGCCAGTAACCTGCTTCTGTCTTTTATTATACCCCAAATTCGGCTCATTGGAAAGAACGATTTTTATATTCCAGTCTGATTTTGTCAGCAATCAGTGCAATAAACTCGGAATTGGTAGGTTTTCCTTTCCCATTGCTCACTGTATAGCCAAACAGCTGGTCAATGGTATCCATTTTTCCACGGCTCCATGCAACTTCAATGGCATGTCGGATAGCCCGCTCCACGCGGCTTGGCGTTGTCTGATGGCGTTTGGCTATGGTTGGGTATAAAATTTTTGTAATAGAATTCAGCATTTCCATGTCATTTACGGATAAAATAATAGCATCCCGCAGATACTGATAACCTTTAATATGTGCAGGTACTCCGATTTCATGTATGATATCTGTCACATCCGTTTCCAGATTTCCTGAATTGTAAGTATTTTCCTCTTCCTTTTGTCTTGGACGGTTCATTTCCCTGACGCGTCTCTCTCCCGCCCGGCGGATGTGTTTGATTCGGTTCAGCAGCATTTTGTTGTCAAAAGGCTTCAGCATAAAATAATCTGCTCCAAGATCAAAAGCGTCCTCTGTGATCCGCTCCTGTCCCACTGCCGAAACCACAATAAATGACGGCACTTTTTTCAAATTTTCATCGTGACTGAAGCGCTCCATCACTGAAAGTCCGTCTACTTTTGGCATGATAATATCCAGTACAACCACGTCAGGCTGTTTTTCCTTTATGATGTTACAGATTTCTTCTCCATTATGTGCTTTTCCAACCAGTTTCAGTTCTTCGTCCTGATCAATGATCTTACTCAGTACCTCCACCATTTTCTCATTATCGTCCGCAATTGCCACATTCAATTTTTCCATGAGGCCATTCTCCTTCTACTATTTTGAAAATTCTCCGGCAATCCACAGCCGGAAAGTTGCTATATTTCTGATATCAGGAAGCAAACGCGTTTTTCTTCCCAATATCTTCCTATCACCTGTACAAAACAGCAGGGCCCTGTTTGCTCTTGCACATTTTTCAGAAAAATTTTCCTTTGCTGTAACAACGTCTATTATAGTGGAACTGCCATGGGGAAATCAAGCCGAAACTGCCGTTTTTACTGCATTTTCGTTCGATTAGTTTCGAGCTTTTTTGCGTCTTTTAACGACAATAATTTCATTTTTTCTGAGGGGATTTTTATATTAAGACAGCGTTTTACACCGCCTCTCAATTTAACACAGTTTATTTTTTTCGCGTTTTATGATTGAAAGATATGGAACAGGTTCATAAAAATACAAGAGTGAAATCATGATTTTTCTCCATACTAGTACAGTGAAAATTAAGTTTCTGCTATATTGACACAGTATATGAAAAATCAGACAAGTCACTATAGCGGTTACTTAATATTTGCTGTACCAGCACAGTGAAAAACAAAAGAAAAGGATGTGAAAACATGTACCAGAAACGAAAATACAAACATTTTATCCTGCTCTGTCTTGTCCTTGACCTTCTGACAATGGTATTTCTGGGATATCGTTATCTGGACCGGAAAATTCCGGATGAAATACACATTGACAAAAATTCAGGACTTGACCTTTCCCAGATTTCCAATCTTCCTTTTGTATCTTTCGGAGATACAATCACTACTTCCGGGGAAGGCAGCTACCAACTGCCTTGCAGACTTTTTGGAAAAATAGCTTTCAAGAATATTAAAGTGAAACCAACAGAGGCAGACACCATTCTGGTCAGTGGCAGCACAGTGGGGATTTACATGGAAACAGACGGAGTTCTTGTGATCGACACCGGAGAAATCCTTTCTAAAAATGGGCAGATGCAGGATCCGGCAAAAAATATTTTAAAGCCTGGCGATTATATTGTTGCACTAAATGAGCAGAAAATATCCTGCAAGCAGGATTTAATTAACGATCTGGAAACTATTGATGGAAAGCCTGTTACGGTAAGCGTGCGAAGAAATAACAGTACCATTCCGGTCTCTCTCTCCCCGGCACAGGATGCTTCCGGAAAGTACAAGCTTGGAATCTGGGTCCGGGATGACACCCAGGGAATCGGAACCCTTACCTATGTAACAAAAGACGGAAATTTCGGTGCTCTTGGCCATGGAATCAGCGATATCGACACAGGAAATCTTTTGTCAATAAAGGGAGGAAATCTTTACTGTGCCCAGATTCTCGGAGTGCAAAAAGGGGAAAAAGGAAGTCCCGGAGAACTTTCCGGGCTGATCCGTTACAGAAATGACAATGTGATCGGACAGATTCGTGTAAATAGTTCAAATGGAATTTACGGCAGTTTCACCAACAGTTCTGGCAATAATATTACAGAGCTCCAGGCCGCAGCTTCTGCTTCAGATGATACGGTCAATGCTTCTGAAAGCTTTAACCAGTCCAAAACTTCTTTCTGGGATTTTGCAGACAGTTTTTCCGGAAATGATTCTCTGCCAATTTCCCTCCGCCAGATGAAAATCGGCTACAAACAGGAAGTACAGACCGGTCCGGCTTCCATTCTGTGTGATGTAGGTAATGGAGTAAAAGAATACGATGCAGAAATCACCAGAATCGACATGAACCACGAGGACACTAACAAAAGTTTCATCATCCATATCACCGATCAGCGGCTTCTTAACACCACCGGCGGCATTGTCCAGGGGATGAGCGGAAGCCCGATTTTACAGAACGGAAAGCTGATCGGAGCGGTTACCCATGTGTTTGTACAGGATTC
>ENA-OPDH01002541-OPDH01002541.1-human-gut-metagenome-genome-assembly--contig:-NODE-2541-length-11745-cov-2.920787_pt1 | contig 11745 bp, 8 predicted proteins | sample MGYA00241260_ERZ501500 | MGnify/ENA primary metagenome ERZ501500 (study PRJEB25962, sample SAMEA2042519) | human gut metagenome | biome: human gut; feature: human-associated habitat; material: faeces...
CCTAGGGCGGGAATCGTGTTCAGCAATGGCTTCCACGATTCCTGAGTTTCGTCTCCATTGCACAAAAAATTGAATTTGAACACAATTTATTTTCCGCCCGGCTGACATTCTACAAGTCATACTTTTCCGCCAAACTATAAATGGGGAGTAGAAAAGCCTGCTCTTTGAGATTGCATCTCAAAGTTGCAGGCTTTTGCTGCGATTTTCGATACATTTATATGTAGAAAACCATTTCTTTATTCAATTATCTTTCTCAGGATGTTCTTTTTTGTATAACTCTTTCATTCGATTAATTTCTTCTACAGTATATTCTTCTACCTCTGTTTTTGTCACTCTCTTAATATGTTGTCTTTTCAGGCGTAAGTATACATATTCCCGGAAGAGGGTGTAGAGTACGGATACCAGCGGGATGAATATGAGCATTCCTATGATTCCCAGAAGGTTGCCGCCGATGGTGACTGCGGCGAGGACCCAAATGGAGGGAAGCCCTACGGAGCTGCCGACTACGTGTGGGTAGATCAGGTTACCTTCGATCTGCTGGAGGATCAGAAATACAAGGATGAAAAGGATTGCCTGTTTCGGGCTCACCATGAAGATCAGGAGGCCGCCAAGTACGCAGCCGATGAAGGCTCCAAAGATTGGGATCAGGGCTGTGAAGGATATGATGATTCCAATCAGCAGTGCATACGGCATTTTCAGTATACTTAATGTAATTACAAACATACTTCCGAGGATGACTGCTTCCAGGCACTGTCCGGTAAGGAAGTTTGCGAAGGTACGGTAGGTCAGGGAACAGACTTCAAGAATCACTTCTGCTTTTCGTTTTGGAATAAACGCGAAAAACACTTTTCTCACCTGCACATGCAGTTTTTCTTTCTGGAAAAGAATATAGCAGGCAAAGGAAAAGGCAATAAAAAATGTAGTAACTCCACTGACGATGGATCCAACTGCTGTCATCGTTGTATTCATAAAATTTCCCGCACCATTTCCGAGAATACTCATCCCCCACTGGATTGCCTTATTCGGATTGAACTCCACCTGGTTCACAAGATCCATGATTTCCCGGTTATTGTGCGTAAATTCCCGTACCCAGCTCTGCATCTGCGGAATAAAATCTGCAATACTGTTCATCAGACTTCCAATTGTTGCCGTAAGCTGCGGAATCAGACCGAACATAACAAGCACAATCACCCCCACTACCAGTACGATCGTAAGAAGAAGACTGATCGGTCTTGCAAGCTTTCCTGCCGCCTTACTTCCTTTCTCTTTTGCCTTTCCAAATAATTTTTTCTCCAGAAAGCTCATCGGCACATTGATCACAAACGCAATCGCACCGCCAAGAGCGAAGGGGAAAATAATTCCCCATACCGCCTTGATCACGCCGAGAACCACATCAAATTTCCACAATGCAACTACGATCAGCGCTGTAAATACGATCAGTTCCCGGATTTTTTTTATAGATAATTTACTAAAATCCACTATTTTCTCCATTCTACTACAATATATTTATGGTTAATCCCCTTACAACCAGTAAGCATTTTCCCATATTGTTACTCAGATAATTTTCCACGTACCCACTTCAGAAGCTGTATGATTGGAAAACAGGCAAATGCATACAGGTAGACAGTCCCAAGCTGTTCAAAGTTCAATGTTTCTACTTTGAACACCTGATGCAGCCCCGGAATTGTAAGTACAGCCGTGATCAGAATTGCGCCCAGTGCAAATGCGCCCTGCATCCATTTATTATTGAAAAACCGTTTGGTAAAAATCACCGGATGATCTGATTTACAGTTATATCCGTGAAACAGCCGTGCAAGACAGAGCGTTCCAAATGCATAAGTACTTCCAAGAAGTGCACCGTCCTGATGATATCCTGTCAGAAAACTGATCATCGTCATTACACCGATCACCAGTCCTTCCAGACCAATCTTTGACAGGAAATCTTTTGTCAGGATCGACTCGTCTGCCGGTCTTGGCTTCTCATTCATCACATCACTGGTATGCGGTTCTACTCCCAGTGCAATTGCCGGGAGACTATCAGTCAGCAGGTTGATAAAAAGCAGATGAACCGGTGCAAACGGAACCGGGAGTCCTGCGATCGATGCATATAAAACAGCGAGAATTGCACCGAAGTTTCCCGATAACAGAAACTGGATCGCATACTTGATATTACGGTATAAGTTTCGTCCGTTTTCCACTGCTTTTACAATTGTGGCAAAATTATCGTCTGTAAGTACCATCGCCGCTGCATCTTTGGCAACTTCTGTTCCGGTTACTCCCATTGCAACACCTATATCTGCCTGCTTAAGAGCCGGTGCATCGTTGACACCGTCGCCGGTCATCGATACAATATTTCCGCGCTCTTGCCATGCACGGACAATCCGGATCTTATGTTCCGGCGAAACCCTCGCATACACAGAGATTCCTTCTACAAAATCCTGCAGCTCCTCGTCCGACATATCTTCAATTACTGCTCCCTCGCAGGCCTCCGATTCTTCTTTTAAGATGCCGATTCTCTTTGCAATAGCCGCTGCAGTAATCTTATGGTCACCGGTGATCATGATCGGACGGATTCCCGCACGTCTGCACTCCTCCACCGCAAGTCTCGATTCTTCTCTCGGCGGATCCATCATTGCGATCAGACCGATAAATATCAGCTGGTCCTCATCCTCCGTACCGATCTCTTTCTCTTCCTGCATCTGCTTATATGCAAATGCAAGAACCCTTAAGCCTTCTCTGGAAAATTGCATGTTCTGGACGGCAATGTCCTCCCGGTCGGAATCTGTCATCCTCCTTACAGTATTCCCAACCCGTATTCTGTCCATACGCTCCAACAGGACATCTACCGCACCTTTTACGATCATCCGGTTCTCATCATCAATTCTGTGAAGTGTTGACATCATCTTACGGTCACTGTCAAAGGGAAGCTCTCCTTCCCTTGGATAAAGCTTTCTTACACCAGCAGCCTCGATTCCGTACCGGCTGCCCAGATTGATCAATGCCGTTTCCGTCGGATCTCCGATCTCCACTCCATTTTCGTTTGTTGAATCATTACATAAAATGCTGTAGTCCAAAAGACATCTCTGCGCCGGATCTGCTACATCAATTGCATCTGCTGTGATTCTTTTTCCATCAATATAATAATCTTCTACTGTCATTTTATTCTGTGTGAGTGTTCCGGTCTTATCCGAACAGATAACAGATACGCTTCCAAGACCTTCCACAGCCTGAAGCTTACGAATGATCGCGTGCTCCTTTGCCATCTTCTGTGTTCCGAAAGAAAGGACGATCGTCACGATGGAGCTTAAAGCTTCCGGAATCGCTGCGACTGCAAGTGCTACTGCAAACATAAATGCACTGCTGATCTTCTCACCGCGGAATACACTGATCGCAAACAGAATTCCGCAAAATATCAGGATCAGAATGGAAAGCTTCTTTCCAAAATCATCCAGATTCGCCTGAAGTGGCGTCTGTTTTTCCGAAGTCGATTTCAGAAGTCCCGCAATCTTTCCAACCTCTGTCTGCATTCCTACATTCGTTACAACCGCTCTGCCACGCCCATATGTGACAAAGCTTCCGGAAAACAGCATATTTGTCCGATCACCAAGCGGTGCTTCTTCCAAAATAATGTCCATACTCTTTTCAACCGCAAGACTTTCTCCGGTAAGGGCACTTTCATCGACCTTAAGACTTGCATTTTCAATCAATCTTCCATCGGCCGGGATCATATCACCTGCTTCAAGAAGGATCACATCTCCTACAACCAGTTCTCTTGCCGGGAGCTGTACCGCCACACCATCACGTAATACCTTTGCCTCCGGTCCGGAAAGCTTCTTTAAGCTCTGCAGGGACTGCTCAGCCTTTACTGTCTGCACAGTTCCCAAAATCGCATTGATCGTAATAACGATCACGATAACTGCTGCACTTTCCACATCTCCAAGCATACCGGATATTACTGCCGATGCGATCAGGATCAGCACCAGAAAATCCTTATACTGTTCAAAGAAGATCTGCAAAATACTTTTTTTCTTTCCTTCTGCAAGCTCATTCCATCCGCACTTCTCTCTGGACCGTCTGACCTGTTCATCGGTAAGCCCTGATTCCCTGCTTTCCACACGCTCGAGAACTTCTTCTGCTGTCTGCTGATAAATTTCTTTCATTACCTTTGCCTCCTTTTTTGCAAATATTCACCAACTGTAATTTTTTTATGCAATAAAGGATTTTTTTGATAAAAGGATATAAAAAAAGAAACCCTTATTGCACAACAAAAAATGCAATAAAAGTCTCACCATTTCCCTGCAGCGCCGGATGTTTCCACCGTACTGACGACACTGCAAACGCAGATTTCCAAACGTAGGTTACTCCCCTTTATCAGTTTTAATAGTATAACAGGATCGGTACCTCTGTCAAGATACTTTATAAATCACACCTTGCAAATATGATACTCCGGTAACAGAAAAACTCCCATTTTTTGAATGGAAGTTTTTCTGTTACCCTGAAAGTATTATAGGCCTGCAGCCGTTTTATTACCTTTTAAGATTTATTACTCTGATCAGCCACAATATTTCCCTGTACAACTCTTCCCTGGTCTTTTCCTTTTCTCAGTCCTCGAACTACCTGCACATTTCCAAGAATCAGATAATCCATTTCTCTCTTAGTGATTTTCGCAAAATTTTTCTTTGAAACAAAATAGAAGGTAACTCCCATCAACACCCACACGATCAGTGCTGCAAAGGACTGTGGAGCCATGAATGCAGGAGAACCGGGCACGATCAGAAGCAGCAATATTACAACAGAGATCACACAGCCGCCCATTGCTACTGCCGGATGGATTTTATTTGTATCTGTATCATCGCCATATTTTTTCAGAAGAATATAAGCACCTGCACAGGTAAAGAAATATCCGAACGCAGTACCTACGGAACACATATCTACAACCCAGCCGATCACTTCTCTGCCGAAAAATGGGCAGATACAGCAGATGATCATGGTAAACCCAACACATATGGACGGAGTTTTATGCTCCGGATGAACCTTTTCAAAAGCTGACGGAAGCATTTTTGCTCTTGCCATACCAAATAAAAGACGGCTGGATGTCATAAAGAATCCGTTCATACCGGTAAAAATCCCCATGCACACTGCCAGTGCCACAAAGCACACACCAACTTTTCCCATTGCAAGATCAAGAACTGCACCTGTATGCCATTTTACAAGAGTTCCATTCGCATCTGTCATAGTCAGAACCTGCTGCCAGGGAACAACACAATCTGTCACCAGTGCCATTGCACCATAGATCAAAGCACCTACGATCAATGCTGAAATGATCAGCATTTTGCACTTCTGTGGTGGAAAATCATATTCTTCTGCCGCCTGTGGAATACAGTCAAATCCTACATAAAGGAACGGAGCCAATGCCAGGATAGATACAAAACCGCTTCCAAGAGACTTGCCTTCGGCTCCGTATGCCGGCTGCAAGTTTGAAGCATCAAAATGTCCTGTTGCGATCACACCAATGACTGATACAACAACCGCTGCACACATGATAAGGACCATCGCAAGCTGAAGATTTCCTACAGATTTCGCACCTTTGTAATTCATGATCCCGAAAAGTATGATAAAGAACAGGGATAATCCGACTTCACCCATATATACATCATATCCTGCAATTGTATACAGGTAACCTCTGTTAAAGACTCCAGGAAAAATATAGGATGCCAATACCGGAAGTGCCGTTGCATTCAAAGCTACAATAGACAGATATCCAAGCGACAGCATCCATCCGCATATGTACGAAGCAGTTCTTCCAAAGCCTTTATATGCATAGGCAAATTCACCACCCGCTACCGGGAATTTTGCGATCATATAAGAATAGCTGTAGCCTACCACGATCATTAAAAGACCGCCTGCCAGAAATCCCAGAAACAGCGGGAGCGGTCCACCTGCACGTTCTGTCCAGAGACCACCCTGTATAAAACATCCCCATCCAATGATGGAACCGACTGCAACTGCCCAGATCGAACCAGGTCCCATGGATTTTTTTAATTTTGTTCTTTTATTTCTTTCACCCATATATATCCTCCTGCTTCATCAATCATATCATTCATCATCATCTTCTCTGGTTTCTTCACTGATCGTATATGCCTCACTGATATCGGAAACAAAAATTTTTCCATCACCATAATGTCCATACTGCCCACTCTTTGCACTGTTAATGATAATATCTACAACCTCATCTTTTTCTTTGTCCCCAACAGTAATATACAGCATGTTTTTTGCCATTTCTTGATAAAGGACATCCCCTACTTGAATTCCTTTTTCCTTACCTCTTCCTGAAATTGCCCATTTTGAAAAAGCAAAATATCCTTCCTGCTCCAGTGCTTTGATGACATCCATGACTTTTTCAGGTCTTACGATTGCTGTGATCAGTTTCATAATCCTTCATCTCCCATCCATAAATACAAAAAGAGCCCAGATACCAAAGTATCCGGACTCCATCGTCTCTTTTTATATTATCATTATTTTTTTCAATATTCAATCAAAATCTTTCACTTACCGTCCAGATATCGATACATCTCATCCAGCATCTCGTCTGTGATCTCTACCGGATTGTTATAAAGGTTCGGGTGTCTGCTGATGCGAACCAGCTCTGCAATCTGATCATCATTAAGCTCCAGATCCTTCAGATCACACCGCAATCCCATTTTTTTCTTTAATTCAAGAACTGCATCCGCCATCTCTTCTGCATCTTTGAATCCAATCCTTCTGGCAAATTCCTCTACACGTTCACCACCTTCGCCTTTTGCATTGATTCTTATAAAATAATCCAGGGTCAGGCCACACGCCTCGCCATGCGGGATGTGATAAATATTGGTCAATGGAAATGAACACGCATGGGACGAAGTAGTTTTCGGTAAAGTAAACGCCAATCCTGCGATCAAAGATGCTTCGCACATTTTCTCCCTTGCTTCCTCATCATCTGGCTTCCTGTATGCTCTGTAAACATATTTGAATACCAGTTCTGCTGCATGCATCGCAAGTACATCACAGATCGGCTGATGACCTTTGCTCCAATAGCCTTCGATCGCATGGGAAAGAACATCAATTCCTGTTCCTGCCGTAACCTGCGGTGGCATTGTATAAGTAAGTTCCGGATCAATGATAGCTGCTGCCGGATAAAATCCCTCTGATACGATCGGCGCTTTTTTTCCATTTGCATGATCCGAAAGAACTGATACACAGGTCACTTCACTTCCTGTTCCTGCAGTCGTAGGAACTGCGATCAGTGGAAGATGTTTCTCCGGCATTGCTACTCCGATTCCATGATACTTACGGATAGAATCCGAAGTCAGAGCTACACTGGCAGCTGCTTTGGCACAATCCATGGGACTGCCTCCACCCAGTGCTACCACAAATCCGATATTTTTCTGCCGGATCACTTCCGCACAGGCATCTACCTCTGCAACGTCCGGGTTTGGAGAAACATCTCCAAAAGAAGCAACGATCATTCCTTCTGACTCTTTTATGACCTTTTCGGCAAGACCGCTTTTAAAGAAAAACGGTCCTGCCACCAGAAGGCCTCTTTCGCAGCCAAGCTCTCTGGCTATTTCTTTGATTTCTTTTACTCTGCCTTTGCCGAAATGAATTTTTACCGGCTGTAGATAATCCCAGTTCATAGGCTACCTCCTGCTTTATCAGTCACAAAATTTTTCATCGACCATTGTAAGCACTTCATCAAGGATCGGGAGATACTCTTCCAGCTCCTCTTTCGTGATGATCAGTGGCGGACAGATTTCAATAAAGTTCTCACGTCCGAAGGTTGCAAAGCCACGTTTTTTTAATTCTGCAAATATCCACGGCATTACCGGTCCGGGTACGCCGTATTCCTGCATCGGTTCTCTGGTTTCTTTATTCTTGACTACTTCAAGTGCACCGAACAAACCGATACATCTTGCTTCACCAATACATTTATGCTTCTTTACCATCTCATCCATAAACGGAGCAACGATCTCGTGCATCTCAGCTACATGGCCCTCGATGTCGTGTTCTCTATAATATTTCATTGCTGCTACACCAGCCGCACATGCAAGTGTATGTCCACTGTAAGTAAGTCCGCACTGAAGAACATTTTCCTCAAAATACTCCGCAACCTTTTTACTTACAATACATCCGCCCAGCTGTACATAACCACAGGTAACACCTTTTGCAAATGTAATGATATCCGGTTTCATGTCGAAATTCATAAATGCAAACATTTTTCCTGTACGGTAAAATCCTGCCATAACCTCATCACAGATCAAAAGGATTCCATATTTGTCACAAAGTGCACGAACACCTTCCATATATCCGTCTGGAGGAAGAATGACACCGTTTGCACCTACTATAGACTCCATCAGGATCGCTGCCACATTTCCGGGGCCTTCATATCTGAGCTGCAGATCCAGCGCATCCAGATATTTCTTCGTTACCTCTGCATCATCAACTCCTTTTGTATATCCGTCACGATACATCTGAGGGTTCATAAAGTGTACGAACCCATTTGCACCACCGATCTCTGCTGCATATCTTCTCCAGTCACCGGAAGCATTGGATGCTCCAAGTGTAGCTCCATGATAGCTTCTGTAGCAGGAAAAGATCTTGGTTCTTCCGGTTACCATACGTGCCATTTTTATAGCATTCTCATTGGATTCTGCTCCACCATTTGTGAAGAAAACTCTCTTGTATGTATCTGCTCCTGCTGCTTCTACAAGCATTTTTGCCAGCATGCTCTTAGGCTCGGATGCATATGCCGGTGCCATGAAGCACATCTTATCAGCCTGTTCCTTGATCGCTTCAACGATCTCCGGAAGCTCATGTCCGAGGTTGGAACACACCAGAAGTGAAGCCATATCTGCATATTTTTTTCCATCATAATCGTAAAAATAAATTCCCTCGGCTCTTTCTACCGGCAAAGTATCTGCTCCTGATCTTGCCCATGACTGCATCACATAATCTTTGTGCATCTGTGCTACTTCTTTTCCTGTTAAACTCATAATAACTTCCTCCTCTTTATCTGTAATTCAGTTTTAAATATTGTTCATTTTTGCGGTAAACAAACTTATTATTTGTTGTAGAATAAGAAAAGCGCCCGGCCCACATTCATTTGTGAACCAGACGCCTTTGTCTTATCTGAGTCATATATTACTCTCGACACTGGCTGTCTGCAATAGACATCTATCCAATTATTTTTGTGCTGCAGCACAATCGTTATTATTCTGCTGCCGCATTTTCCTTTTACATTTCATTCATCTGATATAACAGGAAACCCAGCCTCAGCTGAAAACGCACATCAAAATCAGAAAGATTTTTCCCCAGTATCTCAGCAACCCTTCCAAGCTTATAATTAATTGTATTTCGATGTACGATCAATTCCTGTGACGCACTTTTGACACTGCAGTCGTTAGCCAGGTAGCACTGAAGTACTCTGACCAGATCTGAGTGGTTCATCTCATCATATTCATACAATGGAGCTACTGTATCTGCCAGATATTCCGATATTGCTTCTTTATCTGTAAGTGTGAGCAGTACCCTGTAAATCCCAAGATCTTTGTAAAAAATAATCTTTCCGCCATCTGTGCTTTGCTCGCCCGGAACCTGACAGCCACATAATAGATCAGACATTTTTTCCGCAAACTGATAGCTCTTATAAATCTGCCTGATCCCGGAAATCTGCTTACTTACACTTACAAAAATCTGTTCCTTCTGACATACCATCCTGCATAGTATCTGAAAAATCCTCTCTGTAGTTTTTCTGCATGTTTCATCAGAATAATCACACAAAACCAGAAGAATCTGCTTATCCTGGGCACAACACAAAATCCCATTATAATTACAGCGGATATGACTGCTCAGTTTAGATAAAATCTGCTCTAGCCTTGTTCCTGTTACACGATCATTGTCTTCCAGAACACACACATTCACAACCGTATATGCACTGTCTGTAAAATACCCTTTTCTCATCAGTGCCGAAACATACAGTTCTTCCTGGGACGGACATAAAAAGGCATTGTTCAGTGCCGTCGCAACCTCAATTGCGTTCTGCTGCTCTTTTGTTATTGCAAAACATATGATCCGCATGATTTCAGCCATTCGAACCCTCCACGGTACTTCAAATACCGGGAATCCCTTTTCATTTGCAAAATCAATAACATCCTGTCCGATCTCACTGATATAAGGCCCTATATTGATCACGATTCCACTGGCTTTGTTTCGCCATACTTCCTTTACCAGACGAAGAAGAGTCAGATTTTCATTCAATCCTAATCCAGTTGTAAAAGTAAGCTCCTGTCCCTGCAGAAATGCAGAAATCGTGTCGCTGTCTACCATATGCGTCCATGACACTTCATGATCCAGTCCTGTCTCACCTGCTACCAGCTTCATCTCCAGATGCTGTACCTGTTTTATGATCTCACGCAATGTTACTGCCATATTTATACACCTTTCTCCACCGCAGCTTCCTGTGATCAACTGCATCAGACGATCAAAGATACTCCAGATATCAGAAGCAATATATAAGTCAAATTCAGAAATACCTTCTGAGATACTTTACATACCAGCTTTTTACCTAACCATGTAGCTATAAGTAATGGCAAGATACTGATACAGATCAGTCGAATATCTGCCATTCCAACCAGGCCGCTCCTGAACTGGGTAACCATCAGAAAAAAATTCAGCACCACCCATACAGGGGCCACTGTCGCACGAAATTCTTCTTTTTCTTTCAGTACCTGTGTTGCATAGATCACAAGTAAAGCCCCTCCTGATACAAACATACCATGAATTATCCCTGCCAGGATCAGAACTATCCACAAAATGAGATCCGGAAGTTTTTTCTCTGTATGGATGCACAGATTCTTTAATGCAACTACGACGATTATGATTCCATATATTGTCAGAAGAATATTTTCAGATTTCACGATCCGGCAGATCTGTATCCCTGCAAACATTCCAAACAACATGACCGCAGACATCTTAAGCAATTCTTTCCAGTTTATATGTCGATATCCGGTCACTGCGATCATCAGTCCGGACAGCCAGGCCATAACATTCAGGACCACCTTTGCATGATCCAGCCCAAGCAAATAAACGGAAGGCGGCATCGCCAATACCGTACCGGCAAACCCTGTGATAGCCTGAATAACATTAGAAACAAACAATACAAGCAAAAATAACAATTCTTTCATAGAGCATTCTTCCTTTTCTGTATTATCTGTTTACCGCACACTCTTTATCACTGCTGATAAAAATAAAAAGACGCTTTGCGATAATGACTGCAAAACGTCTTTGTTTTTCTACACACTCAATTTTAGCACGCTAAAAGGCAAAAGTCAACAGTTGCCTTTATCCATTACCTTGACACATTCTTTTGTATTATTATTTTTTGCTATTTTTCTTAATGACAGCTATGGCTTCCACATCCATGCTCGCCACATGTATGTCCTTCCCCGTGGCTCTGCTCATGATGAGAACACTTAACATCCGGATTATAATCGAGTGTTTCATTGATAAAAGCTTCTACTGCTTCATCCGCATCTCCGGAAACTCCTCCGAAAAGCTTGATGCCTGCTGCCGCTAACGCTGTCTGTGCGCCGCCTCCGATTCCGCCACAGATCAAAACATCTGCATTCAATGCATTAAGAACTCCTGCCAATGCGCCATGTCCGCTTCCATTCGTATCTACTACTTCTGAATGTACTACTTTTCCTTCCT
>ENA-OPDH01002545-OPDH01002545.1-human-gut-metagenome-genome-assembly--contig:-NODE-2545-length-11728-cov-6.934892_pt1 | contig 11728 bp, 10 predicted proteins | sample MGYA00241260_ERZ501500 | MGnify/ENA primary metagenome ERZ501500 (study PRJEB25962, sample SAMEA2042519) | human gut metagenome | biome: human gut; feature: human-associated habitat; material: faeces...
GAACAAAGTTTAAAGATATTATAAAATTGTATCAATTTGATCAGGAATTATCTGCTTTGATTTTTTCAATGATTTCTAAGATTGAGGTTGCTTTGAGAGTGCGATTGGTGGAATCATTACTTGTGCACGGAGAACCACTTGTTTTGCAAGATTCATCAATTTTCAAAGAGAAAAAACGATATTGGCAGAATATGTCTACTGTAGCATCAGAAATTGCTCGATCTAATGATGTGTTTATAAAACATAATTTTGATAATCATGATGGAGAGGTGCCTGTATGGGCAGCTGTTGAAGTTCTTTCATTTGGTACGCTATCGAAGATAATTAAGAATTTGAAAACAGGCACTGGAAGTTCATATTCTATCTTGGCGTTAAACTACCAGTATAAATCAAAAAAAGGAAATTTGGTAAAACCATCACAGAAAATGCTTGCTTCATGGATACAGAGCGTTTCAGTATTGCGCAATATGTGTGCTCATAATTCCAGAATTTATAATCGCACAATACATACGACACCGGAAATTCTGGATGTAGATAAGGTTGTGCCATCGCCAGCACATAATGGTTTGTATCAAATCTTACTGGCGATGAAGTATCTGCGCTCATCCGATGAGGAGTGGGTGACATTTGTAGCTGCTTTCGATAAGCTGATTCAAAATAATATTGATGTAGTCAGTCTTACAGCAATGAATCTTCCGGCGGATTGGAAGGCACACTTAAGTGTATAAATGCAGCAGGAAGGCATAAAATAGTAAAGCAGACCTACCCAAGCTTTTTTGCTCAAACCGGTTAGGCCTTCGGCGGAGTGTTACGATAAGCACTTCGCCATTTTTATTTTGATGAAGAACATTCACCTTTTATATATGATTGCACAATTTGAACGGAAAAAGCCGCATGATCATGTGCGAAAATGAAAGTGAAACTTATTAGATGATATAATTGTTATATCGGCTAAAAAATAGCGCAGTGGGCAAAAGGAATGGCGTTTTTGCCGATGGTGTGATATACTAATTAGTAGATTGATACGTTTTGGATATGGGTTATGATTTGTGATGGAGGATTGTAGATGAGATACCTTTTAGTTACTGATATAGCAAAAAAATGGAATATATCAGAGCGCAGTGTTAGAAATTACTGTGCCCAAGGGCGTGTGAACGGTGCGTTTCTTACTGGTAAGACATGGAATATTCCAGAAAGCGCAGAGAAACCAGAGCGCACTAACAAAAGAAAGGAAGAACCGATTACTCTGTTGGATATTCTGAAAGAGCAGAAGGTAAGTAAATACTCCGGTGGAATTTATCATAAGACACAGATTGATTTGACCTATAACTCTAACCATATGGAGGGAAGCCGTCTGACACACGATCAAACCAGATATATCTTTGAAACCAATACTATTGGCGTAGAAAAAGAGGTGCTGAATGTGGATGATGTGATTGAAACGGCAAATCACTTTCGTTGTATCGACATGATTATTGATCATGCAAAAGCAGCTTTGACGGAGAAATTCATCAAAGAACTTCACTTGATTTTGAAGAATGGCACCAGCGATTCCAGAAAAGATTGGTTTGCTGTTGGTGATTATAAGAAACTTCCGAATGAAGTCGGTGGCATGGATACAGCCCTTCCGGAAGAAGTTGCCGATAAAATGAAGGCATTGCTGGCGGAATACAATGCCAAAGAAGAAAAGAATTTTGAGGATATTCTGGACTTTCATGTGAAGTTTGAACGGATTCATCCGTTCCAGGACGGAAACGGTCGTGTGGGCAGATTGACTATGTTTAAAGAGTGTCTAAAATACAATATTGTTCCGTTTATCATTGAGGATAATTTGAAAATGTTCTATTATCGTGGATTGAAGGAATGGGACAACGAAAAAGGATATCTGACAGATACCTGCCTGACCGCGCAGGACAAGTATAAGGCGTATTTGGATTATTTTAGGATTAAGTATTAATAAATGCTTTTAAAGAATGCTTATATGGATTTTGAAAAAATTGAATATTCACAAAAAATCTGGCTGAAGGATACAGGATGAGGAACATTTTGCAACTATGGCACAAGTTTTATTTTCATCGAAATCCTATATTGCTTCGGTGTCATATGATAATGTTCTTTGAAGCACTTATAAAAATGTGTTGTATTCGTAAAATGCAGTTCATCCATAATTTCAGATATAGAAGCGGTCGTTTCAAGCAGGAGAGCAGCCGCTCTTTTCATACAGAAAGTCTGACTGTAATCGAATAGGCATGAATTTGTATATTTCTTAACTATAGAGTTTAAATAATTTCCACTGTAATTTAATAATTGTTCAAGCTCAGAACGTGTAATGCGTCCATTGGTGTCCTCTAAAATGTGACTTATGTGTGTGAAAAGAAGAAAATCATTGTCTGCTTCTACATGGACGGGCGTGAAATGAAAGTGTTCTGGATTGGACAGATAATCAAACAATTCTAAAAGCATTCCTTTGATGACATAAGTAGAACCAAGCTTTGGATACATAATGGCACGAAGTATATTGTCAGTTATGGCGTGGAGAGTATGGTGCCAGTCTTTGTTGTTTAGCGATGGCATAAAATCAAGATATTCCTTTGTGTCAGGATTATCGAGATTATCTGAAAGAAATCTAAGAATAGGGTTATGGCCGGGTCTTTCTATATCCGGAAAATAAACTTTTGGTTCATCTTCTGAAAGCTGTTGGACTAGCTCTTTTGACATTCCGATAAACAAAAGAGTTGCATCGGAAGAAAAAATTTCTTTGTGTACTATATTGTGGTTCATAAGACAACAGCTTCCACTGTGGAACACAAAATCAGTCTTTTCAATCAGCTGATGGATTTCGCCATCCAATACAATAAGAAGCTCGTAAAAATCATGAATATGTGGAGGCCTCATATTAAAATGATTGATTTCCTTTTCTGTTTTAAAGCTGTAAAATGTATTTTCACGTGGTGAAGTCATCAAAAAATTCAGATATTTGTCATCGTTAGCTCTGTTACATGTTTCGAGTGTGAACTGTATTGGTGTAAGTATTTTGATGTATGAATTGATTGTACTGTTTATATTATCCTGTTCTATGATGTTTTTGACAGTATATGATGAGGTCATAATGGTATATTTTTCTCCTTATCCACGAATATGATAAAAACTAACTGATATTTTATCACATATGTTATAGAATTGTAAGCAATAATTTATTAAAGTAACAGTATACAAAACATAAGCGTTTATGAAAAATACAATACAAACTATTATTGTTAACAGGAAAAAGGAGGTTGCATTTATTATGCAGGAAACAGAAAAGAAATACCTGAAATGGTATCAGAAGATAGCGTATGGAGCAGGAGATCTGGCTTCAAATACCAGCTATGGACTTGTATCAAGCTTTGTACTTTTATATTTATCTGATACAATGGGGCTTAACACAGGAATTATTGGAACTTTAATGCTGGTATCGAAATTTCTTGATGGAATTTCAGATGTGATATTTGGAAATTTAATCGATCGCACTAAGTCAAAGCTTGGAAAGGCAAGACCATGGATGCTGTATGCACAGATAGGCGTATCACTTTGTCTGGTGCTGCTGTTTTCAATTCCGGGTGGAATGAGTGAAACTGCACAATATGCGTATTTCTTCGCATTTTATACAGCACTCAATGCTATCTTTTATACAGCAAACGGAATAGCATATTCAGCATTATCAGCCCTTATTACCAGAAACAAGAATGAAAGGGTTCAGCTTGGATCAATACGTTTCATGTTTGCAGTTGCTACAAATATTGTAATGGGATTTGCAGTAACAGGTGCAGTTGATGCCTTTGGCGGTGGAGCTGCAGGATGGCGTATGGTTGCTGTTATATGTGGTGTAATCGGACTTGTTGTCAACACAATAAGCTGCCTGTGTGTTAAGGAGTTACCGGAAGAAGGTAGTGCAGCAGTTGATGATACACAAAAACCGAAGGATGACAAAATAGGTTTTGTTGAGTCTTTGAAGTTACTTATAAGTAACAAATACTATATTTTAATTGTTGCAATTTATATTGTTTATTATTTCATGAGTAATCTTACAACAGGCTCAGCTATTTATTTTATGAAACATGTACTTGGAAATGGTTCATTACTTGGACTGTTCTCAATGATGAAGATGTTCCCTGTAATAATTGCACTTATTTTTACTCCGATTCTTGTAAAGAAGACCGGAAGCATGCAAAAGGTTAATTTCTGGGGATATGTAATCAGTGATATCTTAGGAATATTTCTAATTATTTTTGCGATGCAGAAGAATTTACCGATGATGTTACTTTTTATGTTCCTTAAGGGAACATTTGCCGGAACAATGTCGGGAACATTAAATGCCCTGATTGCTGAAATCAGCGGATATACCTATCGTACGAAAGGGGTACATATTGATGGAATGATGTTTAGCTGTTCATCACTTGGAGTAAAAGTTGGTGGTGGAATTGGTACTGCGGCTGTAGGCTGGCTATTGCATGCAGCAGGATATGCCGGAAAAGCTGCAACTCAGACCGCAGCAGCTACAAATATGATTTTCAGTATGTATATCACAATCCCTGTAATTCTTGGCGTCGTAATTACTATTCTTCTTGGTTTAATGAAGGTGGAAAAGGAAAATAAGAGAATTGACATGGAAAGAGCAGAACAAGCAGACTAACAGATTGAAAGAGGAATGAAGTATGCAGTGTCATAATTTTAATGAGGACTGGACATTTGAAAAAGCTGATCAGGCTGACAGATTAAAAGCCTTTTATGGGAACAGTAATGCAGTTGCTGTTACACTTCCTCACGATGCAATGATTCGTGAAAAAAGAGATAAGGACTGTCCTTCAGGAGCACAGAGTGGATTTTATCCAGGAGGTGTGTATACATATGAAAAAAAATTTATGGCTCAAAATGAGTGGAAAAAGCAGGATGTATTTCTGGAATTTGAAGGAATTTATGGAATTGCAAGAGTCTGGATTAATGGAGCGCTAGCGGCAGTGAATCGTAATGGATATATGGGTTTTTCGGTTGACTTAAAGCCATGGATAAGCTATGAGCATGAGAATATTATAAGAATAGATGTCGATAACAGTAAACAGCCTAACAGCAGATGGTATTCAGGCTCAGGAATTTACAGAGATGTCAATCTGTGGACCGGAAAAGATGTATATATTTCACATGATAAGCTGCGTATTACAACATTGTCAGTGAATGATGACATGGCGGTTATAGAGGTGTGTGCGCAGTTGAAAAACATTATTGGACATGGATTAGAGGCAGAATGTCTGATTGAGATAAAAAAAGATGGGCAGAAAACTGCATCGGATACGCAAAGAGTAGTATTTCGCTCAGAGCAAATGCAGACAGTGCGTGTACAAATACCGATTGAACATCCGAAGAAATGGAGTCCAAAACAGCCGGCGTTATATGAGTGTCATATAACGACAAAGTTTGATGATAAAATATGTGATGAAGCAGTTTCTAATTTTGGAATACGTGTATTGGCGCTAGATCCTGTACGTGGATTACAGATAAATGGTGAGACAGTTAAGCTGCGAGGAACCTGTATACATCATGATAATGGCGTGATAGGTGCTGAGACATTTAAGGAGGCAGAATGGTACCGTTGCAAGAGATTGAAGGAAGCGGGCTTTAATGCTATAAGAAGTGCACATCACCCAATGAGCAGAGCAATGCTTGATGCGTGTGATCATATTGGAATGCTGGTTATGGACGAGCTGACGGATATGTGGGACAAGGAAAAAAATACATATGATTTCTCCGATATTTTTGAAGATGAATATAATCAGTGGATTAATCATATTGTTGAAAAAGACTATAATCATCCATCGGTTATTATTTATTCAGTTGGAAATGAGATACAGGAAGCAGGAACTAAGCAGGGAGCCTGGATAAACAGAATGCTATGCAATAAATTCCATGAGCTCGATAATACCAGATATACAACGAATGCATTGAATGGATTAAACTGTGCAGGCAGGCGTCTTGGCTTTATTATGAGAGATGTTGCAGAAAAATTTGGAATGGATTCACATGGAAGTGGAAGCGGAGGAGGAAGCAATGCCTTAAACAGTTTTATGAGTCTGATGTCAGGTGAAAAAGGAGAGTTTTTTGCAAAGCATCCGCTTGTTTCAGAAGCACTTGAAGAATGTTCGCAAAGCTGCGATATAACAGGACTCAACTATTTAAGTGGAAGATATGAGCTGGAGCATGAACTACATCCTGCTAAAACGGTCCTCGGTACGGAAACATATCCGGCCGACATAGAAAATCTCTGGAAGCTTGTTGAAGCTTATCCACACGTGATTGGAGACTTTACATGGACAGGATACGACTATATAGGTGAAGCTGGGGTGGGAATATTTCATTATGATGGAAATGCCAATTTCACAAGCATCTATCCTGAGAGATTGGGATATATCGGAGATATTGATTTGATTGGAAATCGAAGACCAATCAGCTATTTCAGGGAAATAGTGTATGGTCTGACAGATAAACCATATATTGCGGTCGAGAGACTTGAACACGCAGGACAGACAGCAGGTAAAACTGCATGGATGTTTAAGGATAACATCAGCAGCTGGACATGGAAGGGCTTTGAAGGGACAACGGCAAATGTGGATGTTTATTCATCAGGTGATGAAGTAGAGCTTTTTCTGAATGATAAATTGCTTGGAAGAAAACCGGTAGGAAGAGAAAATCATTTTACAGCATCTTATGAAGTGCCATATGAACCGGGAACTTTAAAGGCAGTTGCATATCAGAAAGATAGGAAACTGGGTGAATATGAGCTTTCTACAGCAAAATCAGTAACAAAGCTAAAAGTGTGTCGTGTAACTGAGAATGAGAGGAATATAGCATATATCAAGATATGGCTTGTAGATGATAATGGCACAATTAATTCACAGGAAGCTGAAAAAAGACTGCTTCATGCTAGTGTTGTAGGAAATGGTGTGCTGGAAGGATTTGGTACAGCTAATCCTTCTAGTGAGGAGGACTATTTTTCTGATTCAGTAACAACATTTGATGGAAGCGCTCTGGCAGCAGTTCGATGGAAGGATGTCAAATCGAAGGAGCCGGCTGTTCTTAAAGTATGGACGGATGATGGTTGTCAGGTGATGATAAATATAGAAAATAATTAAATATTAATGGTGTATGTTATACTTAGTGAGTATGGCATACACCATTTTTATTGAAGTCAAATAAATGTATCAGGGCTTCCTAAAAAAGTTATTGACAAAATAAAATGAACGGTGTATATTTTCAACGTGAACATTGTTCATTTAATGAAATAGCTAAATGACATTACATTGAAAAGGAGTGAATTCGTGAACCATCTTGCAACTTCAAAAGAAGACATATTAGCTGCAAGCAGAGAGCTAATCAAAGAAAACGGATGGACTGCTGTAAGCATACGAGCTGTTGCATCTCGATGTTCTGTTTCGGCGGGGACAATCTACAATTACTATGAATCCAAGGCCGATTTGCTTGGGGATACAATTGAGAGTATTTGGCGTGAAATCTTTTTCCACTCTGAAGATGAGCAGGTCTTTTTTAAAGATGTTGCGGCCTGTATCTCATGGATTTATAAAAGACTGGAATATGGAAATGAGCAATTTCCAGGCTTCTTTTCTCTGCATTCGTTTGGATTTGTGAAGGATGAAAAAACGGATGGAAAGAAGAAAATGCTGCAGACATGGGGGCATATTCTTAATGGATTGTGTGATATTTTAAAGAATGATCCTAAGATTCGTCCAGATGTATTTGATGAACAATTCACGGAAAAGCAGTTTGCAGATATATTATTTTCTTTAATATTAGTATCAATGATTCGTCAGGATTATAATCCGTCTTCGATATTGATGTTGATTAATAAAACATTATATTAAATTTCTCCCACATTAGAGTGTGGGAAAATTTTTGCAACAAAATGAACGTTGTTCACTTATGCGTTTAAAGATGTACCTAAGAAAGGATTTTTATTATGCAGGCAATTGTAGAAACTATATTTGATACCGTATATTTGTTTTCGGTAATCACAATCGGAATTTTAATGATTCGAAAAAGCAAAGGAAACCGTCAGTTTACCATGTTTGGAATTATGGCAGTTATTTTAGGAAGTGGAGATGCATTTCATCTGGTTCCTCGTGCTGCAGCGCTTTGTACAACAGGTCTTGAGAACTTTACCGTACAGCTTGGGTTAGGCAAGTGGATAACCTCTGTCACTATGACTATTTTTTATGTCGTTCTCTATCATATATGGCGTGAGCGTTATCAGATTAAAGGCTATAAAGCAGCTACAGCAGCTATTTATGGTCTTGCAGGATTAAGAATTGTTCTGTGTATGATGCCTCAGAATGCCTGGCTCAATGCAGATGCTCCGCTTTCATGGGGAATTTACCGAAATATTCCGTTTGCACTGATGGGATTAATTATCATAGTTTTATTCTATAAAAGTGCAAAAGAAAATAACGATAGCTCTTTTCGTTGGATGTGGCTGACAATTGTCCTGAGCTTTGCATTCTATATTCCGGTTGTACTGTTGGCTGATGTAATTCCGATGATCGGCATGCTGATGATTCCAAAAACCTGTGCATATGTTTGGACAGTATTAATTGGCTACAAGGCAATGAAAAAAGACTTAGCCATTTTTTAGTAGTTTTATTGTAACACAGAACAAAATATGATTTTGATGCATTATATGATGATGGGAAAGCTCCTAATAAGCATAAAAAGATAATGGTCAATTTTATGGAGGATAATGCTGATTCAGAGATTTATTCCAATGAATTGAAAAAACAAGCTGGATTTGGTAAGGATGGAGAAAAGGGATTTGATGGTGCAATAACGAATCTTATGATGCAGACATATCTGTGCAACTGCGATTTTAAAAAGAGAGTGAATAAAAGAGGTATTGAATATGGATGGGATGTTGCAGTGTATTCATCTATTGAGCATATCTATGGATACGATTATGTGACTTCCTGCTACAAGGATAATCCACAGGATTCATGGAAGCAGATTGTAGATTATATGCATGAGATGTATCCCGAGGCAACGGATAAGCAGATAAGGAAGCTGTTAAAGTAATACAGGCATGGATAAGGAGGTGCCACAATGCCATTTAAGATTGTCCGCAACGATATTACACGAGTAAAAGCAGATGTAATCGTAAATACTGCTAATCCAAATCCGATATGTGTAAGTGGCACGGACTTAGCAATATATGAGGCAGCAGGAAAAGAAAAGCTCCTCGCAGAAAGAGCGAATATCGGCAAAATTGCAAGAGGTGATATTGCTGTCACTGGTGCATATAACCTAAAGGCAAAATATATTATTCATACAGTAGGTACGGTATGGACGGATGGATTGCACCATGAATTTGAAATTCTGAAGCATTTTATGGAATCCCTGCTGTGTTGATTGCAGAGTGTAAAAGTCGGATTGATAAGGGACTGATGACGGATGTTCTTGATGAATTTGACCATGTACTTGGCAGCAGGAGCGTTTTTTGAAACAACAGAGGCGATTAAGATGAAGTTTGGAATGAGGACACCGAGTATAAAGAAATCAATAAAGGCAAGGACGACAGGAAAAGGCCAAGCGAGCTGTTGAGAAAGCTTTAATTCCAGGGTACGGAAAAAAGGTGCAGGCAATCGTGAATGCAGCAGTATACCTATATTGATGTTATATTTTTGGGACCATTATTCTCGTTTATTGGAAGCGTGATTTCTATTATCACACGAAAGACTCGAAAAATATATCCTGCGCTATGGATATCAGGGATTATTAGTTGCATGCTTGGTTTTATTGTATGTATGCTTGTTTTTAGTATGTTGATAGGAGGTTTGATCTGTGGACTATATATGGATTGGAATTAGAGCATTCACATATGTAATAATTTTTACTCTTATAAAAATTATCGTTCCTAAATTGTTAGGAAATGTAAAATATAAAAAGGATGAGATGGGAAGAACCTATTTCTCTAAGAAAAAGATTTCTTATTTTCTTTTCGTGATTGCAGTGTTTTTTACAGTGTTATTATCTTTTTTGAGTACTATTCCATCAAATGTTAGTGGGGAAGCAAAGATTTACTTAAATGTTGGTATAGTTATTTTTTGTTTATTATGGTATATTTTAAGCATAATGTTTGATGTCTGGTATATTCATTTGGAGCCAACTCAAATAATATATAGAAATTACTTGGGTGCAAAAAAAGTAATAAAAGCAAGTGATATTTATTATTTTGAAAGAAACTCAAATGGCTCGTTAATTATAGTATGTTCTGATAGGAAAGGAAGGGAATGGATATGAACGAAGAATATGGGCTAACTCCTTATGAAACAAGGGAAATCCTGTTTTATAAAACCGATAATGGTGAAGTTCGGGTTGAAATCCTTTTATATCAGGAAAACTTGTGGCTGACGCAGGCAAAGATGGCAGAATTATTTGAAGTGCAAAAGGCGGCTATTTCAAAACATTTGAAAAATATTTTTACATCCGGCGAATTGCAGGAAGAAGCAGTTGTTTCCAAAATGGAAACAACTGCGGCAGACGGCAAGCGGTACAATACAAGCTATTACAATCTGGATGCCATTATTGCTGTCGGATACCGTGTTAATTCTAAAAAGGCTACGATGTTCCGCATTTGGGCAAATCGAGTATTAAAAGAATTTATTATTAAAGGCTATGTGATGGACGATGCACGACTGCGAGAACCAGAAAACCTTTTTGGTAAGGACTATTTTGAGGAACAGTTGGAGCGTATTCGTGATATTCGCTCCAGCGAGCGCCGTTTTTATCAAAAAATCACGGACATTTACTCCCAGTGCAGTGCTGACTATGATGTGAACAGTCCTGTTACAAAAGAGTTTTTTGCCACAGTACAGAATAAGCTTCATTACGCTGTCACTCATCATACGGCGGCTGAGATTGTGTATGGACGAGCCGATAGCACAAAACCAAACATGGGCTTGACAACTTGGAAAAATGCTCCGCAAGGGCGTATTCGCAAGTCGGATGTTTCAATCGCCAAAAACTACTTGAACGAAGAAGAAATGATAAATCTGAATGAGATCGTGACAATGTATCTGGACTATGCTGAAAGACAGGCACGGCGGGGAAATATCATGTATATGCAGGATTGGGTTAATCGTTTGGATGCGTTCCTCCAGTTCAACGAAGAAGATATTTTACATGACAAAGGCAAAGTGACCGCTGCCATCGCAAAGGCGTTTGCAGAAAGTGAATTTGAAAAATTCCGTGTTTTGCAGGACAGAACATATCAGAGTGATTTCGACCGTCTTGTGGCAAATATCGAAGAAAACAGCAAACAAACAAAATAAATCAGGAAACCCCACGCTTCCGATTTTATTGTCAGAAGTGTGGGGCTTTTGTATCAGGTTTACAGATTATATACCAATTCGTGCAGAACGATTTCTTCCGCACGGTTACGGATGCTGTCTTTAAAATCTATCTAGGATATGCGTAATCTATACAAACAGCATAAATCTTGTTATATGCCATTTCAGAAATAGCTCCAGTTGCATAATCTGCATATGCCTTGTGACACAAATCACTTAATCTTTTACTATTTCCTTCCGTTCTACCGATTATCCTTGCTTCATCAATATAATGTATTTCCTTTTCTGATTATAATATACCCATAACAGTGGACACGCGAATTAGTGTAGTACCTACTTTTAGG